>Ga0164318_10001899_pt1 | contig 19000 bp, 22 predicted proteins | sample GuaBasSedimGuay9_FD_113734 | JGI IMG/M metagenome (GOLD analysis project Ga0164318, IMG submission 113734) | Subseafloor sediment microbial communities from Guaymas Basin, Gulf of California, Mexico - Guay9, Core 4571-4, 0-3 cm | ecosystem: Environmental > Aquatic > Marine > Hydrothermal vents... | reverse complement strand
TATGAATTTTTTTTGTTTTTAAATATTTCTCTTTCCTAAAGGATAGATACAGACTAAAGATTAAAGATGAGAAAATCCCCAGCAACTCCTACATTATAAACTTGAGTTACACCTGTTTTTCTTGCTAAATCAGCTTTTCTTTAGATACTATCTTTAATCTTTTTGCCATGAGGATCTCCTAAAACAAGTATTTTCATTTTTTCTTTTTTGGCAAATCAACTTTAAGATGGACATCTTTTAATTGTGCTTTAGAAATTTCAGATGGAGCATCAAGCATAACATCTTTTGCTTCTTTATTTTTTGGGAAAGCAATTACCTCCCTAATAGAATCCTCCCCAGCCATCATAGCCAAGAGCCTATCTAATCCAAAAGCAATCCCTCCATGAGGCGGAGCTCCAAAACTTAATGCCTTGAGTAAAAATCCAAATTTTTCTTGAGCTTGCTTTTTTGATATTCCTAAAATCTCAAAAATCTTTTTTTGGATTTCTGGATTGTGAATCCTAATGCTTCCTCCGCCAAGCTCAACACCATTTAAAACTAAATCATAAGCCAAGCTTTTTGCTTTTTCTGGATTTTTTTCAAAATCTTTCATATTAGGCATTGTAAAAGGATGATGCATTGATTTATATCTTGCTTCTTCTTCACTATACTCAAATAATGGAAAATCAACAACCCAGCAAAATGCATATTTTTTCTTCATTTCTTTTCTTAAGTCTGGCTTGTCTGATTTGTATTTTTTAATTGCTTCTTTATAACTAAGTCTCTTAAAAGGAATTTTCACATCCTCATTAAGCACCTCTTTAAAAATTCTTTTAATCATTTTTTCAATTAAATTAATAATATCTTCTTGTTCAATAAAACTCATTTCCACATCTATTTGAGTAAACTCAGGTTGCCTATCACTTCTTAAATCTTCATCTCGAAAACATTTTGCAATCTGAATGTATTTATCAAAGCCTCCAATTTGAGTTAATTGTTTAAATAACTGCGGGCTTTGAGGCAAAGCATAAAATTTTCCAGGATAATTTCTAGATGGAACAATATAATCTCTTGCACCTTCTGGAGTAGATTTAGCAAGAATTGGAGTTTCTATTTCAGCAAATCCTTCATCATAAAAAAAATCTCTAACAATTTTTAATGTTTTATTTCTCAACAAGAGATTTTTTTGCATTCTTTTGCTTCTTAAATCTAAAAACCTATATCTTAATCTAATGTCCTCAGATGTCTCTTTATCATTTATTTTAAATGGGAGCATTTCGCACAAATTATAAATTTCAATCTCATTAATAGACACTTCGACTTTTCCAGAATCTAACTCTTTATTCTCAGTTCCTTTTGGCCTTTGCTTAACTTCTCCTTTTAATGCAATGCAAGATTCCATTGTTAATTTTTTTGCTTTTTCAAATTCGTTTCCTGTTTTTTTAGAGATAACACTTTGAACTTTTCCATATCTGTCTCTTAAATCAATAAAAACAACATTTCCATGCTCTCTCACACTATCAACCCATCCTGTAAGAATAACATTTTTTCCAATTAGTTTTTCATTCACCTCATTTAATTTATGTGTTCTTAGCATATTCAAAATTATTAGACATACTTTTTAATTATTTCCATAGCAATTTTGCCATTAATTTTTCCTCTTAATTCTTTCATAACAATACCCATATAAGCATTTAAAGAAAGTCCTGGTTTTTCATGAATTATTTTTCTGATTCTGTCTTCAATCTCGACTTGATTTATTTTTTCAAATTTAATTGCTTTTTCCAGCTCGTCACCATTAAGAATTTTTTCAAAAACTTGTTTAATATTTTCTTCTGAAATTTTCTTTTTTCTAAGAGATTCTAAAACAAAACTTATAACATCTCGATTTAAGATTTTTTCTGCTTTTTCTAAAGAGATTTTCTGCCTTTTAGCAACTTCCCGAGGATACATTAAAAGAACTTTAATAATCAACTGAGGATTATCAATAATTCCAAGAAGCTCTTTAAACTCTTCTAATTTGTTTTGTTTAAATAATAATTTAATCATATCTTTATTTAATCCTTTTTTAATTAATTCTTTTTCTTCTTGACTTCTCAATTTTGGAAGAGTTTTTTTAGCTTCATTAATAAAATCCCTAGAAATTTTTAAAAGAGGCAAATCAGTCTCAGGATACATTCTTGCACTTCCAGGCAAAGGCCTTAGAAATTCAGTGCTTACATCAGGCAGAGCATTCCTTACTTCAGCTTGAATTTTTTTCCCTTCTTCAAGTAATTCCTTTTGTCTCTGAATTTCTTTTTCAATTACTTTTAAAAAAATTCTCATATCCTGCATTCCTTTTATTTCAATTCTATTTTTTCCTTTAATAGACATATTAATGTCTTGCCTTATGGTTCCAATTCCTCTTTTAACCTTGCAGCTTCTTAGAATATCCCCAATAATTAATGCAGTTTCTTTTGCTTGTTCTGGAGTTTTAATATCAGGTGAAGTAGAAATTTCAACAAGAGGAATTCCTAATCTGTCTAATCTATAAATTATTTTATTTTTTTCTTTTTTTATAACTCTTGCAGCATCTTCTTCAAGAAAAATCCCATCAATCTTAATTCTTCCTTTAGAAGTCTCAACATAACCGTCTCTTGCAATCATTACTGTTCTTTGAAAACCTGATGTATTGCTTCCATCAATAACTGTTTTTCTCATAATCTGGCTTATTGGAATAATTTTAGCATTAAGCAAAATTGAAATTTGCAAAGCAATTTTTAAGGCATCTTTATTTATCTCGTGAGGAGGTTCTTCATCTAATTCTATCAAACAGTTAGTATCTTTATAACCTTGATAAAAATAAGTATTATTCAATCCAGCCTGATATTCTGCAGCTATATCAACTTTTCCAGATTCTCCTGCAACAGCATGAAGTTTTCTCATAACTGTATAATCTGGCTCATCATTTCTTAAAACACTTGGACAATTGCAGAATAATTTATGAGTATCTAATTGCTGATGAATTTCCAATCCACATTTAAATTTTAATTTTTTATATTCTTCTGACATAAAAGAAAGAATAAAAAAGAGTTATTAAAATTATTTATTTTGTTTAAATAATTCCTCTACATAATCTCCAATAATTGAATCAAAAGTTTGAGAATGATCTGGAGGAAGAGGAAGTTTAGTTGTCACAGAGTCTTCAATCAAAAGTTTTCTTAATTCAGAGTATCGTCTTGAAAATTCTTTAGCATCATCACCACTATTAAAATGTATTCGTCTCTCGTAATTTCCTTTACTCTTAGCTGTAAAATATTCAAGAAGAGCATCAACCATCTCGTCATATCTTGTCGGAGACTCCTGCTCTAATTCTCTCATTCGATTAAAAAAAAGTTTTTTACTATTCTTAATCATCATAATACCCCCTTGTTAATTCATAACACCAATCCTTAAGTATTTGCCTGTCATTTCCTTGGGGATCATCACTAAAAATTCCTTTTTCAGGCTGGTAACATCCAGGAACAAGTCCAGCAACTTCTGGATTAATTCCATAATCTTTAGAAATTAATCGGTGTACCATATTTATTTGAGAAATTATTGATTGATGTTTTCTTCTCCTAGAATTTCCTAATCTCTCTACTAATTCTAAATATTCTTTTTGATTTAAATCTGAATCACGAGCAGCAGCAATTTTAGAATTTTGTGTAGAAACTATTTCAACATATCTTAATGCATCTTCAAAAAGATTTTCTAAACATTCTTTTAAAAAATCATCTTGTTTACCTTCTGATAATTTTCTAATAGACTCATATCTCTCTAAAACAGGGTTTCTTCTTTGTCTTCTCGAAAAATTATACCCCCATGGTGCTACAGGATTCTCATTGCTTAATGATTGTTCTAAACTCATAAAAAATTTAATTTTTCTCCCTTTATAAAACTTGCTATTTTGTAACCCCTTTTTAGTTACAATTTTACTAAGCAGCTTTATGAAAGAAATCATAAATCTTTCTAAGAACTCGCATTCTTCTAGATATCTGAGGGTCATAAAAACCGCTTTCATTTTTCTCAATTTCTTCAACAGCTTCATCAAAACTTTTTTTTCTGCTGAAAGGTCTTTCAGAAGTCATTGAATCAAAAGAATCAGCAACTCTCAAAATTCTAGCAAAAACAGGGATGTCAAAACCACTAATTCCTTCAGGATACCCCTGCCCAGACCAGTCTTCATGGTGATATTTTACTGCTTCAAGAATTCTATTATTATGATGATAAAAAGGAGTTAAAATCCGTTCACTCCATACAGGATGCTCAAAAATATACTGCCATTCATCTTGAGTCAATTTAGTTTCTTTTAGTAAAACATCTGAGGGGACTTGTAATTTTCCTAAATCATGATATCGTCCAGCAATTTGAATTTCTCTTGGGTCTACTCCTAAATCTAATGCAATAACTTTTGCATACAACCCAGTTCTCTCTCCATGCAAAGCAAGTTTTAATTTATGTCTAAGAGAGTTATCCTGAGCATCACTAATTAATCTAAACAAGAGTTCTTGTCTATTTTGTCTTGGATCTTGCTTAAGAGTTCTTTCCAAGTTAGATAGTTGAGAAGAATAATTTTCAGAAAAGAAATTAATGTCATGATAGGGAATTAATTGCATATTTAAAAGAAGAGTATCTTTAATAAAATCAGCAATCTCTTCAGAAAAATTTAAAGGATTTTTTTCATGAATTTCATCTATTCTCGAGTTTAGATAAGAAAGATTTCTTAAAAAAACTTCATTAGTAAAAATTTCCACCATCTTTTTTCTAAAAAAAAATAAAAGAGTTTTTAAAGTTATCCATAAAATTTATAATGCCTTCTAGATTTATAAAAAAATGAATAAAAAAGAGAAAGAAAAGCAAAGAGATTATTATGTAGGCGATCATCTCACTTTTGGGCAAAAAGCAGCTGATTTTGTAACAAAATGGGCAGGAAGTTGGGGATTTATTATTGGGTTTATAATCTTCTTAGTAATATGGACCTCTATTAATACTACTTGGATTATTTTTGGAAAAACTTGGGACCCTTATCCATTTATTTTATTAAATTTAATTCTATCCTGCTTAGCAGCCATACAAGCTCCTATAATTTTAATGAGTCAAAATAGATCAGCGCAAAGAGATAGATTAAGAGCAGAATATGATTATGCTGTGAATAGACGAGCAAAAAAAGAAATTGAAGAAATTCAAAAACAACTTAATAGAATTGAAAAAGTAATGATGAAGCGCAGAAAAAAATAATTATTCTTCTAATCTATTATTTAATTCATGTGCAAAATTTTCAAGCATTTTTTTCTTAACTACCTCTCTATCTTTTGTCCATTCTTGATGCCCTAAAACCCAGCCTAATTTTATATAAGCTGTTTCAGCAAGCATGTCTTCTAAATAAATAACTCCTGTTTTCATCAACTCTCTTCCAGTTGAATAAACAAAAGGGTCTAATCTTCCAAAGACTGTCTGAGCAGCAGCACAAATAATTATTCCTTTTTCTTGAGCTTGTTTTAATTTTTTTATCCAGGATAGTTTTGATTCACTTGTAGCTACATGCCCTAAGCCAACCATCTCAATAACAATTCCTTTATATTTATTTTTAATATAATAATCTAAAATATCTGGATTTTGCCCAGGATAAAATTTTAACAAAGCTACTTTATTCTCAAATTTTGTGTCTAATTTTACTTTTTTTGTATTTCTTAGATTATAATCAGATAATTTAATAAATTTGTCCAAATAAATTTTTGCAAATTGAGAAGAATTGACAACTTTAAATGCATCTCTTCTTGAAGAATGAAGTTTTCTAACTTTTGTCCCAGGGAGAGCATAAGAAAAATCATCATTAATTGAGCTATGTCCAACTAAAACTACCTCTGCCATATCTGAAATTGCAGCTAAAGCACTGCATTGCAAATTTAAATCTGCATCTGAACTAGCTCTGTCAATGCTTCTTTGAGAATAAGTTAAAACAACAGGCTTATTTAAATCTTGAAGAAAAAAACTCAAAGCAGCAGAAGTATAATGAAGAGTATCAGTTCCATGAGTAATAATTATTCCTTTAATATTTGAATCATTCAAAAGTTTTTCAGCAACTTTTGCAATTTTTTTCCAGTCATCAGGATTCATATTCTCAGAACCTTTCATAAAAGGGATTTCTACTTTCACAATATTTACTTTATCAAAAAGTTTTGGAAAAATATTAAATAATTCTTGAGGAGTATTTAACCAAGAAACTCCTCCAGTTTTAGGATTAGATTTTGCTGCAATAGTCCCTCCAGTAATAATCATTGCAATATTTGGTTTTTCTTTTGCTTTTTCTATTTTAATTTCTTTTTTTTCCTTTTCTTGCTTTTTTTCTATTATTTCAATTTTTATAATATCTTTTTTCTTAAATCCAATATTATAACCAGAATCTAATTTTAAAAGAACAATCCCTGTTTCAGAGCTTTCTAAAAGAGTTCCAATATAAATTACTTTAGCAAGATGAATTTCAACATAGTCTCCTGCCTGAGCTTCCATAAAAAATAATAAATAACAACCTATAAAAATCCTTCTGAATTAAATTCAATATGGCAAAAATAGGACTAGAGATTCATGGATATATTAATACAAAAGAGAAATTATTCTGCACATGCAAAGCTGAACATGGCTCAAAAAATGCAAAACCTAATACAAATATCTGCCCAATATGCACGGGACAGCCAGGAGCAAAGCCTCTTTTGCCAAACAAATCTGCTGTGGATAAAGCAATCCAAATAGCTTTAATTTTAGGATGTAAAATAAATGAAAAATTAATATGGCAAAGAAAACATTATTCTTGGCCTGATTTGCCAAAAGGATATCAAAACACTCTCTCAGGACCTCACTCAATTCCAACAGGAATAAATGGAAATTTTTTAAACATCAATATTTTAGAATGTCATCTTGAAGAAGACCCAGCAGCATGGAATCCAGAAACAGGAGAAATAGACTATAATAGAAGCGGAATTCCTTTAATTGAAATTGTTACTGCTCCTGACTTTAAAAATTCTGAACAAGTTATTGAATGGATTAAGCATCTTTTGATTACATTAAATTATATAAAAGCAATTGATAAATCAGCAGGAATAAAAGCAGATGTAAATATCTCTCTTCCAGAATTAGGAGGAAAAAGAATTGAATTAAAAAATATTAATTCTTTAAAGAATATTGAAAAAGCAATCGAAGTGGAAATCAAAAGACAAGAAAAAGAAGTTCCAAAAATTCAAGAAACAAGAATGTTTGATTTTAAAAATAACATAACAAAATTAATGAGAACAAAAGAACAAGCAGAAGATTATCGATTTATTTCAGACCCTAATTTGCCTGCATTAATCATTAATAAAAAAAGAATTTTAAAATTAAAATCAGAGCTTCCTGAAACTCCAAAACAAAAATTAGAAAAATTAATAAAAAAATATAAGATTCCAAAAAAAGCAGCAGAAATCTTAACAAAAAAATTAGAAATTGTTGAATTTTTTGAAAAAATAATAAACAAAACAAATCCTCATCTTGCAATAAGATGGGTGACTGAAGAACTTCTTTCAGTTTTGAATTATAATAAAAAAGAACTTGATGAAATTGATTTAAATCCAGAACATTTTATTGAGCTTCTTAATCTCATTGAGAAGAAAAAAATAACAGAACTTAAAGCAAAAGATATTTTAAGAAGCTGGAAAGAAAAGTCTTTTTCTTTAGAAGGAGAAAAAGATTCTTTTAAGATTTCAGATAAAAAAGAACTTAATGAAATAGTTAAAAAAATAATAAAAGAGCACCCTAAGGCAGTTCAAGATTATAAATCTGGAGAGGAAAAAGCATTAAATTTTCTTATTGGCCAGGTTATGAAATTATCAAATAAACGTGCAGATTTTAAAATAGCAAAGGAATTAATTCTAAAAAAAATAAAATAAAAGTTCAATAGGCCTAGAAAGACTGATGTCTTAAGTCCTCTTATTCTTGTGAATAATAGGCCTAGAAAGACTGATGTCTTAAGTCCTCTTATTCTTGTGAATAATAGGCCTAGAGGGATTCGAACCCCCATTTTTCGGGCCGAAACCGAAGAGTCTATCCATTGACTTATAGGCCTATAAAAATATTAATTTTCAAGAGTTTTTATATCTTAAGATTTAAGTTAATTTTAAATAATAAGTTTCATTTTAAAAAAAATGCAAAAAAAGAGCCAACAAGGATTGACAGTAAAAAAACAAGAAAATTTCACAGAGTGGTTTACTCAATTAATGATTAAAGCTGAACTTGCAGATTATACTGCTGTTTCAGGAGCAATTGTTTATCGACCTCTTTCTTATACAATATGGGAAAAAATAAAACAAGAAGTTGATAAAGAATTTAAAAAATTAAAAATTAAGAACACTTATTTTCCTTTATTTATTCCAGAAAGTCTTTTGAAAAAAGAAGAAGAACATGTAAAAGACTTTGCACCTGAAGTTGCTTGGGTGACTTATGGGGGAAATACAAAACTTGGAGAAAGACTCGCTGTCCGTCCAACATCTGAAGCAATTATGTATGATTCTTACTCAAAATGGATTAGATCATGGAGAGACTTGCCTTTGCTTTTAAATCAATGGAATAATGTTGTAAGATGGGAATTCAATAATCCTGTTCCTTTTTTTAGAGGAAGAGAATTTCTTTGGAATGAACTCCATACAGTTTTTGAAAATAAAGAACAAGCAATAGAACATGGAAAAAAAGTTATGGAAGCTTATAATAAAATAACAGAAAATTTAATGGCTTTATTTGGAATGTACGGAGAGAAAACAAAAAAAGAAAAATTTGCAGGAGCAGTATTTTCAAGAAAAAATCATCATTATCTTTCAAATGGAAAAGTAATTGAAGGGACTTGCTTCCATCACGATGGACAGAATTTTGCAAAGGCATATAATATAAAATTTAAAAACAGAGAAGAAAAAGAAGAATATGCATGGCAGAATACTCATGCAATTTCAACAAGAATTCTCGGAACAATGTTTGCTATTCACTCTGATAATAAAGGCTTAGTCTTGCCTCCAAAAATAGCACCAAACAAAATAGTAATAATTCCAATACTCTTTGAGGAATCAAAGAAAAAGATAATCAAAAAATCTCAAGAAATTAAAAAGAAATTAAGGAAATTTGAACCTATTTTAGATTTAAGGAAAGATATCTCGCCTGGAAGAAAATTTAATGAATATGAATTAAAAGGAATTCCTTTAAGAATAGAGATAGGTCCAAGAGATTTAGAAAAAAAATCTGTAACTATAAAAATTAGAATTGAAAACAAAAAAAGACAAGTCAAGATTTCTAATTTAGAAAAAGAAATTGAAAAACTTTTAGGAGATATGCAAAAGACTCTTTATGAAAATTCAAAAAAATTATTTAAGGAGAATACAAAAGAAACAAGAGATAAAAAACAGCTTTTGAAGTTTATCAAAGAGAAGAAAGTTGTTCTTATCCCAATGTGTAATAAACCTGAATGTGAAGAAATTTTAAAATCAGAAACAAAAGGGGCAAAAACACTTTTTATAAGCGACAAATCTCTAAAAAATGAAAAGTGCATTTTTTGTAAAAAGCCTGCAGAATACTGGGTTTATGTTGGAAAAACATATTAAATATTAACAAATAGAAAAATATTTTTTCTTTTTCAAAATTTAGCTATTCTAAAACTGAATAAAGTTCATTCTCTAAACTAAAAGTTCTCTCTAACAAGCTACTCAGCTCTTTTTCAACAAATTCTTTTTCTTCCATTGGGATTTCTTCTTCCATTTTTTATAGTCCCAAACATCAAATTTAGTTCTTTCAAGTCTAAGTTAGAAATAATCCCTTCACCTTAACTTAGACCCAAAAGAAATCTAAATTAAAATGAGTGGGGGTATTTAATCACTGTAAAGTCTAAGCTGCCACAAATCATTCCCCAGATAGCATGTCTTAGTACTTTACCCATATTTTTTTTAAGTGAAATCTCTTTTTATATTTTTCTATACCTTTATTATTCAACAAGATCCGCCAACTTTTTTTTGAATTTATCTAAATCTTTAGAATTAATTTTAGCTCCAACAGCTTCTTCATGTCCCCCGCCTGTAGCATCTTTAAATTCTTTGATAATTTTTAAGATAATTTTTTTAATATTTTTTCCTCTAGCTGAGATGTTTATTTTTCCTTGAGAAATATAAGCAACTACAATAATTTTTTTTGGAAATTCATAGCTTAATTGATTAGCAAGATCTGAACTAATACTCATGTCACCTCCATACTGAAAGTATAATAAATTTTTATACTTCTCTTTTAATTCTCTTGCTTTTTCTAAAAATTTTAAATACTTTTTATTAATCTTATTAAAACGTTCATGCATTGTTCTATTTTTAGGATTCTCAATTAAAACATCATAAGGACTTTTAGCATTAATAAGAAATTTAATCATATGAACAACATTTGTGATTCTATCTTTTAAAGCAAATCCAAAAATTCTTGCAATTTTTCCTATTTTGGATTTATAAAGAATCTCAAAAGGACTCTTAGACTCAATGCTTAATTCAGGAAAATCTTTTTTAAAATCTAAATAAAAATCTGGAAAGAATTTATCTGAAATGCAGCCAGCGACTGCCAGCCATAAATTTTTTCTGTCTTTATTTATCTGATGGCAGAGATAAGTCACTGGTTCATCTTTTTTATCTTTATTATAAAATGGATTGTAATAATTTACAAAATCTGGAATAGAGCTTTTATCAACTTCATGATGGTCTATCCAAACAACAGGGATGTTAATTTGTTTTGCTTTTTCCCAAAATTTTTCTGAAACAATAGGCTTGTCTAAAATGAAAATATAATCAGCATTAAGCTCATGAACTTTTCTAAAGTACTCTTCTGTTAAATCTGGGAAAGATTTTATTGAAACCCCCTTTCCTCTTTCAATAAATTTCTGCAATAATAAAAAACTGCACAATCCGTCTTGGTCATTGTCAAAGAAAAATAAAGGGTTCTGAGCTTTTTCAAGATGTGACTTGATTTCAGCAACTTGTTTTTCTGTTAACATAATTTAACTTAGTAAAACTTCTATTTAAGACTTGCCTCTTTATCAAAATTTTCAAGAATTTCTGTAGGTAATTTTTTGTATCCAAAAAAATCAGTAGTGTAGTTATAAGCCCCTGCATTTAAAAAAATAATTTTATCTCCTATCTTGGGGGTTTTTAATTTAACTTTATATCTAAAAATATCATCTCTTGTAGGTGAATTTCCCTTAATTAGATAATACTCGCCTGCCTCATCATCTTCAAGTTCTCCTTGAACAAGCATTTTATGGTTTCCGATAAGAGTGTCTAAAGCACAATTATAAAGAGTTGTATTTATAATTAAATTCTTATTTTGAATTTGGATTATTTCAGTTTCTAATTTAACAGCAGGTGCTGCAATAAATCGTCCTGGCTCAATAAAAGTTTCAATATCATAATTATCTAAAAAAATTTTAACCTCTTTTAATTTTTTAAAAATATAATTCATTATCTTCATTGTATAGCTTCTGTATTTTGAAGGCAACCCGCCCCCAAAATTAATAAAATCAATTTTTTTCAAACTCTCTTTTGATAATGAATCAACTAAATCACTTTTAATCTCCCACTCGCTTGTGTTCTGACTCTTTCTATGAATATGAACTCCTAGTTTATTAATAAAAGATTTTTCTCTTAAATTAAAAATCAAATCATTAATTTTTCTTGCAGGCATACCATAAACAAAATACTTTCCAGTTCCAATTCTATGTTCTTGAAATTTCATTCTTAAAGAAAGATTGATTTTAATTTTAGTTTTCTCAATAACATTTAAAACTCTTTTTAAATCAATTTCATTATCAACCACAAAACTCCTAATTCCTTTATCCACAATCTCTTTTATTTCATTCTCAGATTCTGCTTGAACAAAAAACCATATTCTTTTTTTATCATCAATCATATTCAATTCTTCTTTTGAATGAATTGAAAAATCACAATCAGAAAGCTTTTGCAAGACATTCCCTGCTTCTCGATTTGTTTTATAAGAGTAAGAGATTTTTAATCCTAAATCCTCAAGTTTTTTAATCTGATTTATTAGAATTTTCTTAGAAAGAATAAATTTTGCCTGCATTTTAATCCTTTCTCCCTAAAAAACCCTCTTCATAAAGTTTGTCTAAAACACTCCCCATCACTAATGGGAAAGTTATACAAACGTCTCCATTTACAGTGGCTGCTTCTCCATCATCTTTGATTTTCCCCCAAGATTTGGCTTCTTGAGTTGTAGCTCCAGACATGCTCCCAGAAGTTGCATGACTTGTTGTTAAATAAACAGCATAGTCAAACCCCCCAGAAAGCAAAGCAGCAAAAACAGCATAATGCTTTGATATGCTTCCTCCAAGACTAATTAAGCCTTTTTTATCATCAAAACTTAAATCAGTTACAATTCTCTGCATATCTTTGATAGTGTCTACAATGAAATCAGGATGCTTTTGTTGAAACATGAATAACTGAAAACCAAAACTTGAATCTGCAATTCCAGGACAATAGATAGGAATATTATTTTTAGCTGCTTGATAAAGAATGGAATTCTCATCATTTAACATTAAACCTAATTCATGCAAAAGTTCAGAAACACAAATTCTTTTTTTCTTTTCAAAAATCTTCTCTAAATATTCTGCCATTTTATCTTCAAACTTCATATAGCTCTCATTTCTAATAATTAAATTCCCAATTCTATTCTCACCTCTTTCATACAATTGAGTATCGTCAGCATAAAAATTACTAATTTCAAAAGACTCCCCGACTGATTTCATTAAATCCTCTTCAATAGCACCTGAAGTTGTAACTAAGATATTGGGGATTTTTAATTTGCAAAGTTGCGCAAAAAAACCTCTTAAACCAGAAGTAACCATATTTGAAGTAAAAGTTAAAAATATTTTAGCTCCAGAACGTTTCATTTTCAAAATAACTTTTACTGCCTCAGCTAATTCAATTGCCTGATAACCTAAAGAATCAAAGTTATCAACACATTCTCTAATTGTCATGCTTGGCTTCCATAAAAAATCTTTAACTTTTTTCATTTTAATATCTAATAGAAACTTAATTAAGAAATCTACTTGGGTATTGCAATACTGTCATCAAACTTTCTTAAATTCATAGAATTCTATGAAAATTCTTATTTTTAAACATTTCTAAAGATATATCCAATCATAAAAATGCTTTTAAATACTAAAAATAAATTAATTATACAATGAATAAATGGATTGAATTGTTTTTAGGTTTAATTTTAATAATTGGCGCTGTTTATGCATGGGGAATGAATCTTTTAGGATTCGGAACAGCAGCTTTATCCTTCCTAAAAGGAGGATTAATCTGGTTTATAATAATGATAGGCTTTTTCTTAATTATATTGGGAATAAGTGATTTAAAAGAAGAATAAAAAATTTTAAAAAAATAAAAAAAGAAATAGAAAAAACTTACTTCTTAAGCATCCAAGCACCAAGAATTACTAAAACAATTCCTAAAATCCATCCCCAAGCAGTGTTATTCACAATTCGAGGAACTGATTCTATTAAAAGTGCTAAAATTTGGTAAACACCAAGAAGCAATACAATCCATGAAAGTATTTTATTCATTTTAACCTCCTATTTATAGGAGGAGAAAGAGTTTTATAAAACTAACTAATTTCTTAAAAAGAAAATAAATCCTGCTTCAATAATTGCGGCAATAATCAAAAGAGGCATAATAATAAAAAAGAAAACTCTTAAAGAATTAAAAAAATCTTTTTTAAAAGATGTTTTTTTATCTGCAAAAAAAGTATATAACCCAAGCCTCATTCCTAATGCAAGAGAAATAAAAATTGCAGGAATTTCAAAGATTCCATGAGGAAAAATTCTCCAAAGAGAAAGTATTCCATCACTTTGAACACTTAAAGAAGCAACAAATCCTAAAAGATAAGCATTTGTCATACAAATTAAAAAAGGGAAAACCCCTAAAAAAATTCCAAGAATAATCCCAAAAAAGCCAACTTCAAGATTATTTAAAAAAATAAACTTTCCTAATTGAAAAAAATTCATTCCTTTTGTTTTTTCTAAAATATTTTGAATAAATTGCATTATCCTCTCTGAAATTGACTGAGGTGCTGGAAGAAAAAAACCAATCAATAAAAAAATAAAAAATACAATTACAATAAAATAAAGATAATTTTTAGAATCTTTAAGAAAATCCCAGCTTTTTGAATAGTTTTTTTTAAAAAAGTTTTTTATTCTCATTTGAAAAGATTTCTTAATTTTTTAGTTTTATTTGGAAATTTCTTTTTAAGAAAAAAACCATAAATTAATCCTACAATTAAACCGCCTATATGGGCACTATTTCCAATTGGCAAAGTAAAAAAATATCCAATAATTATCAGAGGGATAATAGCAATAATTGGAAGAAGCCACATTGGAAGCTCAACAGGCACTGCAATTTTTCTTAAATAACCATCAAAAGAAAATAAAGAAAGTATCATTAAGATAATTAAAAAATTTATAAAAATACTAACTCCAGAATAGACTGAAGCAGGAAGAATCTTAGATATAATAACATCTCCTATAATCAAGATAAGAGGCCCAGCAATAAGGTAAACTTTTGAATAAGGAACTAAAACGGCTAAAACTCCTAATAAACCAAAAATAGCCCCGCTTGCTCCAACAGCCGGAGTAGAAGTTCCCATAAAAAAACTTGCTCCAACAAAAAAAAGCCCTCCAATAATCCCTGAAATCATATAGACCCAAAAGAATCTTTTTCTCCCAATTAATTTTTCTAAAAAATTACCAATAAAAAATAAAGAAAACATATTAGCAAAGATGTGAAAAAAATTTCCATGCATAAACATGCTTGTTAAAATTGTCCAAAGATTTTTTCCTTGCAAAATTAAAATAGGGTCTAATGCAATATTATTTTTAATAAAAGGATGAAGTATTGCCACTACTTTTTCTCCTGTATGAATTATTTGATTAGGGAAAAAAATTGTTAATAAAATAAAAATTAAAATATTAACAATTATCAATTGATTTGTAATACTCATTCCTGAAAAAAAATTTTTCTTTTTAGAAAAATTGGATTTGTAGATTTCCATTATTTTTTCTTTTTTATTTTTTTAGACTTCTTTTTTTGAGTTGATTTTAATTTCTTTTTCACAGGTTTCTTTTTTGCAACTTTCTTCTTCACAACCTTTTTCTTGACTTTTTTAAGTTTCTTTTTCACAGGTTTCTTTTTTCCAGTCTTTTTTTTAGTTTTTTTCTGAGAAGATTTTTCTGCTTTCTTTTTTGCTTTTGCCCTCTCTTTTCTCTTCTCTTCTCTTTTTTTAGCTTTTTCAACTTTCTCTTTTGCAATTTGCTTTTGCTTTATCTTTTCTAGTTTTTGTTTTTCTTTTAAAATCTCGTCGTCAATCAAATGAATTTCTTTGCTAATTTTATCAGAAGCTTTTTTAAGCTCTCTTAAAATTTTGGAGTTATCTTTTCTAGTAAAAATATCCCCACACTCATTGCATGTAAAATTATTAAGCAAAGCAGTTTCAGCATTAACCTCTATATTGCATCTTTTACAGATGTAGTAATCCTTTGTCTCCCTATTCTTTATCTGATTATTTATTTGATTAATTCTTTTAATTTTTTCTTGTTTAAGAAACTCCAAAGTTTTCAAAACTTCAAGTTTCCAAAAATAAGTATACCATCCTTTTCTTTTGTCTTTTTTTCTAATAAAAGAAACAAGCCCATAATCTGAGAGTTTATAAAGAAGATTTCGTGTTTGATTAATAGTAAGTTCTAATTTTTTAGCTATCTGAAATTCATTTACATGTTTTTTATTAAAAAGCAATATTGCTATCTCGCTAATATTTTTTCCAAGGATAATTGACACTGCTTCTTTTAGAAAATCATTTAACATTTGCATATTAAAAACTTTTAAATTAAATATCTTTCGATATCTTTATTTTTCATAAAAAAATAAAAGTTTTTAAACCTATGTTATATCTTATATATATTAAAAAGTATATTTAAAAAATAAAATGGGGTGGTTTAGTAAAAAAAAGCAGGAAAAAAAGGACGAGATTCCTAAATTGCCTGAACTTCCAAAACTTCCTGAACTTCCAGAATTGCCTGAGACAGAAGAAGGTGTTCCAAAACTTCCAAGTTTTCCATCAAATTCCTTTGGAAATAAATTTTCTCAAAATGCTATAAAAGAGGCTGTTACTGGGGGAAAAGAAGGTGATAAAGAGGAAGAAGCAAATGAATTCCAAGAAGGAATGATGCCTAAACCTCAAGAAAAAATTTCTTTGACAAGAGATATTGGAACTCCTGAGGAATTCAAAGAAGCAGCAAAACTTGTAAAAAAAGCAGAACCTGTATTTGTAAGAATTGATAAATTTGAAAAAAGTTTAGACACTTTTAGCAAAGCAAAAGACAAGATTACAGAAATAGAAAAAATGCTCAAGGAGATTAGAAGTCTTAAAGAAAAAGAACAAGAAGAATTAGATGAATGGGAAAAAGATATTCAAAATACAAAACAACAAATTGAAAGAGTAGATAAAGAACTTTTTTCTAAAATAGAATGAAAAATGAAAATTTAATCCATATTAAATTTGAATATGGAGCTGCAATAAGCTCTAAAAGAGATATTCTTTCTACAGAAATGGACTTGCTTAAGATAAATCAAAGCATAAAAAGATATAGAGAATATAGAATTCAAGAACTTGAAATCAAGCTTCTTTTAGAAAAAAAATTAAGAGCTCTTAAGCTTGATTTTGGAAGATTGCAAAATCTTCTTCCTGAAGTAAAAATTCCTGAGATTCTTGAAAAGGCTCATAAAAAAATAAGACAAGAATTAAAAATATCGTCAGAACCAATAAAAAAAGAGAAAGTTACAGAAGAAAAACCTAAAGATGAACTTGAATCTCAATTACAAGAAATTCAGAACAGGCTTAAAGCACTTTCTAATTCTTAAACAAATCTTTTAAACTAGTATTACTATTCAAAAATATGATAAAGAGAAAACAATTAATAAAAAAATATATTGATTTTTTTAAATCAAAAAATCATAAAAAAATCCCTAATTCTTCTTTAATTCCAGAAAATGATCCAACAGTTTTATTTACAACTGCAGGGATGCATCCTTTAGTCCCATATTTATTAGGACAACCTCATCCTCTTGGAAAAAGACTCTGTGGAGTTCAAAGATGCATAAGAACTAAAGATATTGAAGAAGTAGGAGATACATACCATCATACTTTTTTTGAGATGCTTGGAAACTGGAGTTTAGGAGATTATTTTAAAAAACAATCAATAGAATACAGTTTTGAATTTCTTACAAAAATATTAAAAATCCCGATTAAAAGAATTGCTGTCTCTGTGTTTAAAGGCGATAAAGAAATTCCAAAAGATAAAGAAGCAGCTGAAATCTGGATGTCATTAGGAATTCCAAAAACAAGAATTGCTTTTTTAGGAAAAAAAGAAAATTGGTGGGGACCAGCAGGAAAAACAGGTCCATGTGGTCCAGATACAGAGATTTTTTATTGGAAATCAAAAAAACCCATTCCAAAAGAATTTAATCCTCAAGACAAAAATCGGATAGAAATATGGAATAATGTTTTTATGCAGTATAATAAAGATGAAAAAGGAAATTATAAAGAAGCTAAACAGAAAAATATTGACACTGGAATGGGAGTTGAAAGAACTGTTACAATATTAAACAATTTAGACGATGATTACCTTTCAGATTCATTTTTACCTATAATAAAAGAAATAGAAAAAATTTCAAAAAGAGAATACAATAAAAATGAGCAAGATACAAGAGCAATGAGAATAATTGCAGACCATCTCAAAGCAGCTGTTTTTATCATTGCTGATGGAATCTCTCCAAGCAACACAGAGCAGGGATATGTCTTAAGAAGATTGATTAGAAGAGCAATAAGATATGGAAAATTCTTAATGATTCAAAATGACTTCACAAGAAAAATCGGAGAAACCATAATTAAAATCTATAACGATTATCCAGAATTAAAAAACAATAAAGAAAAAATTCTTAATGAATTAGAAAGAGAAGAAAAAAAATTCAGACAGACTCTTGCATCTGGTTTGAGGTTTTTCAAAAAAATAAGTCAAGGAAAGAAAAAACTTCAGGGAAAAGAAACTTTTTTACTTTATCAGTCATATGGATTTCCTCTTGAGATGATAAAAGAATTAGCAAAAGAAAAAAACATAATTATTGATGAAAAAGGCTTTAGAGAAGAACTAAAAAAACACCAGGAAAAATCAAGAACTGCAGCAGCAGGAAGATTTAAGTCAGGATTAGCAGACTCGTCTAAAAAAACCACAAAATTGCACACAGCAACTCATTTGCTAATTCAAGCATTAAGAATCATCTTAGACGACAAAAATATAGAACAAAGAGGTTCTAATATAACTCCAGAAAGATTAAGATTAGATTTTAATTTTCCAAGAAAATTAACTCAAGAAGAATTGCAAAAGGTTGAAGATTTAGTCAATGCTCAAATTCAGGATTCTTGTGAAGTTATCAAACAAGAAATGTCTCCTGAGCAGGCAAAAGCTCAAGGAGCATGTGGAATATTTGATAAAAAATATGGAAAAAAAGTTTCAGTTTATACAATTAAAAATCCAAAAACAAACAAAACTTTTTCAAAGGAAATATGTGCTGGCCCTCATGTAAAAAATACATGTGAATTAGGACATTTTAAAATTATAAAAGAAGAATCTTCCTCTGCAGGAGTAAGAAGAATAAAAGCTGTCTTAGAGTAAAACAATTCTTATAAAGAAACTTTAAATTAAAATTTTATGGGCAATAGAAAAGTAGATTGTAAAAAAAATAATGCTACTTATTGTAAACTTGCTTGTCCTGTTAAATGTAAAACACGCCCGCCATCAGATAATAATGCAGCATGGTTTTTTGTAGATTTTGATAAAAGAAAAGGATTAAATCAATACTCTTTAAATTTTTAAAAAGGAACTTCAACTTCT
>Ga0164318_10001898_pt1 | contig 19003 bp, 19 predicted proteins | sample GuaBasSedimGuay9_FD_113734 | JGI IMG/M metagenome (GOLD analysis project Ga0164318, IMG submission 113734) | Subseafloor sediment microbial communities from Guaymas Basin, Gulf of California, Mexico - Guay9, Core 4571-4, 0-3 cm | ecosystem: Environmental > Aquatic > Marine > Hydrothermal vents... | reverse complement strand
GTTGGCGATAAAATTGATTATGTAAAAGTCAAAACCTTTAATATTTATACTGGAGAGCCGATAACTGTCATCCTTGCCAAAGAGCGACTGAGCAGTTATTTTAGCGAAAAAAATGCAGCCCTCTCTTTTGAAGATTATAAAGCAGGCGACAAAAAAGTCCCCTTCAAAGTATTGGGAAGCTGCAAAGGTTTTGAACTGACAGGCATAAGTTACAAGCAACTTTTTCCGTGGGTAAAACCGATGGGAAAGGCCTTTGAAGTTATTCCCGGTGATTTTGTAACCACCGAAGACGGGACCGGAATTGTACATATTGCACCCACTTTTGGTGCCGACGATGACCGTGTTGCCAAAGTAATGGGTATTGCCCCACTTGTACTTATCGATAAGTTGGGCGAGCGTAGGCCAATGGTTGATCTGAAAGGCCGTTTTTTCAGGATTGAAGATTTGGGTGATGATTTTATCAGCAATCAGGTTGACACCAAAAAATACGGTGAATTTGCCGGACGATTTGTCAAAAATGCATACAGCGAAGAATTGGTAAATGCCGAAAGCACTTTGGATATTGATCTGGCTGTAAACCTTAAAAAAGAAAACAAGGCCTTCCGCATCGAAAAGCATGTGCACAATTACCCACATTGCTGGCGGACCGACAAACCCATTTTATATTATCCGCTCGATAGTTGGTTTGTAAAAACCACTGCTCTCAAAGACAGAATGATCGAGCTGAACAAAACCATCAACTGGAAACCAAAATCAACCGGTGAAGGCCGTTTTGGTAATTGGTTAGAAAATCTGGTCGATTGGAATTTATCCCGTTCCCGATTCTGGGGAGTGCCTTTGCCCATTTGGGTAACCAAAGACAGGACGGAATTAAAAGTCGTTGGTTCGGCTGCTGAATTAAAAACGGAAGTTGAGCGAGCAATTGCTGCTGGTGTTTCGGACAACAATCCAATGGCTGATTTTGTTCCGGAGAATATGAGCAAAGAAAACTATGAAACCTTCGATTTTCACCGCCCATTTGTGGACGAAATTATCTTGGTTTCTGACAGTGGACAAGCCATGTTCCGCGAACCGGGATTGATTGATGTTTGGTTCGATTCGGGCGCAATGCCCTATGCTCAATTCCATTATCCCTTTGAAAATAAGGAAGCATTTGAAAAGAATTTCCCGGCAAATTTTATTGCAGAAGGAGTTGACCAAACCCGTGGATGGTTCTTCACATTGCATGCCATTGCCACCATGCTTTTTGATTCTGTTGCTTACAAAAACGTGGTTTCCAATGGGCTGGTTCTAGACAAAGCCGGCAACAAAATGTCGAAGCGTTTAGGTAATGCGGTCGATCCTTTTGAAACACTTGAGAAATTTGGTCCTGATGCCACACGCTGGTATATGATTACCAATTCGCAACCTTGGGATAATCTGCGTTTTGATGCTTCCGGAATCGATGAAGTAAGAAGGAAATTTCTTGGAACACTTTACAATACCTATGCCTTTTTTGCTTTGTATGCCAATATCGATGGTTTTTCATACAGCGAAGCCGAAGTTCCGGTTAACGAAAGAACCGAACTCGACCAGTGGATTCTTTCAGAATTGAATTCGCTGATTAAAGTTGTAGATCAGGCTTTTGCCAACTATGAACCTACAAAAGCCGGGCGTGCCATTCAGTATTTTGTGAACGAACATTTGAGTAATTGGTATGTCCGTTTGTCGAGAAGAAGATTCTGGAAAGGGAGCTATTCGAAAGATAAAATGGAAGCTTATCAAACTCTCTACCGTTGTCTTGAGGTTATTGCACAGCTTTCATCGCCCATTGCACCTTTCTTTTCTGATAAGCTATTCAGGGATTTAAACAGTGTGAGCAATAGATCGGAAGCTATTTCTGTTCACTTGACTGATTTCCCCAAGGCCGATGAATCACTGATCAACAAAGATTTGGAAGAAAGAATGGAGCTGGCACAGAAGATTTCGTCGATGGTGCTTTCGCTTCGCAAGAAAAGCAATATGCGGGTAAGGCAGCCCTTGCAGCGGGTCATGATTCCTGTACTTGACAATCGTTTCCGTGAACTTGTTTCTGCTGTCGAGGACCTTATCCTTTCGGAAGTAAATGTGAAAAAACTGGAATACATTACCGATGAATCGGGAATTCTGGTGAAAAAAATCAAACCGAATTTTAAAAGTCTGGGACCAAAATACGGCAAACTGATGAAGCAAATTGCGGGGGCAGTTACTCAGCTTAATCAGGATGCTATCAGAAAATTTGAGAATGAAAAACAGTTTCTTGTTCAATTAGATAGTGAAGAAATTGTACTCAGCCTTGAAGATGTTGAAATCGGTACCGAGGACATTCCGGGATGGAGCGTTGCTACACAAGATCATCTGACAGTAGCACTAGATCTGACCCTGACCCCCGAGCTTAAAGCAGAAGGCTTGACACGCGAGTTGGTCAACCGTATCCAAAACTTGCGCAAAGATATTGGTCTGGAAGTTACCGATCGTATCCGATTAAACATTGAAAAGAACGTATCAACGGATGAAGTATTTAATGGTTTTAGCAAATATATTTGTTCTGAAACATTAGCAACACTTCATTTTGTCGAAAAAACAGACGCTGAAAAATTAGTTGAGATTGAATTGTTAGAAGGAACAAGCGTTCGATTGAGCATTGAAAAGGAATAAATAATCTTAAAAAAAAAGTTTTACCAGCGGATTTGAAAAATATTGTGTACATTTATACGGTATTTGATCAACCATCCGAATTAAAGAATAAGAACCATGAGCGAGATTAAAGCAAAGCGTACAACATACACAGATAAAGAACTTGAAGAGTTCAAGCAGATTATTGAGGAAAAACTGGCCAAGGCCTATGAAGATGTAAAATTGTTGACGGAGGCTTATACCAACCACAGTGAGCACGGTACAAACGACACTTCGCCTACTTTTAAGGTTTTGGAAGAAGGCCAACAAGTACTTTCAAAAGAAGAGAACAGCAGGCTGGCTGCACGTCAAACACGTTTTATCAATAATCTTGAAAATGCACTCATTCGCATCGAGAATAAAACCTACGGAATTTGCCGTGTAACAGGTAAGCTAATCAGCAAAGAACGCTTAAGGGCAGTTCCGCATGCTACACTTAGTATCGATGCCAAGTTGAAGCAATCCAAACCCAAGCTTAATATCTAAGCAAAAAATATTTTCCTTGAAAAAAGCATTATTGATTGTTTTCCTGGTACTTGTATCTGACCAGGTGCTAAAAATTTGGATTAAGCTGAGCATGACACTGGGTGAAGAAATTCCGGTGTTTGGCAATTGGTTCAATCTGTATTTTACCGAAAATAACGGCATGGCTTTTGGTATGCAATTTGGTGGCGAATGGGGAAAACTCTCCCTCAGTATTTTCAGAATTCTGGCAGTTATTGCCATTGCCGTTTACCTGTATTTACTTACCCGAAAAAAAGCTCCCTTTGGATTGGTGCTGAGCATTTCACTCATCTTTGCAGGTGCCCTTGGTAATATTATCGACAGTGCATTTTACGGTTTATTGTTCACCCAAAGCAGCTACCACACTGTCGCAGAAATTGCTGAATCAGGACAAGGTTATGCAGGATTTTTGCATGGAAGTGTAGTTGATATGCTCTATTTTCCTTTGGTAGAATTTCAAAGATCGGAACTCCCCGACTGGTTGCCGGGTTTTGTTTTTAGTGGTGATCAACGATTTATTTTTTTCCGTCCCATCTTTAATATCGCGGATTCGGCCATTACTGTTGGTGTTTTCTGGCTACTACTTTTTGAGCGAAAGCACCTGAAGTTTTAATTTCTGTTGCAGGTAAATTCCTGACTTCCGTATTCTGGTTCTTGACTCTTGTATCCTGACTCTTGACTCCTGTATTTTCTGTCTTCTTTACAACACACTCATCCTATTGGCATCCTGCTTAATAAAAATAAACAGCAAAATTGTAAATGCCCAAAGTGATGAACCCCCATAACTGAAAAAGGGAAGAGGAATACCGACTACCGGAGCCAGCCCAATGGTCATGCCAATGTTTATGGCAAAATGGAAAAAGAAGATGGAAGCAACTCCGTAGCCGTAAATTCTGCTGAAATGTGATTTCTGTCGTTCGGCAAGAAAAATCAGGCGAATTAGTAAAAAAACAAAAAGGAAAATAACCACAGTTGTTCCAATAAATCCCCATTCTTCACCAACAGTACAGAAAATAAAATCGGTGGTTTGTTCCGGGACAAAATGGTAGCGTGTAAGCATACCCTGCCTGAAACCTTTGCCTTTTAGCCCTCCTGAACCAATTGCAATTTTTGATTGGTTGACATTGTATCCTGCGCCATGTGGGTCTTTTTCAATTCCCAGCATGACATTAATACGCTTTTTCTGATGAGCTGCAAGTATATTTTCATAGGCATAGTTTACACTAAAAATAAAAATGATTGAGACAAGAAATCCTGCCAGAATAATTTTAAAACGTTTTCGTATTTTTTTGAAAAGTAGAATAACGAGCGCTGTAAAAAGTACAATTCCGCTAAGCACCCAAAGTTCACCAAATAGTAAGGTAATAATGAATAGCAAGGCAGCAAACACACCAATTACAATAAAAGCCCCTGATATTCCTTCGCGATAAAGTACCAGAACAAATGCTGCATAAACCAATGCCGATCCTGTATCATTCTGTAATAAAATCAATAATGACGGTAAAGTAATAATTGTTACAGAAATTAGCTTTGTTTTTAAATTACCCATATCAATATTTCTGATACTTAGGTATTTGGCCAATGCCAGCGCCGTAGCAAATTGGGCAAATTCGGCAGGTTGAAGGCTTATGCTGCCAATTTCAATCCATGATTTAGAACCGGCTACGGTTTTTCCAAACAGTAAAACAGCAATAAGCAACAGAAGAATTGAAAAATAAATAATAAAAGAAAATGTAGAGAAGAAGTTTGCATCGATAATTAAAATGACAATAGCAATCACCAATGCCAATCCAATCCATAATATTTGTTTACCAAAGCGTTGTGAAAGGTCAAAAACGCGAACCACATCTTCGTCAGACGCTGCCGAAAAGATGCTTAGCCAGCCAAAAAAAACAAGTGTCAAGTATAAAAATACCGTCAGCCAGTCCATGTTTGCTATTGTGTTTTCTCTTCTCAAAGTACTTTATTGTTGTAGTTTCTTATTTCAAAATGCCTTATTTCTTCGCTTTTCTCTTGACTCTTTTATCTTGACTCCCCATGAATCAGATCCCCTTCCATCATTCTTTTCTCGGTTACTATTCTTTCCACTTTTCCTTTCAGGTACTTCTCAATCATTAAACTGGCAATTGGTGCAGCCCAGGTAGAACCAAAACCGGCATTCTCAACAATTACTGTAATTGCAATTTTCGGATTTTCAAGGGGAGCAAAAGCAATAAACATTGAATGGTCGTCTCCGTGTGGGTTTTGGACTGTTCCAGTTTTTCCACATTGCTGAATGCTGTCCATTTTATACCAACGTGCTGTACCATGATCGCCTTCAAATACTTGTAACATCGCATTTTGAACAATGCTAAAATATTTTGGTTTTATTGCAGAGACTTTTTTTGTTGTTAATTTAGCAGAAACAGAATCAGTTCCTTCCATTTTACGTAATAAATGAGGTGGATAGTAAAAACCTTTATTTGCAATAATAGTCACAATATTGGCCAGTTGAATAGGGGTGACAAGTATTTCGCCCTGCCCAATACTCAAAGATCTTACAGTAAGCGCATTCCAGCTTCCCCTGTAAAGCTTGTCAAAATAAGCTTTTGAAGGGATATTCCCACTTACTTCGTAAGGAATATCAGTATCGAATTTTTCCCCAAATCCAAGGCTTAATACATCATTATACCAATTTTCAAATCCAACTTTTACATCTCCTGTTTTTTCCAGCGTACTTTTAAAAGTATTCCAGAAATAGGGGTTACACGATTGGGCGATAGCTTCTTCCAGGGCGAGTGGTGTTTTATGATTATGTGTACATTTTATAGGTCGCGAAAGACGACCTTTGCAACTGAATTCTGATTGTGGGGTGATGGCTTTTTCCTGTAAAGCAACAAGGGCGTTAATCATTTTAAAAGTGGAACCGGGAGGATAAGTTCCTGAAATGGCACGGTTTAATAATGGTTTTAAAGTGTCATTCCGCAATGTTGTATAGTTTTCTGACCGTTCTCGTCCGACAAGTTTATTGGGGTTGTATCCCGGACTGGTAACCATAGCAAGGATTTCTCCTGTAGTCGGGTCAATGGCAACAATGCTACCATTTTTGTTTTGCATAAGCTGTTCACCATAGTATTGAAGATGGGCATCGAGACCAACAATAATATCTTTACCTTCAACAGGAATGGTATCGTATTTTCCGTTTTGATAACTTCCCTTTTCGCGATTGTGTACATCAACGGCAAGCACTTTCATCCCTTTGGTGCCACGTAAATCTTTTTCATAATATTTTTCTATTCCCGATTTCCCGATATAGTCACCAGATCGGTAATAGGAATCGTTGTCGATTTCTTTTTTGTTTACTTCGCCAATACTGCCTAACAGATGCGCGGCAATGGGAAAAGGGTAATGGCGTAATGTGCGTGTTTGCAGATAGAAGCCCGGAAACTGAAAAAGCTCTTCACCAAGGGGACCGGCATCATTTTTCGAAATTTGTTTGGTAAAAACAGAAGGCTTATAGTAGGAATAATGCTTGGCTTTATTAAGTTGTTTCTCAAATTCTTCTATACTTATTTCAAGTAGTTGGCACAGTGCGACAGTATCCGGATTTTTCACCTGCCGGGGAATAACCATTAAATCGTAAGCTGCTTCGTTGTATACCAATAACTCGCCATTGCGGTCGAACACCCGACCACGCGCAGGGTATTGGGTAACGTAACGCAAAACAATATTTTCGGCAGAAAGTTTATAACTGTTATCGATGACCTGTAAATAAAAAAGCCTGATGACAAACAAAAGTGCTACCAGAACGAAAATTCCGATAACAATAATTTTTCGGGAAGAATAATCTTTTATGTACATCTGAAATGGTAAATCCGGCAACAGATTTTTCAAAAAAAGAATCTCTTGTAGCTCCTACAAAATTAAAATGTTTTGGTTTTGGTAAAGCTGTTGTGGAAATTATTTTGTTATCAGAATATTTGAAACAATCGTTTCAAATTCATGGCCATCAGTCAAAATATATTTAATGGTGATGTCGTGGTATTTGTTTTCAGAAGGCGGGAATGAAAAAGTATAAAAAACAGTATGATAATTTAATCGTTCATTAATCATGAAAAGGTTGATATTGTTTCCCCTTACCATGTGTGCATACCTCACTTGCATCACTTCCTCCAGGTTTGATCCTTTGGGATAGGCACTGTTGTAGTCTTCGGTTGAAGTGATGATTACATCAAATACGACGTCATAATTTTCTACCGGGCTACAAGCGTAAGCACTCGAAAATCCAAGATGATGGCTCCATTGCCGATTGTTCAATGCAATAATTAATTCATTGCTAACATTTATACCCAGGCTATCGTAGCGAATACCTTTTTCGTCAGGAGTATATGTTTCGACAACAAAATTTCCAATATTCTGCGATCCGGAAACTTCTATTCCGATTATTCTTTCCGGAACAGAACTTAACGAACTCAAGCGAAAATTAATAGGATCGGGATTGCAGCAGGATTGAAAAACAGAGAGGAATAACCCAATCAAGATGAAAACAGTAAATGAGAGGCCAATTTTTTTCATTGAGAAATTCGATATTGTTAATTCACCCGAATGATTTCTTCGGTTTCAATTTTATTGCTTTTGTGTAGTGCCCTGTCGTAAATATATGCACTGAATTTGATAGTGTCATAATCTGAAAGTGGGTTGTAAATAAACAGCGTGTCCTGAAAGACACCCTTGATTGAATGGTTTCCGGTTTTAGGTGTCAAAACCGGAAAACGACCGTTGAAAGTTGAAGTGTCATATTGCAATGAATCGGGATTCCACGAAAGAAGAGGAACTTCAATAAATACACCATTCTGTTTTTCGAAATATTGAATAATGAGGTTGTAATAATGGTCACCACCAAAATTAAATGGTGGATAGGTATCCTGATCACTCAATCCCAAATCACCATCACCATCAGTATAAGAAAACTGTAAAACGCCACGCTCGGTAATGCCGTTGGTAGGATTTGTCAATAAAATAAAACGGTCATAATTTATAATGGGCTCATCTGGAAATTTCTCAAATTTATTGCAAGCATCAAATCCGAAGGCAGCAAGCAATAGCAGAATAAAACCTATTTTTGTAAAACGACTCATGATCAATTGCAAAGGACGTAAAAAAACAAATCAGTAGGCGGTTAACTCCAAGAAATATGCCAGAATTAAGTGGGATAGAAAAACAAATCTTTAAAGTAAACAGCGTTGATAAATTTAACGAACTGTCCCTGAAAATATTTCATTTTCAATACGAAAAGAATACTGTTTACCGCAAGTTTGCCGATTACATTCATACTGATATTTCACGCATTGAACATCATTCGCAAATCCCTTTTCTACCCATCGAATTGTTCAAGCAGCATCAAATTATTATCGATGGTTTTCAGACCGAAGAAGTGTTTACAAGTAGTGGAACCACTGGATTGCAGACCAGTAGTCATTTTGTTGCAAAGGCAGATGTATATACCAAAAGTTTTACCAAAGGATTCGAGCATTTTTTTGGTCAGCCAAACGATTTTGTAATTCTCGCTCTACTGCCTTCCTATTTGGAACAGGGAGCTTCTTCGCTGGTATTTATGGCCCAAAAATTAATTGAGATGAGTGGGCAAACTGAAAGTGATTTTTATCTTCATAACTATGAACAACTTTTTGAGGTTTTGAAAAAACTCAGAAGTGGGAAAAAGAAAGTAATGCTGTTGGGTGTAACTTATGCATTACTTGATTTGGCAGAGCAGTTTCCGATAAACTTCCCCGAGATTATTATGGTAGAAACCGGTGGAATGAAGGGAAGACGGCAGGAGATGATTCGGGAAGATTTGCATGAGAAACTGAAGAAAGTATTTGGTATTAAACAAGTTTTTTCTGAATATGGAATGACCGAACTTTTGTCGCAAGCCTGGTCAAAAGGAGAAGGTGTTTTTGAAACCCCGCCCTGGATGAAAGTGCTTATTCGGGATGTGAATGACCCATTATCATTGTTACCTAAAGGGAAATCAGGCGGAATCAATGTCATCGACTTCGCCAATTTGTATTCGTGTTCTTTTATTGCTACCAGTGATTTAGGAAAGGTTTTGCCTGATAAAAAATTCACCATTTTGGGTCGTTTCGACAACAGCGATGTACGTGGCTGTAATTTGATGGTAGGGTAGATACTATTCTGCTGCAAGCCTTGCCATCTGGAAGGTTTGAAACTGAGGGGACTCCTATCTTAAAACAAACTCCCTTGTTCTTCAACTTTTACGGGCACAATAATTTCAGCACCATTATTTTTTGTTGAATTCACTTTTTTTGAAATAGGGTAAGCCTCCATTTTTATGCTGCTGAAAGGAATGAGTAGTTTGCTTAATTGTGCTGTATTTTTTTCTTTTAGCCAGGCTTCTTCGTGTTCCCGTGGAAGGATTACAGGCATTCGATCATGGATGCTTTCCATTAGTTTATTTGGTTTTGTCGTAATAATGGAAAACGAATGGATTGGCCTGTTTTCAGCATCTGTCCAAGTTTCCCAAATTCCGGCCAGGGCAAAGAATTTTTCATCTTTAATGAAAATACGGAATGGGGTTTTGTCATGCTTTCGCCATTCATAAAATCCATTGGCAGGTATCAGGCAGCGCCGTTTTTCGAAAGCACTTCTAAAAGCTGGTTTTTCGCCAAGCGTTTCTCCTCGTGCATTAATCAATTTGAAACCAATTTTTGGATCTTTGGCCCAAGAGGGGATGAGTCCCCATTGGAAAAAACTCAGTTTCCCAGGATTTATATTCGTAATAACCGGCAACTTTTGTGAAGGTGCACAATTGAAATTGGGTGAATACATTTCATCAAACACTTCTACATTAAAGCGTTCTGAAATGTGTTTGCCTTTTACCGAAAGCTGAAATCTGCCGCACACCTGATATTGATTTTTTATATTATTGGGATAGAGAAATTTAAATCCCAAAATTCAAGCACCAAAATACAAATAAATTTCAATGGCCAAAATCTCAATATTTAAAACTGTTTGGACTTTTGAATATTGATACTTGGAATTTAATTGCTATTTGTTTTTTGTTATTTGGTGCTTTAGTTCTGTCATGGCCATCTCAACAACATCTTGATGATCAAAAGCCAATTTGGGAAGTTTATTTAAGTCAAACCAGTCGGCATATTGTGCATCGTCTCCTGCTTTTGCTGTCTGGTCATCTTCAAGAATCCCCCAAAAAACAACTGAAATAGTATGTCCTCTTGGATCGCGGCCTGGCGTACTAAAGGCGTGCATCTGTTTGAGCAGAATATTCGTTAATCCTGTTTCTTCAAATAACTCGCGGGCAACTGCTGTTTCCAGTGTTTCGTCCATGTCGACAAATCCACCGGGCAAAGCCCATTCTCCTTGAAAGGGGGGATTTTTCCGCTGGATAAGTAGTACTTCTGTTTTTGATGGCGTTTTGCGAAAGACAACCGCATCAACTGTAAGTGCCGGCCTGGGGTATTTGTATGTGAAAGTCATTTAAGTTTGCTTTGATTCAAAAGTACTAAAATTAAAAATGTCACTCCTCAAAATTGAAAAGTGACATCCAGTCTTCTGTTGCCCTTATCGGCTTGTCTTTTCTGTTTTTTATCATTTACAGTTTTTATTTAAAACCAATTCCATGCTCACGATTCTTTTTTCTGCGGTGTAAATTTCTAAAGGAATATCGTCAATGTAATCTTCTTCGCCGAAGTTATACACTTCTTCAATTGCTGTTCGGTATGCTATTTGAAGCACATTTTGATGGGTATTGAAAGGGATGTCATTAATATAAGTTTCTTCATCAAAACTAAAGTCAACATTTATGGCTCTTTGGTAAAAGCATTGAATAGTAACACATTTTGTATCGAAAGGAATGTCATCAATATAGGCTTCTTCTTCAAAATCAAATTGAACCGGATTTCGTTCATTCATTATTTTATTATACACTTCTTTGGTGTCGAAGGGGATGTCATTGATGTAGGCTTCGTCTGCAAAATTAATATTGGAAGCACTCAGGTTTACAGTAAAAATAATTGCCAGAATAGTAAGTAGGGCGGTGATTTTTTTTAGAGTTTTCATGGGATTAAGTTTTTTTTGTTTAATGTTTATGATGCAAAAATAGGGTCAAAATGCGCCCAGGTAAATAGTAAATAGGTGAGAGGTGGCGCTTTGTCGGTGAGTAGAGAATTTTTTTTCGAAATACGAAAATCTGTTACTAATCAGTGTCAATTACCACACCGAAATCCTCCCCCAAGGGGAGGACTTCCGTTGCTCACAAAGTTTGCGAGCAATCTCCGCTCCCTCTCCTCGGGGGAGGGTTGGTTGGGTTTTTTAAAGACATAAATCAATAAAGTATTTTCTATCTCAAGAAAATATTATAAATCTTTATTGTTGCTTTTCAAAATGCTGATAAGTTATGAGAATCCTATTTCGTTACAATTAATTTCTCGTTTCCGGTGGAAACAGAGCAAAAAAAATCCCGGCTTAAACCGGGACTTATCATTATGAATAAATTACAATTAACCAAATTGTACGTCTTAATTTCTTGAAGCAAGCGAAGAACATTTCTTAATGTTCAACATTGCATATGTATTAAATGGAATATCGTCGATATAAGATTCTTCTTCAAAATTAAAAGGAATGTTTATTGCTTTCTGGTAGCGGCAGTGTACAGTCACACATTCGGTATCGAAAGGAATATCGCTGATGTAGGATTCTTCTTCGAAGTTGTACTCTTCATTTATTGCTTTCTCGTAAAGGTATTCGGCTGTAACACAGCCTGTATTAAAAGGAATGTCGTTAATGTAGGCCTCTTCTTCAAAGCAAAAAGTTTCTGCAGTCGCGTTAAGATTCAGTGAGAATAAAAGGGCAAAAGTGCCGAGCAGAATGGAAATTGATTTTATAGTTTTCATTTTTTTGTTTTTTAATTACTCATTGTTTGGTAATCCATTATCAAATGCTGTGCCAAAAGTTGTAAGCGACAGATAAACAGTAATTAAAGAATATTTTAGCCTCTTTTTATTTGCTGTCAAAATGTGAGTAAATCGCACACCGCTGTACGCTGGCGGACACAGCATGTTCATTTCAACCAGAGGGAGACCTGCCTGCCGCAGGCTGGAATCCCCTGAGTGAGTGTCTTGCTCAGGAAATACCAAAATACTAATTCAAGATTTGAAATGAGGCAATTTGATTGAAGAATCTAGCCCTGCCCTACAACCAAAACAATTTCTCCTTTTACAGTTTTAGATTGATAATGATGAAGCAATTCTTCAAGGGTTCCCCTTGCATTTTCTTCATGCAGTTTGCTGAGTTCGCGGGAAACTGATGCTGGACGGTCGGCACCAAAATGTTCGATTAATTGAGTAAGGGTTTTGAGCAAACGATGAGGTGATTCATAAAAGACAATAGTATAAGGCATTTGTGAAAGTTCTTTCAAGCGTGTTTGCCTTCCCTTTTTGTGGGGAAGAAATCCTTCAAAGAAAAACTTATCGGATGGTAAGCCTGAATTGACTAATGCCGGAACAAAAGCCGTAGCACCGGGAAGGCATTCAACTTCAATATTGTTTTTGATGCATTCTCTCACCAATAAAAAACCAGGATCAGAAATAGCTGGCGTACCGGCATCGCTAATGAGGGCCATGGTTTCGCCGCCGGAAATTCGGTTTATAATACCTTTCACCAGCTGATGTTCGTTAAACATATGATAAGCCTGCATCCTTGTCTGAATCTCAAAATGTTTCAAAAGCTTTCCGCTCGTGCGTGTATCTTCAGCCAATACAACATCCACTTCTTTCAGTATTCTGATAGCCCTCAAAGTCATGTCTTCGAGATTGCCAATGGGGGTAGGGACGAGAAAAAGTTTTGACATCTTTTTATTGTTTTTCTGTTTCTTCAACAACAGCTGTTAATAGTTTAAACAAACCATTGTAGGCTGTGAAAGGAAAATCATTGGCATTATCCAAGGGCGTGTGGTAATGCAAATGTTCTTTGCCACGGGTGTAAATAAAAATAGATTGTACACTTTTCTGATAAAATGGGCAATGGTCGCTATTGCAGGATTCGCCCCTTTGTTTTACCTCTTTCAGGTAATTTCCTTTTTTGTTAAGTGTAACAAATCGATTGAACAAATCAGGAAAAACTGTTGAATTCACAATCGTTATGCCTTCACTACCTGTTCCCACCATATCAAGGTTGACCAAAAGCTCAATTTGATCGAGTGGAAAAAGTGGGTTCTCAGCATAAAATGTGGAGCCCATCAATCCCCTTTCCTCACCACTAAATGCCAGAAAGGCGATGGAATAATCGGGTTGGTTTTCGGCTTGGGAATAATGCCTGGCAAGGTCGAGTAACATGGCTGTTCCACTACCGTTGTCGTTGGCACCGGGATAAATGGTTTTATTGCCCATCATTCCCAAATGATCGTAATGTGCCGAAAAAACGACAAAGTGTTCAGGCTTCTTTTTTCCTTTAATGAAAGCAATTACATTTTGAGTTGGATAGTTAGGGATGAAAACATTTTCCGCCTTCAGGCTGATAGTCGAGGCATCTGTAGGCAAGCGGTCTTTTTTTATCTTCAACCAAATTGTGCTGTCCACCTGTCCACTATTGGAAACATGCCAGTAAGGTGTTTTTTCTGTTAGCAGAATAATGCCTTTTATGCTGGGAATCGTCTTTCCATACAGCTTTCTGAAATCACCTTCAACAACTAAAAACAGATTTTGGAGATTTGTCAATTTAAGAAAGGCAAGAAGTGATTCGGCATTGTTAATTGTATCGGGTAAAAAATGAAGATCGAAAGTACCATCAACCGAAGGTGCTGAACTGCTGATCACAAAATCTTCACCAGGAATAAGTTTCACGCCATCAATGCTGAGTATAATTTTTCCCGGAAAAGTATTGACCGGAAAACTATATTGTTGAAAATAGTCATCATTAAATGCTTGAAGCCTGTTTTTTGAAAATTGACTTGCAATAAATGCAGCAGCCTTTCCATCACCGTTCTTTACATAACCCCTTCCATGAAAGGATTTACTTGTTAGTTTTTTGTGAACTGTTCGGGTGTAGTTGAGATTCTGTGACCGAACTTGTGCCGTCAGCAGTAAAATTCCCAATACAATCAGCAACTGCTTTTTGAGCAAATGATTGAACAGTAAAAACGATGACCCCTGGTCTTTGGCCTTGCTCATTTGAATTTCCTTTCCGTCAGGTCCTTTAGTTTTAGAAAGGCATCCAGTTCGCTATCCCATTGGTTTTGAACTTTCAATTCTAATAAAAATATTTCTGCTCCTTTCAGTGTTTTTAGTTCATTCAATTCGTCAATTGCTTTGTTATAACGGCCCATATCGCCATTAAATAGTTCATTAATGAACAGGAATTTTTCATTGATTCCGATGGATTGTCTCAGGTCGTTCACACGGCTTTCCTGCATTTTGTCTGCCAGGCTCTGTTTGTCGCTGCCCGTAAATTTGTCGCTTACCGTAGCACTACCACTTTCCGAAAAAAGGTCGAAGTTCGATTTTGTATCTTCCTGTTTTACGGTTTCAATTTTTGTTGGTGTTTCTTCTTTTATGGGTTCAGGTGTTGGCTGCAGCTCTTCAATTATTTCCTTGGGGTTTTTTATGTCTAAAACAATTTCAATCTTATTGGCTTCCTCTTCAACAACTTCTTCAATTTCTTTTTCTGCAATTTTCTCTTCTGGATTTTCGGCAAAAGCAGGAGGTGCTGTTACTTTAGCTTCTGGCTTTTCAGTAACTTCCTCTTTGGGAAGAATGGTTTCCTTTACTTCATCAGCTATTGAATTTGTAGGTGGAGACGCAATGCTTTTTGAATGTGGAGACGCAATGCTTTGCGTCTCTACTGCTCCTTCCAGTTCAAAAAGCATGTCATACAATTGTCTTGTTTTCTGTTGCAACAATTCTACATCCAATTGGTGCAATTTGTAATTATCCCTTTTCAATCGTTGAATATGCGCTTTTAAAGTGTCGATTTCTACACTAAGCTGCAAGATGATTTTCTCTTTTTTCATGCTAAAAATTCCTTAATTTTGCTCAACCAAAAGTAGGAAGAATATCAATTAGAAGATGTTTCTGGAAAAAGACAATAACGGAGGAACAAGGTCGGGATGGATTGAGGTAGTTTGCGGCTCGATGTTTTCGGGAAAAACGGAGGAGCTCATCCGGCGTTTGAACCGTGCACGCATTGCCAAACAAAAGGTTGAAGTGTTCAAACCTGCTGTTGATACCCGTTACGACAAGGAAGATGTAGTTTCGCATGATGCCAGTAAATCTGCTTCCACGCCGGTTGAAAATGCCATGCAAATTCTTTTTTATGCTGAAGATTTTGAAGTTGTGGGTATTGACGAAGCCCAGTTTTTTGGACCTGAGTTGGTGAATGTTTGCAACGAATTGGCAAAACAAGGCAAGCGTGTGATTGTTGCCGGTCTCGATATGGATTACCTTGGCAAACCTTTTGGCCCGATTCCACAATTGTTGGCATCCGCCGAATATGTTACAAAAGTGCATGCCATTTGTATGCGATGCGGCAACCTAGCCAATTATTCACACCGTACTATTAAGGATGATAATCTGGTTGTAATTGGTGAAACTGAAGCATACGAACCTTTATGCCGGCAGTGTTTTACCAAGGCACGGGGAGAATCAAAGTAAACTTTTTTCTTGAAATAGCTTATTCGATGCGTATAAAAAAGTTAATGCCTGTTTTCCTGTTATTTTTCGCTTTTACTTCTCTACAAGCACAAGATAGCCTAAGGGCAATGAACTGCTGGCTTTGCAAAAATAATCAGCACACTGCCACAAGGCCATACAATTATGGTTGGAAACATGAAATTCCTTATATCGCAACTTCTGTCGGATTGGTTACTATTGGAATTGTGTTTGATAAAACCAATGATGTAAAACCTTATACTCCTCAGGAATTATCAAAACTGAACCGGAATGATATCAATGCTTTCGACCGTAGTGCAACTTACAATTGGTCGCCCGGACTGTCCACTGCCAGTGATGTGTTGCTTGTCGGATCGGTGCTTTCACCGCTGTTGTTTCTTAGTAATAAATCAACACGACATGATTTTGGTTGGCTGGCCCTGATGAGTTGGGAAGTGCTGAGCATCAATTATGGGATGATGAATACCGTAAAAAATCTGACCAACCGTGCGAGGCCCTATGTTTACAATCCCGATGCACCAATGGATGTGCGTACTGGTGACGACAGTAAAGAGTCCTTTTATTCAGGGCATACTTCTACTACTGCGGCTATGACGTTTTTTGTCGCGACTGTTTTAACCGATTACCATCCCGATATGAAAACGGGATACAAAATAACCATTTGGTCATTGGCTGTAGTTTACCCTGCCGTAACGGCTTATTTAAGGGTCGGCGCCGGAAAACACTTTCCCACGGATGTAATTGCGGGCTATGCCATCGGTGCATTTACCGGCTGGCTGGTGCCTTTTTTGCACAAAAAGAAAAAAAGTACCGACAAGTTTTCCTTTGCCCCCATCAGTATTCAGGGCAATGCAGGGATTTATTTATCGTATAAATTTTGATTTGGGATTATCTTCCGGCCAATAAATTTGCTTGCCAGGTAAATGCCCTAAAATATTTTTGCCATAAAATATCAGTAGATTTATATTGATTGTCGGCAAAAAAGTAATCCACCAGGACCTCTCTAAGTCTGCACAATTCTCCAAGGCGGTTCATATTATTGTTGTCGGCAATGGTAAAATCCATGAGTTCCAGTGAGCGAAAAAACGCCAATTGGCTACGTTCTTGTTTGTTCTTGTTTTTCCATTTTATTGCCCGTTCAACTTCGCTTCCAATATTTGCCATCTGTTCTGGGAAGCTTAATTGTTGCCAACTACCCAATGATAGATTCTTATGATAAAAATTAGGCGTCATAAATATCAGATCACAAATTTGTTCACAATTTCAATGATTTTTTGCTGAATATTTTCATCATCAACACCTCTGCTACGGTTTCCCCAGGAAGGGCGCAGGTTAATCATTGAATCAAACTCAATAAAATCTTCATCTTGAAAATCATCAGGATAGAGATTAATTCCCCAAAGGTTTTCCTGCCGGGAATCATTTTCCAGCAGAACCTTTTCCTGGTCAGCATGAAGTTCCGCATCAATAACCATAATTTCTTTTTAAATATCTACTACCGCTTTTACCAAATCACTGAACATGTTTTCTGACATCGACTTGATTTCGCCTATTGAAACTTTATTGTTTTTATCGACAATTTTCATAAGCTTTTGTGTTTCAATTTTAAAATTCTAAAACTCGCAATTTAGTGGTGTGCGTGGAAAAGGAATTACATCACGGATGTTGCCCATTCCGGTGAGGAATAATATCAGACGCTCAAAACCCAATCCGAAACCGGCATGAGGGACGGTTCCAAATTTTCTGGTTTCCAAATACCACCACATCGATTCTTCAGGAATCTCCATTTCTTCCATTCGTTTGGCCAGTTTTTCGTAGTCTTCTTCGCGTTGCGAACCTCCAATGATTTCACCAATCTGAGGAAACAAAACATCCATTGCACGGACAGTTTTTCCATCGTCGTTTTGTTTCATATAGAAAGCTTTGATTTCTCTGGGATAATCGGTTAGAATGACCGGTTTCTTAAAATGTTTCTCAACGAGGTAACGCTCGTGTTCCGATTGCAGGTCGGCGCCCCAGCCTTCGATAATGTATTGAAATCGCTTCTTTTTATTGGGTTTGGAATTACGCAGAATTTGGATGGCCTCGGTATAAGTAATCCGCACGAAATCATCGTCTAAAACAAAGTTCAGTTTCTCAATCAATTCCATCGAACGTTCGTCTGCCTTCTTGTTTTTTTCTTCGTCATGCAGGCGTTTGCTCAGAAATTCCAGGTCATCTTTACAATTATCCAGCGCATAGCGGATGACATATTTCAGCATATCTTCTGCCAAATCCATATCATCGTTAATATCGCAAAAAGCCACTTCGGGTTCAATCATCCAGAACTCTGCCAGGTGGCGGGTGGTATTGGAATTTTCGGCACGGAAAGTAGGACCGAAAGTATAAACTTTGGAAAGGGCCAATGCTGCCAATTCAGCTTCCAACTGGCCTGAAACTGTGAGGTTAGTGGCTTTGCCAAAAAAGTCGGATTGAAAATTTACATTGCCATCTTCACCTTTGGGAATTTGGTTCAAATCCATTGTGGTTACCTGGAACATTTCCCCGGCACCTTCCGCATCCGATCCGGTGATAATGGGCGAGTGGATATTATAAAAACCCTTGTCGTTAAAGAATTTGTGGATGGCAAAAATCATTGCATGCCGAATGCGTGCAATGGCGCTGAATGTATTGGTGCGATAACGCAAGTGTGCCTTTTCGCGCAGGAATTCCAACGAATGTTTTTTGGGCTGAAGGGGGTAGTCTTTGGGATCGGCCATACCCAATATTTCAATGTTGGTTGGATAAACTTCCACTTTTTGATGCCCACCCGGAGACTCCACTAAATCACCAGTAACTGACAGAGCAGTACCAGTATTAATATTTCCTAATAGTTCGTTTATTTGGGCAAAATCTTTAGATCCTAATACTTTAGTGCTTTTCGGAACACCAAACATTGATTTACCTATTACTAAATGATCAACAACAACCTGTACATTTTTAATGGTCGATCCATCATTCAGCGCAATGAAACTCACATTTTTACTGCCGCGCTTGGTGCGCACCCAGCCTTTTACATTAACCTGACTTCCAAAATCGTCACATTTCAATACATCTTTGATCTCTGTTCTTTTCACAATTAC
>Ga0164318_10001897_pt1 | contig 19003 bp, 18 predicted proteins | sample GuaBasSedimGuay9_FD_113734 | JGI IMG/M metagenome (GOLD analysis project Ga0164318, IMG submission 113734) | Subseafloor sediment microbial communities from Guaymas Basin, Gulf of California, Mexico - Guay9, Core 4571-4, 0-3 cm | ecosystem: Environmental > Aquatic > Marine > Hydrothermal vents... | reverse complement strand
ATATTTTTAGCTTTTAACGCTAATTTTGAAAATTCTTCTATACTGTATCCTAAACGCGCAGCTTGCTGTTCCAAAAATGAACCTGTTCCAGCAGCACAAAGAGTATTTAAAGCAAAATCTTCTATCTCCGGGACACCTCTTTCATGAGAAATAAAAATAAGTTTTGAATCCTCACCTCCTATATCAATAATTGTTTTTACCTGTGGATAAAAATAAGTCGCAGCTTTAGCATGAGCCATTACTTCATTTATAAAAGCACATCCCAAAATTTGAGAAATTGTTTTACCAGCTGTTCCAGTACAAGTAATTCCAGAAAGCTTGTTTCCAAATTCTTTTTCTGCCAAAGATAAAAGCCGTTCCGCAGTTTCTATAGGCTGTCCATTAGTTTTTTCATATTTCCAGAAAAGTATATTTCTGTTCTCATCCAAAACTGCTATTTTGGCTGTCCCAGAACCTACATCGAGCCCTACATATTTCATAATTAAAATCCTCCTTATTCTTGTAAATAAGGAGGAAAAATTTTTAAAATTTGTAATTAAATTATAAAACCATTTTAGGAAAAAAAAATTCTTTCAAAATTTAAAAAATCTTGACAATATTTTCACTGATTTTTAAAGTTAAGATTTAAAAGATGTTACAGACTATTATAAAAAGAAAAGATCCTTTTACTAAATTAAAAATTCTTTCTCAATCTGCAAAGTATGATGATATTTGCATAAGTTATACCAAGATCAAAAAAATTAAAAATCAAAAAGGTATTTACTATGCATCTCTTCCTTATGGAAGACATATTCCTCTTTTAAAGGTACTTTATACAAATTTATGTATAAATAACTGTAAATACTGTTATAATAGAAGAAACAATGATATAAGAAGAACTTGTTTTTCTCCGAAAGAACTTGCTAATTTAGTTATTGAATTTTATCAAAAAGGATACATAAAAGGACTTTTTTTAAGTTCTGGTATTTATCCCTCAGCTGATCATACTATGGAGCTTATGATAAAAACTGCAGAAATTTTGAGAAAAAAATTTGACTTTAAAGGATATATACATTTAAAAATCTTACCTGGTACCTCTAAGGAACTTATTAAAAAAGCTATAATTTTAGCTGATAGGGTAAGTTGTAATATAGAACTTCCTACTTCACAAAGTTTAAAAAAAATAGCCCCTGATAAAGATTTAAATTCACTTATTTCTACTTTGGAAACTATCTATCGAATAAAAACAGAAACAGAAAAACCAATTTCAACATCAACTCAACTTATTATAGGAGCTACCCCGGATTCAGATAAAACTATTTTGAAATTAACCACAAAATTATATAAAAATAATCTCGTAAACAGAGTTTATTATTCTGCTTATATCCCAATAAATAAAGACAAAGATCTTCCTCAAATAAATGTTCCTCCTTTCATGAGAGAATATCGCCTTTATCAAGCAGATTTTCTTATTAGGTTTTATGGTTTTGATGTAGATGAATTATTTCAAAAAAATGAAAATTTAAATTTAAACCTTGATCCTAAAACAAACTGGGCTTTATCTCATCCAGATTTCTTTCCTGTTGAAATAACAAAAGCAGATTATTGGGAATTAATAAGAATACCAGGTATTGGACCAAGTTTAGCAAAAAAAATAATTAAAATAAGAAAAAAAGAAGTTATTAATGAGGAAGTACTTAGAAATATAGGAATTAATATTAAGAAAATAGCCCCTTTTATTACTGTGAAAGGTAGAACTTTCAATTTATCCAGAAAGGATTTAGTTCAACTTGATCTTTTTTGAAATGAAAAAAGAAATTATTTATCTTGATCATAATTCTACTACTCCCTGTCTCCCGGAAGTCTTAAAAATTTTGAGAATTTATTCATTGGAAAAATTTGCTGATCCTGACTCACCTTATATATTTGGAAAAGAAATAAAAGATCATTTAGAAAATTTTCGTAAAATAATAGCAGATTTAATTTCTGCTGAACCAGAAGAAATAATTTTTACTTCTGGCGGAAGAGAAGCCAATAATTTGGCTTTATTTGGTATAGCTTTCAATAAGAAAAAAGGTCGTATTTTAATAAGTGCTTTTGAACATCCTTCTATTTTAAAATCTGCTCAAAAGCTTTCAAAACTGGGATTTGAAATAGATTTTATTCCTGTTAATTCTCAGGGATATGTAGAACCTGAAGAAGTAAAAAGGAGAATAAAACCAGATACTATTTTGATCTCAGTTACTTTAGCTAATCATGAAATAGGAACTATTCAACCTATTAAAGATATTGCAGATATTTGCCGAGAAAAGGGTATATTGCTTCATACAGATGCGTGTCAAGCAGTTGGCAAAATCCATATCGATGTTAAAGATTTAGGTTGTGATTTATTAAGTTTTACAGGACATAAAATGTATGCCCCCAAAGGAATCGGTGCTCTTTATATAAGAAAAGGGATAAATCTATCTTCATTGTTTTTAGATAACCAAAAGGACTTAGAAAATGGAACAAAACCTGTGGAATTAATTGCGGGATTTGCAAAGGCTTGCGAAATTGTTAAAAATGATCTCCCTTATGAATCTCAAAGATTAATTTATTTAAGAGAAAAATTATATGAAGGATTTAAAAATATATATTCAAAAATCTATAGATTTGGCATACCAGAAAAAACTTTACCTAATACTTTAACTATATCCTTTGAAGGATTAGATAGTATAAAAATTCTTAAAGATTTACCTCAAATTTGCGCTTCACCCTGCTCAGTTTCTATTTCTGCTATGAAAATCGGAGTAGAAAAAATTAAAGGTACTATTAGATTTTCTTTGGGAAGACTCAATAATTTAAATGATATAAAGAAAACCTTAGAAATTTTTTCTGAATATTTTAAAAAATGTTTAAAAATATAGGAAAATTATTTATTATAAAGCCCTCCGAATTATCTATAGAGGAAATTTCTTTTTATAAAGATCTTGGATTTAAAAATTTTATATTCTTTTCAGAACATTTTGAAGGAAATTTCTTCGAGTATTACTCAAATTTAAAAGACAGATTAAAAGACCTTTATCTTCTGGCTATTGATCAGGAAGGAGGGAAAGTTTGTAGAATAAAAGGAGATTTTGAATCACCTTTTGAAATAGCTCAAAAATATATTATAGAAGGAGAAAAAATAGTTCATAAATGGGCAGGAAAAATAGCAAAAATATTGAAAAAATATAATTTAAACCTAAATCTTGCCCCCTGTGTTGATCTTGCAGATGAAAAAGCTCCAGATTTTTTAAAATTACGAACATTTGGTAAAGATCCAGAACTTGTTGAAAAATTATCAGAAATTTTTTTAAAGATTCATTTAAAATATGATATTTATACATGTGCAAAACATTTTCCTGGATTAAAAGATATAAAAATAGATCCACATTTTGAACTCCCTTTCAAGAAGTCTTTTGATGAAGAAAGTTTAGAAGTTTATAAATTTCTTATTAAAAAAGGAATTTTATTTATTATGACAACTCATCTTGTTTTGAATGAAATAGATAAAAATCCTATTACTTTTTCACAAAAAATAATAAAATTTTTAAGAGAAAATTTAAATTATAAAGGATTTATACTTACAGATGATTTAAATATGGGAGCATTAGAAAAATGGGAACTTCAAGAAAGAATTATTTTAGGTTTAGCAAGCGGACATAATTTATTAATATATTGCGGTAAATGGCAAGATTTTCAAGTTACTATTTTTGATATAAAAACAGAAATAGAAAAAAGCTTGGTATTGAAAGAAAGAATAAAAGAAAGTTATTTTTTACTTGACAAATTTTTTTGAAAAAAATAGAATACTTTTTAAAAAGAAGAAGACGCAAAAAGGAGGAAATAAAATGAAAAAAAGAAATTGGTATTTATTTTTAATTTTATTATTAAGTTTTTTTATAATTGGATGTGCTACCCAAAATTATACTGCTGGTCAAGATTATAAATATGCTAAAGATGTTAAAGAAAGAAAACTTAATATTCCTACCTGTACAAAACCTATAGGAGTAATTGCTGCAAAAAGTTTTAAATGTAAAGCCGCTGCTTGTCAGGGTGGAAGAATTGTTTTTGGATCAAATTTGGTAATTGAAGCTACTCCTCAAGCATTAGGAGATGGTCTTGCCGATATGTTAATTACTGCATTGGCAAATACTGGATGTTTTAAGGTAGTAGAAAGAGAAGTTCTTGAAGAAATAAAGAAAGAACTTGAGCTTGCAGGAGTTTCACCAAAAAAGACATTAAAAGCTGCTGATTTTATTATTACTGGGGCTGTTACTGCTTTAGAGATGAATGCAGGAGGAATGGGAGGGGGTGGATTAATTATTCCTCTTCCTTGGAAATTTGGAGGAGGTATTAAAATTAAAAAAGGAGAGGCTTATATTGCTCTTGATATGAGAATAATAAGGGTAAAGGATGCACAAATTTTAGTGGCTAAAACTATTGAAGGAAAATCTGAAAGATGGAAATTTGGAGTAGCAAGTGGGGGGCTTTTTGGAACAACTATTGGTGGTGCATGGTTTGAAGCAGTCAAAAATACACCTCTTGAAGAGGCAACTCGTGATTTAATTGCTCATGCGGTTACATTAATTATTAATTCTTTAAAAAACTACGCCCCAGAAGAAACATCTTTACAGCAATAATACTTTACCTGCTTTAATAAAAATAAGCAATTTTATAAATAGAATAAATACAAAAAAGGGAGAAATAGTTTTAATTATAAATTTTAGAAATAAATTATTTAGATGAAAGAAATAAATTATGATGAAATAGTTTCGAAAGTAAAAGAAGGGTATATAAAAGCATGTAAGATTTTGCCTCAAAATATTAAAAATATTTTTAGAAGTGCTTTAGAATCTGAAGAAAATTTATTGGCGAAGGTTGTTCTTGAGGTTCTTTTGAAAAATGCTGAAATAGCAGAAAAAGAAGGATTACCACTCTGCCAGGATACAGGTATTCCTGTTGTTTGGGTGAAAATAGGAGAAAAAATAAAAGTTAGAAATCTTGAAAAAGCAATTAATGAAGGATTGGAACTTGCTTATAAAGAAGGATTACTTAGAGCATCTGTCTGTGACCCTCTTACACGAAAAAATACCGGAACAAATACACCGGGTGTGATCCATTATGAACTCGTTCCTGAAGATATTTTGGAATTATTTCTTATGCCTAAGGGATGTGGAAGTGAAAATATGAGTAGGTTAGCCATGCTTTCGCCTTCTGCTGGAATAGAAGGAATTAAAAAATTTGTCATTGAGACAGTAAAAAAAGCTGGCCCAAATCCTTGTCCACCTGTGGTAGTAGGAATTGGTATTGGTGGAGATTTTGAAAAATCTGCTATACTTGCAAAAAAAGCACTTTTTAGAGAACTTGGAAAATCTAATGCTGACCCAAAAATAGAAAAATTGGAAAAAGAACTTTTTTCAGAAATTAATTCCTTAGGAATTGGTCCTCTTGGTTTTGGAGGAAAAACAACTTGTCTTGCTGTTCATATTGAAACTTATCCATGTCATATTGCAAGTTTACCCGTAGCAGTAAATATTCAGTGTCATTCAATAAGAAATGTAAAAATAAAGCTTTTATGAAAAAATTTGTAAAAATATGTTCTATAATTTTGTTTATATTTGTTTTATTAAGTTGTGGTAAAAAAACTCCTCCACTTCCCATTGAAAAAAGTATTCCGGAAAATGTATCTTTTAAAATAATTCCTACTGAGGCATCCCTTGATCTTTTAATAATACTCCCAACAAAAACAAAAGGGGGATACGCATTAACCAAGATTAAAAAAATTATTATAGAAAAAAAAGAAAAATCTTTGGATATCCCATATGTTAAGGAAAAGAAAAAAATTATTAAAATTTCTCCCAAAATTCATTCCGCAGGAAATATTTATATATATAGCGATTATAAAGTAAAACATCGATATCAGTATAAATACAGAATAAAGGTAATTAAAGACTTTTTGGTAAAAACACCTTTTACACAAGAAAAAATAGCTTATTGGCATAATCCTCCCGATATCCCACTTAATTTTAAAATAAGTTTTCTAAAACCTGATGCAGTTTATATCACATGGGAGAAACCTTCCAGAGATATTTTTAGTTTATATTTAGAAGGAAAAGTTTTTTATAGACTAAAAAAAATTACTTCAGAAGATGTAAAAATATGGGAAATAAAAGATAAAACTGAATTTTTTGATAATAAAATAAAACCTTTTAAGAAAATATGTTATAGAATAAGAGCTGTTTTAGATTTCAGAGGCACTTTAATCCCTGGTCCAGAATCTCCTGAAAAGTGTATAGAAATAAAATAATTTTTTTATTGCCTGTAATAAAAATATAATGTTGTTTCTCCATAAATTCTTTTTTTTAATAATTCAAAATTTTTAATCTTCTCTGGTAATTTAATATTTGTTTTCTCTTCTACCATTATAATTACATTTTCTTTTAAAAGACATATTGGTAGATATCTAAGAGTTTCTAAGGATAAACCAGTAGCATAAGGAGGAGTAATAAAAACTATATCAAAAAAATTAGAATAATTTTTTGTAAGCTTAGAAAAACCTTCTGGTAATTTTAGTTTAAAAATTTTTGTTTTTTTAATTAAATTAAGATTTTCTAAATTTTTTTTAATAAGATTAAGACTTAAAGGACTATAATCCACAAATACACAAAAATTAGCTTCTCTTGAAAGAGCTTCTATTCCAAGAGCTCCTGTGCCTGAAAATAAATCCAGTACATTTGTTCCTTTTATTTGAGAACCTAAAATATCAAAAAGGGCTTTCCTTATCCGTGTTCTTAAAGGACGAATTTTTGAATTTTTGGGAGGAGATAAAAGTTTTCTTCCTTTTAAATAACCTCCTGTAATCTGCAAACTAAAAACCTATTCATTAAGTAATCTAAGCCAGTTATTGGGTATGGAAAAATAATAAGGATTTAATCCTGGATGATAATATTTTCCTGTAAACAGTTGTTTAGGATTAAACCAATCTTTTTCTTCTTTTGTAGCCAGAAAGAAAGCAATTTCTTCTCCATAACAAGGAACATAAGTTCTTATAATTTTAACAATTGGAAAAATAGATTTAATCAGTGGATAAGCATTTTTTATAATATGAGGAAAATAAGAAGGTAAACTTGCTTGCTGAATAAAAACACCATAAGAAGTTAACACCCTTTTTGCTTCTTTATAAAATTCTTCAGTATAGAGGGTTTTAGCAGGCCCTACAGGATCTGTACAATCCACAATTACAAGATCAAAAAAATCTGAAGGGTTTTCCTTAAGACCTTCTAATCCGTCTTTTGTAAAAAAAGAAAGCCTTGGATCAGAAAAATCGCCAAAAATATGAGAAAAATATTTTTGACAGAGTTCATACACTGTAATATCTATTTCATACTGAATGATTTGTTTAATAAATGGAATTTTTTGAAGTTCTCTTAAAACACCACCATCACCGCCACCAATAATAAGAATTTTTTCCGGTAAAGTATTCAATAAACTCGCTGGTAAATAGGTAATAGTTTCATGGTATATATATTCGTCTCTTTCTGTAAACTGTATAATTCCATCTAAAACTAAAAAATATCCCCAGTATGGATTTTTAAAAATTTGAATTTTTTGAAGATTTTTTTCTTCACAAACTAATTCAACTTTATAAGCATGCCCAAAATGTTTGAAAATTTTTTCACGCCACCAAAATTGTGCAGTCAAGTCTCCCCCCACTCCTCTTTTACTACCCCTCTGACTACCTCAGCTACACATACATATTTTGGAGAAAAAGCTTCCTGAAGTCTTTTTAAAATTTTGTAAGCATCTTCTTTATTATTCGTTATAATATCTATTGCAGCATATCCACTTTCTGGCCATGTATGAATATATATATAGACGCAAGAACAATCAGAATTTAACTGTGCATGAGCAGAAACTCCAAATGGTTGAAATTGATAACTTATTGTTTTAATTTCTTTATCTGAATATTTTTTATCTGAAGTATTTCCATTAAGACTATTTTTAAGAATATTTTCTACAATTTGAGCTTTTGCTAATATATCAAAAGGTGCTTCCCAAAATTCTACAATTAAATGATATCCCCAAATATGTCGTTTTTGTGCACCTTGCTGGGTAGGATAAATATCAAGTTTTTCAATTTGACAAAATGGCTGAAGTACCCTCATATCTCACCTCCCCCCAGGCAAGGTGCCTGGTTATTTTAGAATTTAAAGAGTACCAAAATAAAAAAATCGGGACGGGCGGATTTGAACCGCCGACCCCCCACACCCCAAGCGGGTGCGCTACCAAGCTGCGCTACGTCCCGATTATTAAAACAAAAAAAGCCTTTATTTTTTTACCTATAATAAAATAATATTTATTAATGTCAAGTAGGTATAAAAATTACTTCAATTCTTTTTTTAAATATCTTAAAATTTTTAAGGCTTTTCTGCAGAAATTACTACAAATCCTCCTTTTCCATAACCTTCTTTTACTAATTCAACCTCACTAATATCATAAATTGGTTTAAAAAGTGTTTGAGTAATTTTAAAATTTAAAAAACCTGCATTTTTTAATAAAAATATTATTTCTTTTGTTGAAAAAAATTTTGCATTTTTATAAAATTTGCTTTTGTTTTTCTTCTCTTCATACAGCCTACCGAGAAAAGAGTTTTTATCTATTATTCCTAAAACGAGTTTACCTTTAGGTTTAAGAACTCTTCTACATTCTTCTATTGCCTTTAATGGGTTTTTAATAAAGCAAAGAGTAGTAATCATTAATATAAGTTCAAAAGTATTATCTAAAAAAGGCAATTTCTCTGCAATACCAATTATTACATTAATTCCTCTTTCTTTTGCTAATTTTACCATTTTGAAAGCTGGATCAATACCAAATTTTATCCCCAGAGCCTTTGCAAATCTTCCTGTACCAATACCAATTTCAAGAGATTTTCCTGTTAAAATAAGATGAGGTCTTATAGCAAGGATTTCTGATTCATAAATTAAAGGATACTTTTCATACCAAGTATCATATTCATCTGCATATTCATCAAATATCTTCCATGTTTTTTCCATTTTTAGTTTTTATAAAAATCGGTTTTTTTCTTTTAAAAATATCTTAAAGTTAATTTTAATATCTTTATTTTTTCTTAAAATATTATATGTTGAATTATAAAATGGGCAAAAAGTTATTTTTATTTATAATTTTCGTATTTTGTCTTTTTGCATGTGGGCCAAGTTTAAAAGAGTTACCCATTACTCAAAAGGAACTTGAAGCTGAAAGAAGAAAAGAAAAAGAACTCGCACTTCTTACTTATATTCAAAGATTTGAAAGACTTTACAGAATATCTTTGCCTCTAATGGTTTCTGCCTCCCCATTTTGTGATGAAGAAGAAAGAAAACTTATTTGTGGAATTCTTGTTCATGAAAAAAATGATTATAAAAAAGAAGATAGAGAAATAATAGCACTTCATTTCCCCCTTGGAAATATCCCAACAATTTTATATATACATCCAGATTTTCCTGCATCAAAAATAGGACTAAAACCTGGTGATAAAATTTTAAAAGTCAATTATAAAAAAATTAAAAATTCAAAAGATTTTTATAAAACTCTTTTAAAAATTGATCCAGATAAAACTCAAATTGTTCCTTTTGTTGTGGAAAGGAATGGTAAAATTTTAAAATTAGATGTTCCTTGTTTAAAGGGATGCTATTATCCTCTAAGATTAATAATTGATGATTCTGTAAATGCATGGGTGGATACACGAAAAAGAATAAACATTACAACAGGATTAATGAGATTTGTTAATTCCGATGAAGAATTAGCTCTTGTAATAGGACATGAACTTGCACATAATGTATTAAATCACCTTGGCAAAAAAATAAAAAATCAATTTGTAGGAACAATGATTGATACTTTGCTTTATTTTACAGCAAAAATAAATACTCGTGGTGTATTGGGTAGGGTTAGCAATTTTATATATTCTAAGGAGTTTGAAAAAGAAGCAGATTATCTCGGAACTTATATTGTAGCAAGAGCAGGATACGATGTATCTCAGGCTACAAATATATGGAGAAGAATAGCTGCAGAATATCCTAAAAACATAAATCGTTTTTTCTTATCTACACATCCAAGCACACCTGAAAGATTTTTATATATAGAAAAAACAGCTGAAGAAATAAAAAAGAAAAAAGAACTTGGACTCCCTCTTTTACCAGAAAAAAGAAAGAAAAACGGATTTAATCTTTTTGCAGGAGAGTATATTCCTTAGTTTTTTCTATTATTTTCAAATTTAATTTCTTCAAATCTCCGAGAGTTTTTAAACGCTTCGTTTTTAGAATAACAATTACCTGAGTATTAGTATTTTTAATAAAAGAATGCATTTTTTTTGGAGAACGAATATATAAAGCCTTTCTTCCAGAATAAAATAATACACTTGGTTTATGTAACTTATACAAAATAAGAATGCCATTATTTTTTAAATTTTTTTTAACATATAGACTATATCTATAGAGATCTCCTTGGTAGATTTTATTAGCACAAGGTAAAACTTCCAATGTAAAAACAAGAATAAAAATAAAACTCAAAAGAGTGAGCACCGCATAATTGATCCTTTTTACAAAAATACAATAAATACTTAATAAAAAAAAAGCAATCATTATTAAAATTAAAAAGTTAACCCAATTTAATTCAATTTGAGGAAAAAATTGAGGGGCTTTAAGCTTTATGATAAAAAATAAAATAATAAATAATAAGGAAAATATACTCAAAAGAATAAAAGGAGCTCTTGAAAAATTCTTTTTTAAATTATACATTCCGTGAGAAATAAGAATGCATATTGCTGGGATAGAGGGAAGGATATAATTTGGAAGTTTTGTTTCTGAAAAAGAGAAAAAAATAAAAATAAATAAAAACCAGATAAAAGAAAAAAGATAAAGACTATCTTTTTTGAAATTTTTTAATCCGTCAAATAAAAATGCTATCCAGGGAAACATTCCGATTATTAACACAGGGATAAAAAAATAAAATGGACTTTTTTCTCCTGCAATAACTTTTGTATATCTCAAAAAGTGATGCTTTATAAAAAATTCATAAATAAATTCTTTTCCTCCGATTATAGTTTCTGCAAGATACCAAGGCATAGAAATAAGTAAAAATACTAAAAGACATTTAACTGAAATTATGATTTTGAGTTGTTTAAAACTTTCACTTAAAGTTAATTTTAGATTTTTTTTATTAAGTAAATTTTTGAAAAAAATATATATAACTGGAATTACAAAAGGAAAAAGTATCCCGATTAAACCTTTTGTAAGAAAGGCAAAAGCAGAAAAGGCATAAGCTCCATAAAGAAATTTTTTATTTTTCTCTAAGGTTAAGTAAAATGAAAAAAGGGATAAAGTAATAAATAAAATTAAAACCATATCAGTAACACCTGCATAGCTATAAACAAAATAATAAAGTGTAAAAGCAAAGGAAATTACTGCATAAAGAGCCTGTATTTCATTTTTGAGATATTTTAGAAATGTATATAAAACCAAACATAAAAGTGCTCCTGCTAAGGCTGAGGGAAGTCTTACAGAAAATTCATTTATTCCAAAAATTTTATAATTAGTTGCTATTAACCAGTAAATCAAAATTGGTTTATCATATCTTGGCTTCCCATTATAATGAGGAGTTATCCAGTCTCCGGTTTCGAGCATCTCTTTACTTGTTTGAGCAAAAATTGCTTCATCTACATCAAAAAGGGTTCCATAATTGATTTTTATAAAGGAAATAATTAAAAGTAAAAAAAATAAAATTTTTAAAATGAAATTTTCATTAAGAACTAACTGTTTCATTAAATTTCAAAATGATTTAAAATATTTATAAATTCTGGAATAATATACCTTAAAAAAACTTATAAAGCAAATTATTTATAATGTACAAACCAAAAATTGTAGTTAGTGCATGTCTCAAGGGGGAGCGTGTACGATATGATGGTGAATTAATAAGAGATAAATTTGTTAGTAGATTAATTGAACTTTGTGATGTAATTTCTGTTTGTCCTGAAGTTTCAATAGGTCTCAGTGTCCCGAGAGCAAAAATTATAGTTTATATAAAAAATGGAGAATATAGAATTTCTCAACCAGAGACAGGTAAAGAATTAACAGAAAAAATTCTTAAATTTTCTGAAGATTTTTTGAATAATCTCCCAGAGATTGATGGATTTGTTCTAAAAAGTAAGTCTCCTTCATGTGGGGTATCTCAGACAAAAGTTTTTAAGGATCCAGAGGGTAAAAAGTTTTATAAAAGAGGGAAAGGGCTTTTTGCTATAAAAGCTATTGAAAGATTTTCACTTTTACCAATTGAAGATGAATTAAGATTAAGAGACGAAAAGATTAGAATGCATTTTTTAATTAGATTATTAACAGCAAGAAATTTGCGAATACTTAGAGAAAAAGCAAGAGATATTAAAGATATAATTGAATTTCATAAAAATTATAGTTCTTTACTTAATGCTTATTCAAAAAAAACTTTTAAACTGCTTGAAAAGAAACTAAAAAATTATAAAGGCGAAAAATTACAAGATATTCTTAATGAGTATTATATAAGTTTTTTAAAGGCATTAAAAAGAAAAAAAGAAATTAATATAAATTTACTTCCAAAAGATTATAAAGAATTTTTTAAAAATTTTGAAATAATTTAAAATAAAAAGCCGGGCAAAGCCCGGCAAAGGATTAAAAAATTTATTAGCTGGTTACAGCTTCAACAGTGCAAACAAGGGATTGCTCACCCTGTTGATTTTTATATCTACAGACTGCTTGATAATCTGTTACTCCGTCAAGTGTTGCAGTAGTTAAATCCGTATCTTGATTTGAAACAGATCCATCGTTTTGACACTGTAAATCGGAGGTAATTGTTAAAGTAACTTGTCCACCTCCAGTTTGAGGAGTAGTATTTGCACAATTTGCTAATTCTGTAGCGTTCACCTCCTGCCCAGGATTTTCTATACAATAAGAGACAATATCCATTGCACAACCTCTTGCAATTGGCAAGGCATAAGAAGATACTTTTGCTTTTCTCTGATATCTCATGTACTGAGGAATAGCAATTGATGCTAAAATTGCAATAATTGCAATAACAATCATTAATTCAATTAATGTAAAACCTAACTTACGCTTTCTTTTTACCTCCTTCTTACCCATAGCTTACACCTCCTTTCTTTTAATTTTTACCCTATCTTCTACATATTAGAATAGGTTTAAATTTACTTGAGTCAAGTCTTATTTTTTGTAGATTTTTTTTGTCTATTTTTAAATCATACACCTCATTTATCTTTTTTATATTTTATCTTTTAATCTCTAAATTTTTTGAAAATAACATCTCAAAGATCTATTTGCCTGTTCACATATTACTTTATATTCTTTTATATCGGATAAAACTGCTTGAACTAAAAAAGTGCTATTTACAGTATCATCAGCCTCACATGTACCATTATAATAAGTAACAGAAACTTCCAAAGTTCCTTCAGGGGTTGTTTGATTTGCTTTACAATTTGGTAAAAAATTTTCATTTATAGTTTCTCCAGGATGCTGAATACAATATGCCATTATATCAAGTGCACATGCTCTTGCAATTGATAATGCATATGAAGTAACTTTTGCTTTATTCTGATATCTCATATACAAAGGAATAGCAATAGAAGCTAAAAATTCAATAAGAGAAAATCCATAATTGATTTTATTCACTTTTTTAATTTTTTATTATTAAATTTTTAAAAAATTTATTTTTTATTTAAAAATTTTTTTAAGTTCTGGCAAAAATTAAAAATACAATCAATCAAAACAGTAAAAAAATTAATTTTACAGATTAAAATTAAAGAGCCGGCGGAGGGACTTGAACCCTCAACCTTGGGATTACAAATCCCACGCTCTGCCAGTTGAGCTACACCGGCGATTTAAATTTTATTATATGGCGGAGGAGGCGGGATTCGAACCCGCGGTACGGGCTGTGAACCCGTACACTCGCTTAGCAGGCGAGCGCCTTCGACCACTCGGCCACTCCTCCAAATTTTCAATACCAAATTGGATCCGGGGCGTGGATTCGAACCACGACTCTGGGAGCCAAAGTCCCATGTCCTGCCAATTAGACGACCCCGGAACCCTTTTTATAAAATTATAACAATTTTTCTCATTTTGTAAAGATACCTCAAAAACCTTTATTTTAAATATAATCTAAAATTCTTAAATTTTCTTTCTATTTTGGCTTTTAATATTTTATAATAATAGTAAATTAATATTTGTGAAAGATATAATAAAAAAATATATCCGGATACCTTTAAATTTTTTAAAATCTCTTTGGTTTCAAATTAAAAAAGATAATATATTAATCTTTGCACAGGCTCTTTCCTTTACCACTCTCTTAACTCTCATCCCTATCTTAGGATTAGTTTTTTCGATATTAAAAATATGGATACCTCAAAAAAAGATAGATGAACAGATTATTTTATTTTTTGCACAATACCTTACACCTGAAGCTACTTCTAAAATAACAAATATCATTTTAGAATTGAGTAAAAAGCTCGAAAATTTTCCCTTAGGCAAATTTAGCATCATAGCTTATTTCCTTATAGGTTCGGAACTTTTTTCACAAATTGAGGAATTTTTAAATCATATTTTTAAAACTATTAAAAGAAGAACAATTATACAAAGATTTAGTTTCTACTGGTTATGTATTACACTGGCTCCTATATTATTTTTACCTCCTGTATTATTTCACACTTACCTCCAAAAATACTTAACTATAGTATTATTTTTTTCTATTTCTTTTTTCTTTTTTCTTTTATATATATATTTTCCTGCGAGAAAAATCCCAAAAAAAGAAGCTTTAATAGGCGCTCTATTTTCAACTTTACTCTGGTTTATATCTTCTTATGGATATGGGTTTTATGTTAAATATGCGGTTTCCTATTCAAAAATCTATGGTTCTCTTTCGGCAATACCTTTGTTTTTGATCTGGATTTTTATTAATTGGGTGGTATTTTTACTGGGGGCTGAATTAACAGTATTCCTTGAAAATAGATACTGGAGAACAAAATATCAAAAAATTCCTCATTCTTGGTTAAAACTATGGATAATTTATTTTATCGGCAAAAATTTTCTCAATGGTAAAACCCTGAGCTTAGAAGAATTAACATTAAAAACTTCTCTGCCACCAGAAACTATACAACCTATATTAGAAGAATTAGAAAAACAAAATATTTTATCCTTAGTTGAAGGAAAAATATTTTTAATTCGTCCTCCGGAAAAAATATATTTAAAGGATCTTTTTAGCTTTACTTCTTTTTCTTTAATTGAAAATCCTGAGTTCAAGGAGTTATATAAAAAAATGCAAAATTTTATGGAAAATTTTTCAAGATTTACTCTTAAAGATCTCCTTTGAATCTTTAGAAATTATTTTTTTTCCCAAAAAAATACCTATAAATGCACCTACAAAAAGGTCAGAAGGAAAATGAGCAAAATTTAAAAGCCTTTCTAAAGCTACTAAAACAGCAAATGTATACCACAAAGATTTATATTTTGGATAATAATGAGAAAGTACAGTTGCCAGAGTAAAAACAAATAAAGTATGCCCAGATGGAAAAGATGCATAGGCATATTTTAAAGAAGGACCTTTAAAAATCGTTTCATAAGTAATTTTTGGTCTCGCTCTTCCTAAAAGATGTTTTATTTGTGCAATTAGGGTAGCCCATATTATACCCAATATCAAATCTTTGCCCCTTTTTTTATTTAAAAAAAAATAGCTATAAACACCTAATAAAATAACTCCTACAACAAAACTTTTATAAAGAATTACAATTATATCATTTAAAACATCAAGAATAAAAAAATAGTTTTTAAAATAAGGTGAAATTGTTTTTAAAAATAAAATAATTTTTTTATCTAAATAAAAAAAACATAAAAATAAAAAAAATATAAAAAAAATTGAATATTTTAAATTAACTCTCATACATTATTTTTCCCATATCTTTTACATTGTATCCACCAAGGGAAAGAACGACCTTTTTGAATTCTTTATCATTACGAATTATATCTAACAAAGCTTTAATAATTTCCATATCAAGAAATTCTTTAGGAATAAGAATATCATAACGTTCCTCAGTAACTGGTATAAAATCAAGTCCTAAAGCTTTAGCCGCAGCATATATTCCTAAACCAACATCTGCTTTTCCACTTGCAATTGCCTGAGCAACCCCCATGTGTGTATATTCTTCGTTTTCGTATCCTTTAATTTGTTCTGGTTTAATACCAAGTTCTCTCAGGTGTTTGTCAAGAAGTAGCCTTGTGCCTGATCCTGCCTGTCTGTTTATAAAAATTACATCCTTTCTTATCAGATCTTTAAAACTCTTTATATTTTTTGGGTTTCCTTTTTTTACTATAAGTCCTTGAATTCTATAAACTAAATTGATTAAAACTATTTCTTTTTCTGGTAAAAGTTTTTTAATAAATGGAATATTATATTCTCCTGTGTTTTCGTCTAAAAGATGGGTTCCTGCAATATGAGCTTCTCCTTTTTTAATAGCTATTAACCCTCCCATAGATCCTACATGAGCAGAAGATAGTGTTATTTTAGGATATTTTTTTCTTAAAAAATTATAAAGAATATCCAATGTATTATCATGACTTCCAATACAAACTATGGTATTTTCAATCTCTTCTTTTTTCCTCCAGAGATAAACTTCTATTTCTTTTCCTTGAGAAAATCCTTCAGATTCAGCAGGTATTACTATGTATCCATCTGCTCTTACTACCGACATTAACAACCCAGCTCCTCTTCCAGCAGGAGAAACTATATATCTATCTTTTACTTTTCCAACTTTTACCCTTATAAATTCATCTATTCCTATGCGTGAAGAAATCTGGCGAGAAAGTATACCCTTAATTTTTTCCTCTTTTTGAGGCTCAATACCTAAATATTTTGCTATTAAAGGTCTAACAAAGAGTTGATAAGATAAAAATGTAGAAACAGGATAACCAGGAATTCCTAAAACTGGTTTATTTTCAATAAATCCTGCAATAAAAGGCTTCCCTGGTTTAATAGCAACTCCATTAATAATAATCTCACCAAGTTCATTCAAAACATCGAAAGTAAAATCCTCTTTTCCATATCCTGAACCTGCATTGACAAGTACCATATCGCATTTTTTTAAAGCATACAAAATCATAGATTTCAAAGAATGAAAATCATCCTTAGTTATAGGATAAACTTTTGGTTCCCCTCCATCTTCTTTTATTAAATTAGCAAGAACTGCAGAATTATATTCAATTAATTTTGGTGGTTTTAATGTCTTTTCTTTTAATTCTTCAGGAAAAATAAGTTCGGAGCCTGTAGGTATAATTCCTATAGAAGGCTTTTTCCTCACTTTTATTTCTGTTATTCCACTTGCAAGCATAGCTCCTATATCAACCGCACGAATTACATGGTTTTCAGGAACAATAAGTTCTGTAGCTATTATATCTTCTCCAACCGGTCTTACATGATTATAAGGGGGGACTGAGGAATAGATTTCTATATAATCTCCTTTAACATTTACTTCTTCTACAGGAATAACAGCATCAAAACCTTCTGGCATAGGGTCTCCTGTTTCTATCCACAAGGCTTGTGTTCCAATTTTAAGTAATACAGGGTCTTTTTCTGTTGCTTTAAATGTAGCTTCAGATTTTACTGCATATCCATCCATTGCAGAAGAATAAAAATAAGGTGAAGAAATTTTTGCAAAAACAGGTTCTGCAGTAATTCTTTTTAAAGAATCTTTGACAGAAATTATCTCAGATTCTATAGGAGTTTTTACTTTTTTTTCAAAAGAATCAATAAGAAGGTTTAAAGTTTCTTTAAGAGAATAAATCTTATGAAAGGCTTTTTTTCCCATATTTTAAAATTCACAAAATAAATCAATTTTTTTCAATTGCAATAATAAAACTTTTTATTATGTTTTTTAAATAATGTTAAATAAACAATATCTTTCTTTAGAAAAAGCGTTGGAACTTCTTTTATTTTATATTTCTTTCAGATGCCTTCCTCCGGAAAATATTCCTATTGAAGAATCTTATGGTCGGATAGTTTATGAAGATATTATTTCTCCTGAAGATTTACCAGGCTTTGATAAATCAACAGTAGATGGATTCGCTGTAAGAGCTGAAGATACATTTGGAGCAAAAGAAGGAATGCCAGTTTATCTTACAGTAAAAGGCGAGGTCCAAATGGGAAAAATACCTAATTTTTCTTTAAATCCAGGAGAATGTGCAAGCATTTCAACAGGGGGAATGCTTCCAGAAGGTGCAAATGCAGTAATTATGATAGAACATGTAAATATAATTGATGAAAATCTTATTGAAATATTAAAGCCTGTATCACCTGGAGAAAATGTAATTTTTAAAGATGAGGATATCAAAAAAGGAGAAGTGGTATTTAAAGCTGGACACAAATTAAGACCTCAGGATGTAGGAGCTTTAGCAGGACTTGGAATTACAGAAATTAAAGTAGTTAAAAAACCAAAAGTTGCTATTATTCTTACAGGAGATGAAATCGTGCCTCACAATGAAAAAGTAACCCCTGGGAAAGTAAGAGATATTAACTCTTTTACATTGAAAGGATTAATTAAAGAGCATGGTGGGATACCTATAAAGATTGGTATAGTAAAAGATGAATATAGCGCTATTAAAAAAGCAACTGAAAAGGCTCTTAATATTTCTGATATTGTTTTAATCACAGGTGGAACAAGTGCAGGGGTTAAGGATTTAACTATGGAAATTATAAATGAATCTGGTCATCCGGGAGTGATATTTCATGGAGTATCTATGAAACCAGGAAAGCCAATTATCGCAGGAGTATGTAATGGAAAACCAGTTTTTGGTTTACCAGGACATCCTGTAGCAGTTTATATTTGTTTTAAACTTTTTGTAAAACCTGTAATTGAAAAAATGCTCGGAATTACTCAACAGGAATATAAAAAAGTTATAAGAGCTAAAATTGAAAGAAGTCT
>Ga0164318_10001896_pt1 | contig 19004 bp, 17 predicted proteins | sample GuaBasSedimGuay9_FD_113734 | JGI IMG/M metagenome (GOLD analysis project Ga0164318, IMG submission 113734) | Subseafloor sediment microbial communities from Guaymas Basin, Gulf of California, Mexico - Guay9, Core 4571-4, 0-3 cm | ecosystem: Environmental > Aquatic > Marine > Hydrothermal vents... | reverse complement strand
GAAGTGGTTGAACTCGATTTCAAACCAGTTATAGATGTCCACATGGATTTCGTTGTACCGGTCGCAGAGTTCCCGGGGAGTTACCCCTTCTTCCAGAGCTTTGGTTTCGGTTGCAGTGCCGTATTCGTCGGTGCCGCAGACGTACATGGTTTCGTAACCGTACTGCCGGCAGAACCGGGCGAATACGTCGGCGGAGAGTACCTGTATAAGATTCCCCAGGTGGGGGATGTTGTTTACATAAGGGAGAGCTGAGGTGATAAGTCGTTTCTTCATAACGAGCAACATATTACGCTTGGAGGGGGGGCGGGTCAATGTGGGGAAGAACAAATAGCCGAGAGAGAAAAGGAGACCCTGTTCGCCTAGCGGTGCTTTCGGCATCCGACAGCTTCACTGTATCTCCTTTTCTCTCTGTGTTGTTTGACCATAGCACAGTGAGCCGCCCTCCCGATGAAGCGATACACCTCGGGACGGGGGATATCTTACTGAGAACGGATAGCGTAATACATATAGGGAAGGACAAATTCCAGAGGATAGACATCCAACTGGGTCCAGGGTGAGTCTGTCAGTTGAACGGCAAAATCTATCCGCCCATATCCTGAGGGTGAGTCTATCCATTCCTCAACAAGTTCCAGAGGGTACGACATCTCAATTATTTCTCCTGCCTTGGCATGGAAATATCCGGAGGCTTCAAAATGTCTGGCAGTATCCCAATTTTGCCCTTCAAGTTTATTGCCATAATAGTTACGTTCGTTTTTATTTTGAGACATTCTGAGAGTAATGAGATTCATCCTGAAAATATTAAAATCGTAAGTTAGTGAGTTTCCATACTCTCCATCACTCGTCTCCATCGCCATGTACAATCGCTCTCCGTCAGTAGCCGCGGCCACCCATGAGATGTTCCGTCCAATGGTAACACCATCCGACATGATAAAGGCATCATCAAGAGCGTCATTCCAAACCGAATTTACTCCTGCCCAATCATCTTTTTTCCCATCAACATTGATTGAGGCCTCAGAAAGCCAGTTAATAGCAGGATTATTCCTTTTCATACCTCTATTGATAACATTTAAAAATTCAGGGACTGAGCTTGTTGTCGGCTCTTCCGGCAGTGCAATCAGTTCACCATTTAGTTTTGACCCGAATTGGCTGTTACTTGATCGCTGATAGGAGCGTGTTTGGTATGTATTGGTATCAGGTAAACTCCCAAGAACAGCTTTCCACTCTCTATATCGATCAGCAATGGAACCACGCCATTCCGCCAGAAATGGAATGGAAGCTAATTCAAAAGCATGGGAAAAAGCATTCTCCAACTCATTATTCCGGACCGGTTCAACTCCAGCAGAGGCAATTCGAAGATCTATCTCTCGAAAGTTTTCAGCTTCCCGCTTTGTTAACCAGGGAAGTTGGGGAATTACATCGGTTTGAGAAGCGTCTCTGATTACAAGATTCTGAACCGTAACTAATTCTTCTTTCCCAACTCTGTTCTGGTAGAAATTCAGGACATGATTCCCGGAAATAATCCTTTCCAATCCGGTAAACCCCTCACCCATATCCACACCGTCAATTTCTGTTCTATAAGGCTCTTTTCGCCCCGGCGATACTAACAATGACCCATATGTCACTTTTACTCCGCTAATCTGTTCCACAAGAGCTTCTGTAATTCGGTCGGCGACATCAAAAGAATCAAAGACTGATTCGAAATCCTCAGAACTTCTGTAGACAATGGCATCTTTTCGACGATCATATACTGCAATTTCTATTTTATATCCCGTTTCATTTTTTAGACATTGTCCAAATATTACATCGTCATAATCTTCCTGAGTAGCAAGGTCTGTTAAAGCACTCTCGGAGGGAAAAAGTGTTCCCGGACGCATTGCTTCATATTTTCCCATGAGAGCCAGAGATAAATAGACTGTATCTGTAACTGCAGAACCAAGATTGTCTATCCAACTCTTACCCGTCGGATTATCCAGAGGGAAGATGGCAATAACAGGTTTCTGTTGCGCCCCGGCAGCAATAATTACTACACAAATAAGCAGCAGGTATAGAATAGATCTTCGTACTTTTTTCATAGATTCACCGGAAGAATAATATGAAATTGCAGAAGTCTTTTTAATTCTTCTTTTTCCATTACTTTATTGATATCCGAAACTTTTCCATCTTTAATATCACTCAAAATCAAGATATTAAAGGCCGGATGGATTGTGTCTCCTGGTACAGGGATAACGGCCTGAAGTAAGTGATTTTGGATGCTTACAATTGCATCACTGCGAATAGGGATTCCCGCCAGGGCCAGTTCAAGCGGAACAATCAATTCGGCTTTCTCAGTGACATCCGTCCACCATGCATCACCATCTTTCAAACCTTCCCGTGAGAAAAAGCCGACAAACAACCTGTCATCCCCGGGATTGATTAGTAATTCCAGTAGAAATCCATCGCCGAGATCAGCCGCCCAGCGCCAGGGTCCACCCTGAGATGAAAAACTGAAACCTGAGGGGCAGATACGTTGTGAAGAATCCGGGGCAGCGTGTTGTGCTTCCCGAAACATCGCCTCAAGAACTGTCTTGAAATTCGGATCGGCATCCGAGGGTAACTGCATCCTCCATTCAAAGAAGCTCCTACCTTCACCCTCAAGAATGATCGTACCCGATCCCCTGCTATTTTCTAAAGTCCATACCCACCCCGGTTTCCTGTCGAGGGACTCTAATGGTGGATCCAGCAGACCGGAAGCAACTATCTTTCCTTTCTTCGATAATTGATTATCAAAATATTCAAGAAATTTATCTAAATCTATACCAAAACCAAACTCTATCTGGTGGATAGACATGGTAACTTTATCAGAAGACCCTATCCTGAATATTTCACCTTTATCAGCAGCATAAACAGGGGACTGGAAAACCCAATCAGGCGGTGCCGATAGACGCCAGCCTTTATGTATAAGTATGTTGACTTCTCTGTTAAAATTCAGATCTGCCTTGACGACATAGGGATGTGAGGTTTTATCTCCCGATAAGCCGGCACAAGATACAAGAATCATCCCTGCAGTAATAAAAGCTGCGAAAATGAAAGACCTGAAAAAATTTGAGATTTTGCCGTTCATGACTAACATACCCTACTGGTTTCAATAACAGCAGTAAAGCTTTTTTTATCGAACGACTAAAGTTCTTACTAGATTTGTAATTGAACTACCTAAGTCCGGCAACGGCCCGGAGTTTAGACTCCCGGCGGCAGAGGTCAATAAAAAACAGTTCATTCCAACCCTCCACTACCCCTATAATGAGCTATGCAGATGATGACCATAATGAAGTTTTTCATTCAGCTCACCCCTCGAAGTTTCAGACGCAATGCCAAAGCCCGCCCTCTGGGGAAAACACGTCTGGAAGAGGGAATGAAACATCCGACTATTGAAATGAATCTGGAAAATCTTCTCATCTGTATGAAAAACTGCGGGACCTGCCCGAGTTATCCGGGGAATGAGATGGAAGCGCTGTTCTGTGCTTCAGGGAAAAGCGATTCTGAAATCATTCAGAATGGATGCAACTGCGTATCCTGCCCGTTATACGATCTATGCAGCAGTAATAATACCGCCTATTTCTGTAAAAACGGGGGCTGTGCCGCTCCGGGAGAGAAAGAAGATAATTCCTCTGACTCCAAAGACTGCAACAGCTATCTGTCACAGTTCATCGGTAAGAGCAGCCCGGAGAAATCAGCTTTTGAAGAAGTCTCCACTTCATCAGAAATCACGGAGAAAGCCGTTGATGTCACCATGGATTTTATCGACGATAAAGAGATTCATACCAAATCAGACGTCCCCATACTTAAAGCATCCCTTGACGGCGGGATAGACCACACCCACGTCTGCGGAGGCCGGGCCAGATGTTCAACCTGCAGGGTAATCGTTACCGACGGTGTAGAACACTGCCGGCCGAGAAATGAAAAAGAAGCCAGGCTGGCGGCCATTAAAGGGTTCTCCGACGATGTCAGGCTGGCCTGTCAGACAACAGTTGAAGACGATATCAGACTCAGACGTCTTGTTCATGATGATGAAGATATTGCCAGTGCGATTAAAGAGGGGAGAGGTTCTGTTAATGATGCGGGTCATGAGATTGAAGCAACGATACTTTTTTCAGACATCAGATCGTTTACTTCTTTTTCAGAACGCTCTCTTCCCTATGATATTGTCCACATCCTGAACCGATACTTCGATGCGATCGGGGGAATGATTGATGCCAACAAAGGCTATATCGATAAATACATGGGTGATGGGATTATGGCTATATTCGGTCTGGATGAAACTTCCGATGAGAACCCTGCCTATCAGGCCGTAAAAGCGGCCTGTGATATGGCAGAGGCCCTCAAAGAATTCAACAGCTACCTTGAAAGCCGTTTCGACCATGAGTTCCGTATCGGAATCGGCGTTCACACCGGAAAAGTGATAGTCGGGAATCTGGGTTACAGAAAAAAGAAGGAGTTCACAGCCATCGGCGATACGGTGAATACAGCCTCCAGAATTGAATCCCTGAACAAAGAAACAGGCTCTTCAATCCTGGTATCCCAGCAGACATTTGATCTTGTTAAAAACGACTTCAAATGGAAAAACAAATACAAGTCCAAAGTAAAAGGGAAAGCTGAGCCTGTTATCGTTTTTGAACCGGAATTTACCTGAATTGACCAAATCCCCGGGGGATGAGAAACTGGCAGAACATTTTTGCTAAGGAGCCCCCCGATGCAAGCCATGCCTCTTTCTCTTCTTATCACAGTTTTATTGACAGGTATATGTGTCCTTATTTCGTTCTTCTACGGTCTGTTTACCCGGAATTACTCCACGGTAGACCGGCTCTGGTCGGTTCTCCCCGGGGTATATGTATTAGTATGGCTGCCCGGATTCATCAGCAGCCCCCGGTTTATCATCGCCGGCATTATTGTTATCGCCTGGTCTATCCGCTTAACAAGGAATTTTGCCCTCAAAGGCGGGTTCAAGGTGGAACATGGCCGATTTTCCGTGGAAGACTACCGATGGGAGGTAATGAGGGAAAAGATTCCTGAGCGATTCACCTTCGAGCTTTTCAATTTCTTCTTTATTTCACTGTTCCAGCTCTCTCTTATTTTTGCTTTCAGCCTCCCCCTTTATCTGGCAGGGAGTTCAGAAAAGCCTCTGGGGGCCGGTGACTTTATTCTCTTTGCCGTTCATATTCTGTTTCTTATTCTTGAAACTGCCGCCGATGAACAGCAGTTTGCCTATTATTCCAAGCGAGAGGAAATAAAAAATGATTCATCGAGTGCAGATGTGGGTGCTGGAACAGATACGGAAGATGCAGCTCTTACAAGGAGAGTGAATCTGGGTTTCAACACCTTCGGTCTGTGGAAATTCTCAAGGCATCCCAACTATGTCGGAGAGATGGGCGGTTGGATTGTTGTTTCCTTGTATCCGGTACTTGCCGGCTTGAATTGGTTTCCAGCAGGCCTGGCTTCCGTTATTTTGGTTGCACTTTTTATCGGAAGTACAATTCTGGCCGAAGGTATTACCGGAGGAAAATATCCAGCCTATAGCTCGTGGAAAAAAGCCACACCTCCCTGGATTCCGTTCACACTACCCTTCCGCATGAAAGCCCGGAAGGATTTCTGGAATATTCACATGAATTGAATAAATTCCGTTTCCGAGCCGCTCTCCCCGGAGGCCGACTGAAATTTCTTCTTGCCACGGAGTCATCAGGCTGTCACTCTTTCGGTGTGAAACTCCTCATCAGAATTCTGGTTCTGTTTTTTTTACTGACCTCTTGCGCGACACCGGAACTGCATCCCCCGGAAAATTCAGGAATAACCGAAGCTGTCGTTTCGGAGCCCCGGGAAGAAGAAAGAAAAGAAGAGGTTCCCGTAGAGCAGAAGGCAGTTTCAGAGACACCGACTGAAACGGTAGAGCCGACACCGGAGCCAGCTCCAGCTCCAGCTCCAGCTCCGAAAAAAGAACCTGCAGTCAGAGAAGTGAAAATTGTTCAGGAATCAGCCCCTGCAGTTTTCCCGGCCAGCCCTTCAGCACTGTATGCCCACCGACTTCAAACCTACCCGGCTGAAGAAACAGAAAGAGAAGTAACTTTTCGAATCTTTCCCCGGGAATATCTCATTCAGACGGCTGACGGTGATACTTTACTGGAAATTAAAGCCGTTTCCAGTGAGAAGGACAGGGCTGTCTATTCTTTGAGAGCCGGAGCTGTCCTGATAAGCGCTCAGGGATACATACCGCAGATAATAAGCCTTTCCAAACACGATAGTCTCATTGAAGCAAAACTTGAACGCCGTTCCGGCCCCCTGATCCGGGTAGGTGAGATTTCCACCGACTACCAGCCTAAGAGCGTCCGTTTTGCCCCGGATGGGAAGTCACTATTCATAGCCAACCTGGGGGACTTCACAGCCCTGAGTCAATTCAGCCTGAACCCGTTGTCTCAAATCCGCTCTTTCCAGGTTCCACAAGAATACCGCGGGGATTCCGGTTTTGTGGAAACTCTGATACTCCCCGGACGAGAGGAAATCTGGCTTTCCCAGATGACCCGCAATATCATTCACATTTTCGATATGAATACCGGGGAATATCTGGAGGGAATAACGGTTAGTGGAATCTGGCCGAAAGTACTTCTGGCCACAGAGGATGAGAGCCGGGTGTATGTATCCTGCTGGGACTCTGAGACTATCGTTGAAATTGATACAGAGTCCAGACATGAGATTCGAAGTTTCAAATCAAGCGGAACACCCAGGGGCATGGCATTCTCCCCCGATGGGAAAAATCTCCTTGCGGCCATTTTTTCAAGCTCGGGAATAGATAAAATTGATCTGGAAACCGGAGAGCTTCTTGCAACGTACGAGGCCTCCCCCGGCCGAATTACCGCTATGAGACATATCGTGTACGACAGATATCGTAGAGAGTACTACATCACAGCTATGGCCGCCGGTCAGGTTTATCGGCTCTCTGAAGATGGAAAGTGGCTCGGATGGTGGGAGGTAGGGGAAAAGCCGAATACCTGTGCCGTATCGCCCGACGGCAGCCGGCTGTTCGTATCCTGCAGGGGACCGAATAATCCGGATACCGGTTACCTTCATAAAGGTTATGAGTTCGGGAAAATATTCGTGATTAACCTGATTTCAGGAGAGGTTGAAAGCTGGATCTGGGGGCAGGATCAGCCGACAGGCCTGGATATCAGTCCTGACGGGCAGTATCTGGCATTCAGTGACTTTCTGTCCCACAAACTGGAACTCTACAGGATTACCCGATCTTCTCAGCCAGTAGCGAGGGGCGGTCAATGATAATTATCCTTTCGATGATGCAATCTGCAGAGCCAGTCCCAGGGAAGCTATTTTCACTTCTTCGGTATCAGACCGGCTGGTGAGAACAACCGGAACCTTTGCACCCGAGAGTATCCCCGCCGATGAGGCACCGGAAAAAACTGTCAGTGATTTGTAGAGAACGTTTCCGGCATCCAGGTTGGGTAAAAAATAGATATCCACATCTCCGGCAACAGGACTGTTTAAACCTTTAATTCTTGCCGCTTCCCGGGATGCCGCTACATCCAGAGCAAATGGTCCGTCGGCCACTACATTTCCCAGAGCTCCGCCGTTCAGCCAGGATTTCAGCTCTGCTGCATCCACCGTACTTTGGATTTTAGAGGATATTTTTTCCACCGGTGCCAGGAGGGCAATTTTCGGTTCCAGGATTCCCAAAGCCCTGGCTGCACCGACTGCATTGCCGAGTATTTTCTTTTTAGCCTCAACATCCGGTAATATATTGATAGCCGCATCGGTTATCAGGAAGGCCTTTCCATTTCCTATTCCGGCAAAAAAGCCGATGTGGCTGAGAAGAGATCCTTTTTCGGTCAACCCGATTTCCTTATCCAGGATGGCCCTTGTAAAAGAAGCCGTACCCACCAGGCCCTTCATCAGAACGCCGGCTTTTCCCTCAGCGCATAAACCTGCAGCGATACGACAAATCGCAGCTTCATCAGAATTTTTCGAGTCCACAATCACCGCATCACCGAGATTCAACCCATGCTTCCCGGCAGTTTTAAGTATTTCGTCATTATTACCAACAAGAAAGAAACCGATACCCGCAGCCAGGCCTGCGTCCACGGCTCCGAGAACCGCATCATCAGCAGCACCGGCTACAGCAACAGCAGGTAATCCACTACCACCATGTGTAAAAGAGGTAACTGTCTCAAAGCTCAAATTCATTATTCAGAGTACTCCTTAAGCGGCTCTTCTCCCCGAAGGACTCGATATGCACCCTCTGCGAGGGCTTCCATTTCCCTTTCTCCGGGAACAATCTCAACCGGGGCCATCCAGCCGCACATAGATTTCAGTCTGTCCACCACCACTGCCGAATAGGCCATGCCTCCGGTGAGTATAACAGCATCCACTTTCCCTTCAAGAGTGGCACCATGGGCGCAGATTCCCTGGGCAATCTGCCTGCACAAAGCCTCAAAAACAACAGAAGGCTTCGTCCGGAAAATCTCGCCGTTTCCCTGAGGAGCATCCATCTGCTTCACCAGTTCCCTGATATCGTTGGTTCCCCTGTAGGCGACAACCCCGCCACCTCCTTTAATCATCTTCCGTATCTCGGCTTCAGACTTACCGGATTTGAAACACAGGGATACCACCTGACCAGTGGGCAGGGTTCCCGCGCGCTCAGGTGTAAAAGGACCATCTCCATCCAGCGCGTTATTCACATCAACCACCCGGCCGTTCTTATGGGCACCTATGGAAATACCTCCTCCCATATGGGCCACAATAAACCGGGAATCATCGTAGGACTTCCCGATACGGCCGGCCACAAGCCGGGCCACACTGCGCTGGTTCAGGGCATGAAAGACGCTGATTCTAGGCAGCTCCGGATGTCCGGAAAGCCGGGCCGGTTCATCAAGTTCGTCCACCGCAATAGGGTCGACAATGTAAGCTGGACAATCCGCCCTGTTGGCAATTTCCCAGGCCAGCTGGGCGCCCAGATTGCTGGCATGGGCCCCGTATCGGCTGCTCCGGAGATCGGCCAGCATATCAGGACCGACTTTGTAGATACCTCCATCCAGGGGATGCAGCATCCCCCCTCTGCCGGCTACCGCATCAAGATTCTCAATCTTCCAGCCCTGCTCCCTTAAGAAACGGCGGATTACCGCTTCTCTGAAAAAAAGCTGATCGAGGAGAGTCTCAAACGAGTGCATATCTCCGTTGCTGTGAGGTACGGTAGTTTCGGCAAACTTCTCCAGGCCGTTAAAGAGAGCTACCTTGGTGGAGGTGGAACCCGGGTTGATTACAAGGATTTTCTCCGTATCAGGAAGCATGGAACTCCTCGGCAGCTTTCACCAGCTTCAGATTCACCTCCACAAGCTCTTTCTTTTTAATGGATTTGGGAATAACCGTTTTCAGGGTTTGAATCCCCGGGACCCCTTTCTCCAGCAGATAGAGGGAAAGCATCACCACATTGGCCCCTTTGAGAAATCCCGCCTCTGCAGCCATATCACTCACCGGGGCATACACAACCTTTACATCGTCCCGCCTCACCTTACGATTTATCAGAGAGCTGTTTACAACAATCAGACCCCCGGTAATCACAGAATCCTCAAGGGAATCCAGGGAAGGACCGTTCATGGCCAGAAGAGTTGTAGGACGATTCACCACCGGAGAACCAACCGGTTCGTCTGAGATTACGACACTGGCATTGGCCGTTCCGCCTCTCATTTCAGGCCCGTAGGAGGGAAGCCATGTGGCCTCCAGACCCTCCCCTATGGCCGTGTTGGCTAAAAGCACACCGGCGGACATTACGCCCTGCCCTCCGAATCCGGCTATCTTCACCCGGCACTCAGTTTCCAGATTTTCACCTTTTCTGGCCTCTTCCCCGTGATCAGAACCCAACAGTTCTTTCAGCTCCTCATCACCCATCAACGGCATTCGTCCGGTGCCTCTGGAACCTTCTTCCCGGTCCCGGAACCGCTTAACCTGGAAAATGGTCTCCATGTTGTCTTTTATCCAGATTCTGGACTGAATAGGGGTAAGTTTCCATCCCACCGGGCAGGGAGAGAGGATTTCAACAAAACTGAAGCCCCGGCGTTCCACCTGATTTGTAAGGGCTTTACGGACGGCTTTACGGGTTTTCATCACCCCGGCTGCATTACTGAGACTCGTACGTTCAATAAAGGCCGGACCGTCCAGAGCATCCAGCATCTCAGACATATGAATAGGGCCGCCCTCCCGGTCCGCAAGGCGCCCTAAAGGTGTGGTGGTTGTTTCCTGACCCAGCAGGGTTGTTGGTGCCAGTTGACCTCCGGTCATACCATAGATGGCATTGTTCACAAAGAACACGGCCATATTTTCTCCCCGATTCGCCGCATGAACGATTTCCGCCGTACCGATACCGGCTAAATCTCCATCCCCCTGATAAGAAATCACAACCGCATCATCCAGAGACCTTATCACCCCGGTTCCCACTGCAGGAGCCCGGCCGTGGGAGCACTGAATATTTCCCGTGTCAAAGTAATAGTAGGCGAAGACCGAACAGCCGACCGGGGAAAGGAAAACCGTCCTGTCTTTAATCCCGAAATCCTCCAGAGCTTCAGCAATGAGTTTATGAACCGTTCCATGCCCGCATCCCGGACAGTAATGGGTGGTTTCAGACTCCGGTCCGCCCTGACTGCTTTTTCTCTCAAAGGTATCGTAGAAGCCCTTGGGCTTGGCATGTTTAACCATTGAAGTCCTCCCTTACCCGGCTTGCCAGTTCATCAGCACTGGGAACCATACCGCCGTACCAATTGTACTTCCGTACATCACAGCCGCCCCGAACCGCCAGTTCCACATCCTGAGCCATCATCCCGTTGTTCAATTCCGCCACAGCCATCAGATTCACCTGCCCGGCAAGCTCGGCGATGCGTTCAGAGGGAAAGGGAAACAGGGTTTTCGGCCGTAACAACCCGACTTTCAGCCCATTCTCCCGAAGATGAGAAACTGCAGTGGAAGCCACACGGGAAGTTATACCGAATGCAATCAGAAGGAACTCGGCATCCTCGGTTTCAATTTCGTCCCAGTCGGTTAAATCTCTGGCCGCCCTTGCATACTTTTCCTGCAGCATGATGTTGAGTTCCGCCATACCGGTCTGATTCATCACAATGGAGGAAATCAGATTCTGCCTGCTGGATTCATCCCCGTACACCGCCCAGCTCTTTCGGGCTCCGTGACGGACAGCAGAGGGAAATCCCACCGGCTCCATCATCTGCCCCACATAAGCATCTGTGAGAATGATAACAGTCATTCTGTAGGCATCGGCAATGTCAAATGCCCGGTAGGCAAAATCCGTCATTTCCTGCCCTGAGGAGGGGGCCAGAACGATGTTATGAAACGAACCATGCCCCCCGCCCTTACAGCACATGTTGTAATCCGACTGCTCCGGCCATATGTTACCCAGACCCGGGCCTGCCCTTTGGACATCCACAATCACCGAAGGCAATTCCGCCCCGGCAAGATAGCTTAAGCCTTCGAGCATCAGAGCTACCCCCGGCCCTGAGGATGCGGTCATTACCCTGGCCCCGGTGGAAGCCGCCCCGTAAATCATGTTTATCGCACTGGTTTCACTCTCCGCCTGGAGAAAGGTTCGCCCGGACCGGGTGAACAGGTTGGCAGCCCCTTGAGCAATTTCACTGGCCGGTGTAATCGGATAACCGAAAAAATGCGTGGCACCCCCGAGGAGGGCTCCCCGGACAATAGCATCATTACCTTTAATAAGAACTTTTCTCATGCATCCTCCCCCTTAATCACTGTCAAGGCTCCGGGCTCCGGACAGACATAAAAACACATTCCGCATGCCGTACAGTCAACAGAATCAAATCGAACTGCCTGATAACCCAGGGCATTGATAGCACTCCCCAGTTCCAGACAGTGTTGCGGACATGTCTCAACACACACCCTGCAGGCTTTACAGAGATCCTGATTTACTTCAACACGGTTTCCACTCATTTGCGCCTCCCGGATTTCCGGTTATATTGCTGAAAAAAGTTCATCTTCACCCTCACCGAAAAAATTGATGTTACTCAAAGACTCACTCACACCGTCTGCCACCCGGGCCACATTGATATGATGCCCCGGGCAGCCCAGTTTCCCGCAGACGATAATTGTATTCAGACCACCGGGGAGTAAGAGTTCTATTCCATGTTTTTCTTCACAACCGTCAATCGGACAGTTCCAGGGAACCATCAGACTCGAACCGTCTGCAGGACTGAAAGCTTCAAGGGTTTTCCCGCCTGAAAAGTCAGGAATGAAACTGTAAAGTTTGGCGTGACTGCCCCAGTAGGCGTCCACGAATATCAAACCTTCAGAATCGCCCACTTTCACGTGCATCTTAACCGAAGGCTCGCCATGAATACGAACAGACTCATCCATCAGGCTGTTGCCGTTAGTGTCTGTTACCCGATCCATAACCAGATAGGGCGAACCGTGCCGGTTAACCAGTTTGATGCCTTCGGGTAGAATCTGAAGGAATTCCATGGGAATATCTTTGGGAATAAGTTTCACCTTAAGCCTCCTGAGCATCAGTATAAACCAGCCAGCCGGGATGTGAAACTATTTTTTCACCAACTGCGTCATTATCGCAGAGAGTAACAACAGTGAAACTGCCTCAATAAGGAATACATGGTCAATTTAAAAATTTATCGATTGCCTTTCTTGCAAAATAAACCATAAATACGATCAGGTAACGTCGAAATGTTAGAACCATGAAATAATTAACATAAGAAACTCTTAACAAAGCTGTAACTTGACCCTTCTCCTTCAGCCCCTTATTTTAAACACTAGGGTACTGCAGATCAGCACCCGGGAGGTTTCATGGCAGACCAGAACGTTACTCCCCATAAATTCGGCGGACGCAAAATAAGCGGCGGCCTTTTTGTGGGAATTATCATCATCGCCATTATCGTCATTGCCGTTTTTTCCAGCTTCTACACTGTAAACGCCAATGAATTAGGAGTTGTTACCCGATTCGGGAAATACAACGCCACCGTAACCAACGGGTTGAACTGGAAACTGCCTTTCGGCATCGACAGTGTTGCCAAGGTTACTCAGACTGTTCAGGCAAAACAGTTCGGATTCAGAACACTGCAGGCCGGTGTCTCCACCACCTACGATCAGAATGACTGGTCACAGGAATCGGAGATGCTTACCGGAGATCTGAATATCGTTGATGTCACGTGGATTATCGAATACAGAATCACCGATCCGAAAGCCTGGTTGTTCAACGTTGACAACAGAAGGATCTACGGATCCCGAACGGAAGACAACAGGGATAAAACCCTCAGGGATATTACACAATCCGCGGTTAATCAACTTGTTGGAGACCGGGCCATTCTGGATGTGATGAGCACAGAGCGTGATGCCATCGAAGATGAAGCTAAAATAATAATTCAGGAAACACTGGACTCCTACAATCTCGGGGTGAAAATCACCCAGGTAAAGATGCAGCAGGTAGTTCCCCCTAAGGGTGAGGTTCAGGACGCATTTGAGGATGTGAATAAGGCCATTCAGGACCGAAACCGTCTCATCAATGAAGGTGAGCAGTCCTACTATGCCGAGATTCCCCGTATTGAAGGTGAAGCGAAGCAGAAACTGGCCGAGGCCGAAGGTTACAAACAGGCCCGTATCAACAAGGCAAGAGGTGAAATAGCCCTCTTCAGTGCCATTTACCAGGAATACCGCCGAGCTCCGGAAGTCACCCGGAAAAGGATGTATTACGAAACCTTGACAGAGGTTTTCGCCGGCAACAGCAATACCGATCTGATCGACAAGAGTCTTGATAACTTCCTGCCCCTCAAGAATCTCAGCTCAGAGGGAGGGCAGTAAGATGACTAAAAACGTTAAATCTCTTGTCATATTAATCGTTATTGTTGTGGTTGTGATTGCCCTGCGGCCATTCTTCATTCTTCCCGAAGGTGAACAGGCTGTGGTTACCCGATTCGGACGTATTACCAAAATCCACACCGAAGCCGGTTTGAAACTGAAGATGCCCGCTGTAGATAAGGTTATTCGCTACTCCAAGAAGATTCTCTCCTGGGACGGAGATCCCCAGCGGGTTCCCACCAGTGAGAATCAGTTTATCTGGGTTGATACTACAGCCCGATGGCAGATTGTTGACCTTGAAACCTTCTATCAGAGGGTTACGGTGATGGATCAGGCCTATTCAAGACTGGATAATATCATTGAATCTGCGGTGCGTACCGTTGTTTCAAAATACCCTTTGAGTGAATCGGTCCGCTCATCAGATAAGATTCTAACCTCGGTAAATGCCATTCTGGATTTCCAGACAGACAGCGGTACCCCGGTACCATCTGAAGACACGACTGCTGTTGTTACAGAATCAGCAGAGTCCTCAGGGGTTAACGATCTTCTGGATTCAGCTTTTGCCCCGATTAAGTATGGCCGGAAAATGCTCTCGGAAGAAATGCTGGCCAGCTCCCAGCGTTCTATGCCTGAATATGGTATTGAGCTTCTGGACGTTGTTATCAGACAGATCAGATACTCCGACGACCTCACCCAGTCTGTGTACGACCGGATGATCAGTGAAAGGCAGAAAGTGGCCACCGGATACCGTTCAGACGGTAACGGGCTTAAAGCCGAATGGCTCGGACGTCTGAACCGGGATAAAAGCATAAAATTATCGGAAGCGGACCGTGAGGCTGCTATAACCCGGGCCGACGGTGATGCACAAGCGGCCAGGATTTATGCCGATGCCTACAATGTCGATCCGGAGTTCTACAGTTTCTGGAAGGCTCTGGAATCGTACCGGGAAACACTGCCGGATCAGCGGAAAGTACTGAGTACGGATATGGATTTCTTCAGGTATCTGTACAAAGCTGAGTAACTGAGAATTCGGAGAATACCTTTCGGTATACCCGGCCGGGTATACCGGCTGCCGATGGTCCAATATAAGGCCGTTCTCTCAGGAGGGCGGCCTTTTTCTTTTTCCACTATCCGTGTAATTTACTTGTAATGGATCAATCCACAAGAAAACAACTGGACATTGCATCCCGGGCTTCAATGTTCACCTACGCCAACACCGCTGTGATAATTCCCGTCAGTCTCGTGGCCATTACATCAGAGATGGGCTTTTCATTAACCCAGGCCGGTTCTTTAAGTCTTGCCGGATCCATAATACAGTTTGCAATACTCCTTGGCTCCATTCCCCTGTCTGCTGCTTTCGGTAAAATCCGCCCGTTACGCTGGGGAATCTGGGTTCTGGGAATCGGAATGCTGCTCTTTACAAGGATTACAGGATACATCAGCGCACTGTTGATTATCACCGTTATAGCTTCAGGCCAGGCTGTAATTGAGGCACTTCAAACCCCTCTTGTGGAAGATATTCATCCGGATGATGACGGCTCCAAACAGGTTTTTCTTCATGCCTTCTGGCCCATGGGAATCATTCTGGGAACCCTGATTATGGGAGAGGCACTCTCCCGGGGTGTGGACTGGAGAACTCTCTTTCTTATACTCAGTATCATCAGTATCATAGTTGGAGCTACTTACCCACGAAAATCCAGAGCGAAATTACCCGGATCCAGAGCTGAGTTTTCCCACGCCGGAGAGATTCTTTCCCAACCTCTGTTCTGGGTTTTCGGTATAGCGCTCTTTTTTGCCGGAGGTGCCGAGGGCGGTTTCACCTTCTGGACTGCAAGTTATATTCAAATTGAATACGGGGCCCTGCCCAGGGCCGGGGGGTTGGGGATAGCTTCCTTCGCCCTGGGAATGGCCTCCGGGCGCTTGCTGGCAAGCCGGCTGGCTTCGAAATTCGGTCTCAGAAAGATTCTTGTCTTCTCTATATTGATGGCCCTGATCGGGGCTGTCAGCCTGTACTTTGTGAGCAATCTGATTACCCTTTACTTTCTGATGATATTTATGGGGCTCTTTATCGCACCAACCTGGCCCTTGATACAAACCTACACCGTCCGCCGCCTGGGAGCCGATCCCACTATGGTGATGGTTTTTCTTTCATGCCTGGGAATTCTGGGGTTCAGTACAGTCAGCTTTATCATGGGATTTATCGGTGACTTAAGTAACCTCAGGATGAGTTTTCTGATGGCTCCTGCCACACTGTTCATCCTTCTGATTCTTTTATCTCTGGAAATAAAGGTAAAACCGGTAGTAACTCAAATATGAGTTTGTTGTTCCCTGAACAGAGTTACCCCTTCAGAATTAAAAAAATCCCAGGCATTTCCCAGGTTCTGTAGAACTGTTCCGGTAGGCTCTTCATCAAAATCCCAGGACTCACCTTCAATATGCATCATGAAGCAGGCCGGAGCATAGTGGTAGAGTTCTTCACAGAGCCCGAGAATCGATTGGGGATTCATGGCATGAGTGGAGAATGCAATCTGCACTGCCGGATGAATCCGGTAGAAAAAGAACCCGGGGCCATCGCCGATAGCTTCGATGCAGCTTCCCGGTAGAGCTGTACCTGATGGGTCGGGTAAAGCCGCATCGGCAAAAACAACCGATCTGAATCCGGATATCAGATAGGCATCCTCTACATTAAGCTGATAGTTTATCTCGGTGCAAAATCCCGGCATGCCTCTGAAGGCCTGTTCACACTTCTCGGTGAACAATACTCCGGCAGCATCGTCCTGACATCCGGGATTCCCATAACCGTAGACAAGCAGTTCCTCCATCTCCAGCCGCCCAGTTGTTACTTTTGAACCCGCTGAATCACCTGCCCCTGAGAATCAAGTATCTCAAAGTCCATGGGCATTTTCCCCAGGGCATGAGTCGCACAGCTCAGACAGGGGTCGTAAGCCCGTATCCCCACTTCAACGGCATTCATCATCGGTTCGGTAATTTCCTTCTGGTTCTCCATATAGGACCGGGCAATGATGTTCACCGCCGAGTTCATGGGTACGTTATTATTGGTTGTTGATACGATGAGATTTGCCATGGTAATCAAATCTCCATCATCAACAGCATAGTGGTGAAATAGAGTTCCCCGGGGAGCTTCAATCAATCCTACCCCTTCCTTTTCATGTGTGCCGGAAGTTACAAGATCGTCCCCCTGAAGATCGGGATCTTTCAGCAGAGTACGTATCATCTCAGCTGAATGGAGTGTTTCAATAAGTCGAGCCCAGTGAGTATGGAGACACATGTTATTGGGTTTTCCTTTGGTATAGGCCTTGTAGATTTCAAACTCCTTCTGGGCCAGTGGTGTGGGAATATAATCAACTGTATTCAGCCGCGCTAAAGGTCCAACCCGGTACCAGCCCTTCTCAGTCCCCAGATCCTTAAGGTAGGGGAACTTCATATAGCTCCAGGTTTTCACTTCCTCACGGATATACTTCAGGTAATCCTGATAGTCCACATCGTCAAGTATCCGCTTTCCCTGAGAATCCACAGCTCTCAATACTCCATGGTAAAGATCCAGAGCACCGTCCTTCCGCACAAGGCTTAAATGGTTTGAGGGAAAAGCAGAGAAATTATCAATAAAATCCTTGTTTTTTTTCTGGTAATCCTTGAAAAAATCAAGGGCACCCTGGGCCCACTCCACCATTTTGTCGGCATTCAGGGGGTCCTCCCCTTCCAGCCAGGGGGATATTTCCTCTTTTGTGAGGTTTTTATTGATTCCCCCGGGGATGGCTCCGGTACCGTGAATCTTCTTACCGGCGGTGATACGGATTATCTCCTGGCCGAACTTCCTCATCATCACGCCCTGTACGGCCAGCTCCTTGTGTTCCATGGCGACACCGATCACATTTCTGATTTTCGGATCGCCGTCCACACCGAAAAGGAGATCCGGGGATGCAAGATGAAAAAAATGCAGGGAATGGGACTGGAACACCTGACCGTAATGCATCAGACGTCTCATCTTCTCACCGGTGGGTGTCAGCCCCTCCCCGGTCCCTGCCCCGACAATAACATCCATGGCTTTGGCAGCGGCCAGATGGTGACTGACAGGGCAGATTCCACAAAGGCGCTGTACAAGTACCGGTGCCTCCCAATAGGGCCGGCCCTGAACAAAGCGTTCAAAGCCCCGAAACTCAACAATATGCAGGCGGGTCTGGGAAACCTTCCCCTCATCATCAATCTTTATGGTTACCTTGCCATGACCTTCAACTCTGGTAACAGGCTCTATTGTAATCTTCCTACCCATGGAATCCTCCTGTATCAGTCATACTTGAATACTTCGTAAGGCAGCTGAATTTCTTTGCCGGTGAGCAGTGCCGTGAGAACTTCCCAGATAAGATCCGCCCTGGGCGGACAGCCGGGAATAAAGTAGTCGATATCCACAACCTCATGACAGGGATACACCCGGTCCAGAATCATGGGAATCTCCTCATCGTTGGGTATAATTTTCTCCGGATTGCAGTCGGCTACCGTAGGTCCGGTAAGATACGCTTCTTCAAGACATTCCTTCACAGGGATATTGTTTCTCAAGGCCGGCAGGCCGCCCATCAAAGCACATTCCCCCACTACAACAAGAGCTTTACAGTGCTTGCGGAAATCCCTGAGGACGTTCACATTCTCATGATTACAGCAGCCGCCCTCAATCAGCCCCACATCACATTCCCGGGAAAACTCCTTGATGTCGGTAATGGGGGATTTATCAAACTCAACAAGCTCAATCAGATCGAGAATCCGTTCATCAATATCCAGTAAGGACATATGACAGCCGAAACAGCCGGCCAGGGAGGTTGTGGCAATTACAGCTTTACCACTCATCGCAAAGCTCCCACTTCGGAACCGATTTCCCTTTTATCAAAGGGCCTGTTACCGATGGGAACATCAAAACCCTTCCTTTTTTTCAGTATGGCTCCCACAGGACAGATATCCATGGCTTTCTGGGCCATTTCATCACTGATTCCTGCAGCCAGATCGGTATCACAACTGATAACCACCTTGTAGCCCCGGTTTTTGAAGGCGAAAAGGCTTTTCCCTTTTTCATCCTTGATGGCACGAATGCAGCGTTTGCAGAGTATGCAGCGGTTCTGATCCTTCATCAATTTGGGGTT
>Ga0164318_10001895_pt1 | contig 19011 bp, 27 predicted proteins | sample GuaBasSedimGuay9_FD_113734 | JGI IMG/M metagenome (GOLD analysis project Ga0164318, IMG submission 113734) | Subseafloor sediment microbial communities from Guaymas Basin, Gulf of California, Mexico - Guay9, Core 4571-4, 0-3 cm | ecosystem: Environmental > Aquatic > Marine > Hydrothermal vents... | reverse complement strand
ACTGTACCCTCTAAGTGCTTAGCATAGTCAAAGACTTCTGCTACTTCCTTATCGTTCTCAATGAGCTTACAGAGCTTCTGAGAGCCATCTAAGGCATCCTGAATACTATCACACATATCAGGAAACAATTTAGATATATCATTAGACTTCTTAAAATCTAATCCATACACTCTAGCTACATCTTTAAACACGCCCTTGGCCTTAGCAAAACTAACAGTGCCAATAGAGGCTACACATTCAGTACCATAAACTTCTTTAAGATGCTGCTTAACTTGGTCTCTCTTCTCGTGTTCAAAATCCACATCAAGATCAGGCCAGCTGCCACCACTAGTAACAACATGACCTGGATGAATAGCTTCAGTCATCTCTAATAGATATTTTATATTAGAATTGTTTTTATTATCAGTATCATATAATTTCTTATCATAACAACTGAGAAGATAATCATCTAAGCCATGAAGCTCTAGATGATTTAACTCAAATCTAACTTCATCTTCGATGCCTTCATATCTAGGACTAACATAAAGCCCTTCTACTATATCTCTTAATGTTCTCATTCCAACTCCGACAAAAAAGCCCTCACTAAGGAGGGCTTGTTCGTAACTACTTGATTTTTATATACTTATGCTAATCTTTTTTCAGTAGCAATGTTATCATAAAAGAAGAACTTGTCTTCTAAGGTATTATTAATGTTATCTTTAACTGAAGATTTATTATTTTCCATAACCTGCTTAGCACTAAAAACAAGCATGTCAAGATTAGTCATGATCTCTAAGGCTTCTTCTAGAGTACCTTCTGCATGCTCACAGCCACAATGTTCTTCAGGTTCCCAATCAGTAATCCCAGACATAGTAGCCTTCATATAACCAGACAATGAATTGATAGTACATTGAATTTTCTCATGGAAAGTAACCATATCTAACTGACCATCATTTTCTTTAGATATATAATGACTCTTCTTAGCAGTTAGATCGCACAGATAATGTGTATCACTATAAAGTTGAGCTATTTCCTGGCACCAGGAAGCAGAACAAAATGTTTTATTCTTATGTAATAGATTCTTAACATGACACTGATGACAATATTCCATCTCACATGTATCACATTTAGGATCATCATACTCTATATTGATATACTTCATGCCATGCGTATATAATTCTTTAGTATTAAAGTTTGCAACAACATCATTAGGGTCACCATCATGAGCTGTGAAGTAACAAGAATATAAGTTGCCAGTAGAATCGGCACCTAGCATACCAGAACCAGCACCACAATTACCGCCTCTTTTAGCAATACCTTCCATGTTTTCAATTTCTACATTACCTGTCATCAAGGCATAAGATGCAATCTCATTAATAGCATCTGTTAGCTCATCCCACATCTCTTGAGACCACAGATATTCATCTGGATCATCAGTAGTTACTGGATGAATAATAACATTTAATGGATCATGATCAATCATCTGCTTGGCATCTTCAACAATATAAGGAAGAAGTTCAGGCACAAGTGAGACTCTATAACAAGACACACCCATCATTTGAGGATAATTTTTAGCAAGATTATCCATATTCTTTCTAATGGTTTCTAATCCTGTATCCTTAGAACCCTTAAGATGTCTATACGTAGACTCATGCCAAGTATCAACAGACAATAAGAAATCAACTCTTATCCCTGTGCTCTCACTATATTCAGCTAGCCACTTAAGCTTATCATCATCCAGTAGATATCCATTAGTAGATATGTTAATCATAAATTTAATAGTATTGTCAGGAGTAGTATCTTGATACTCTAATAGCTTTTCACGACTAGCATCTAAAATTCTAGTCATCAATCTCCATTTCAGCAATGGTTCACCACCAAAGAACGTAAGAACAACAACGTTGTCACTGACCTGTCCAAGAAAATCTATTAAATTATGAAAAGATTCGACTGTCCAATCTGTAATATTAGATTGGTTCTTATCTTCTGGACAATAATCACAATCAAAATTACATCTTCTTGTCATTATCATATTTACTTGAGATAATTTTGAATATCTCCTATCATTTTTGAAAGCATTTATGTCCAGCTTTCTTATACTATCAGGGTTAACTGAAAATATTCCAGGATTATCTACCATCTATACACCATTATTTTTAAAAAACTCATGTTGATTAATGTCCTCTAGGGATTCTATTATATCTAAATGCCCACCATATATAGATAACGCATCATACAAGTGTGGATCAACTTCTTTAACATATGGACATCCATACATTTTATCTTCAATGGAATACCCATGAACATCTACGCCAACGGGGTCTGCAATATAACATTGCATAGCATTGCCATCAGTGCTTATGAATTCACCAGTTCCATCTAACATTGGACAATAAGTATTCTTTGCAGAATTACTAATAATCTGACTCTTTGTTAAAAATAAAAACTTATTATCATTTTCAATAACATACTTGTATGCATTGATTACTTCTTCGACAAGATGCTCAACTAAAAGATTGGCATCTTTAGAACTTCTTCTAGACTTAGAAAAAGAAGGAGTTTGAATTCCTATATTTATATCAAATTTAATTACACCAAGTAGTTCATTCATGGCTATCATCTCATCAATGAGGTGATAATTATTATCAATTTCATTCATGGTTATAGCTATGGTTAAATTATTTGAACCAACTATATCTACTATTCCAAGTATACCATCTATTGTTTTTTTCATAACAACATTGTTACTAGAACGTTCATAACTATGGAATCCATCAAATGATATACTTATATCTGATATCCTATTCCAGTATTCAGATGGTAGCTTGCCATACAAGATACCATTTGTAGATATAGACCACTTCTTATCATACTTATCCATCGCCTTCTTAATTAAATCACATCTGATAAGTGGTTCACCACCAAAGAATTTCACATACTCTCTAGTAGTATTACTAAGAATATCATCTAGAACTTCCCATGTCATATCAGAATTACAAGACATAATACTATTATTATCAGCATCAAACTGATAGCAATATTCACATTGCATATTACATCTTGTAGTAAGTATTACTATTAACTCACCATCAGGACATATATTCAGCAAAAGGTTCTTCCTGCATTAAGAAAGAAAAGAATAACTCATCTACATAATCATCGTTATGAGCTTTCCATACATTGTATGCCTCATCAACCATAGTAGATATCATAATATTAGGAATTTCTTCCTTGATGTTGTCTGTATAAGAATAAAAATCTCTAACAGAATCAAAGTATTGAGGAATCATTTTATTGGTTTCTAACTCAATAGCAACTTCATATTTATTTCCATCATAATAGGGGATACAACACATCATTGTGCATACTTTTAGAAGTTCTATTAACTTAATATCTATACCATCTTCAAAATTTAATGAATCAATTTTGTTAAAATATTGACCCACCTCTTTAGAAGTTAAATCAGAACCAATCTCTCTGCGAACACCACCAAGACAAACAATCATCTTGTGTATATCCAACTCTGATATAGAATCAGAGTTAAAAAAATCCATAACTTTATCATGTAAAAAATCTATTAATTCTTCACTATCATGCTTCTTAGATTCAACTAACAATTCTCTATGTATTCTAGCTTGCATTCATATCACCATGTTGTAGTTGTAGTTGTAGAGGTAGATGCATTATCAGTATAGCTATGAGTATGTTCAAATAAAGTTTCAAGCATTTCCCTTAACTGATTTACATCACTAGTTTTAATTTTATCATCCTTGGTCACCCTCTTTTTTGACCAGTAACCACCAATCGCTGATCCAAATGACCAGACTAAAGATGGCCCATTAGGAGCCGGATCCGGATTTCCTGTAGTAGACATGTTATTTTTCCTTATCTTTTAAATATTGTTCATAGGTATAGTCTTCAAACTCTATCAATGGCTTCTTGGCTCTACCTCTAGACAGAAATCTTTCAAATAATAAACCATACCTTATAGGATCTACATCTGTTATTCTGCTTGTATAAGCAACTAGTGAGCCTGCTCCAGACCCTCTTCCGCCGCCGACCATTATACCATTGTCCTTCGACCATTGTACATACTCGGAGACTACAAGAAAGTATCTAGAGAACTCCATCTTCTTGATGATGCCAAGCTCATAGTATAACCTATCCCAATACTCCACCATCTTTTCATCAGAAAAGTTCTCCCTTCCCTGCTTATCAAAGAAATCACCCAATCCTTTCTCACATATCTTGGCCAACTCATTATCTTCATCATCTACACCAGCTATAGCAGGTATATACTTTCCACCAGTGACAAAGTCAACACTACATTGATCAGCAATATCATTAGAAAGGGCAAACCCGCTAATAAAGTTATTGAACTTGCCGTTAGCAATAAAGTCATCGTAAGACTTAATAAAATACTCTCCAGGAGTATAATACATTCCAGACTCATCTTGATCTTCCTCCTCTCCTACTAGAGTATGTTCTTCTACTTTCTTTTTAATCTTACCACCAGTATGAATACTGACAAGTGCCTGGTGATATTCAGAATCTTCCTTGTTTACGTAATGTGAATCAGCAGTAATCACAGTCTTGAACCCATGCTTATTAGACATAGCAAGAAAAAAATCATTAACAAGCTCTTGTTCTCTTAAACCAGAATACTGAACCTCTAAGTAATAATCTTCACCAAAGATAGACCGCATCTCTAATAGATGATCTTCTGCTTCCTCTTCTCTTCCTTCAAGGAATAGCTGTTGAGGAAACCCACCTATACATGCTGCTAATATTATTAAACCTTCACGATGCTCGGAGAGCTTAGGAATAGATGTACGAGGTTTATAATACTTACCATTGATCCAACTATCACTAGTTAGTCTCATTAGATTCTTATAACCTTCATTATTCTTAGCTATGACTATAAGATGATAAGACGGCTTAAACCCTTCAAGTCTTTCTTTAACTAAATTGCTACCAGGAGCTACATACATTTCATTAGCAAAGATAGGTTTGATATCATGCTTCTTGCATTGCTTATTCAATTCATAACAAGCAGCCATAGTCCCATGATCAGAGATACACACACCATGCATACCAAGTTCCTTGGCACGCACAACCATATCCTCTACCTTAGCAAACCCATCAAGCACAGAGTAAACACTGTGCTGATGTAGACCTGTATACGTATTAGAAATAGAGTCCATAACCAAATCCTACATTAAGACTTTTATCCCAGAACCCATTTATGCATTCAGTTTGATCACTAATTAATTCATATTCAAATTCTTCTTGAGGTAATGAAATAAACCATAGCAATAATTTAGCAAGTTCTTCTGCATTAGAAATCGATTGACTTCCATCTTCGTTAAGAGGTTCCTGAAAGAAGTCAGATCTAATACCATTAGCTTCAAATCTCTCTACAACTTCTGCTGGAAGTCTGTTATCTTCATAGCCATGTAAAACACGCCACTTAATACGACTGACTTCTACATCCTTAGACATATTATTATAGTTACCATAGTCAACTAGATCACTATGATGAAATGCAACCTGAGTATCACAACATGCTTCCCAATAAGCACGTCTTATCTCATCAGCAGTCTTATTAGATTTAAAACGTACATAATCAGACTTCTCATGACCATCACCAGACCAATCACCAATTGCAAATTTAAATTCTTTCATTTTTATTCCTCACATTTTAATAGATATTTATTACTAATACATTTAAACGACATACCTCTGTCTGTCATTGACTTGAATACCATACCTTCAGATATAGTTCCTTCATTCATACTAGGACCTTCTACAAATGTTTGTAGGCTAGACACATCCCTGCGTGATTTAAAGATTTTAATACAAGTATGAAAAGGTACAACCTTGATCTTATTTAGAGGATCATTCTCACGTAACCATGTCTCTCTTTCTTCTGGTAAGAGATACTCTTGTTTATCAATATCAAAGATATCAAAGAGATAGAATTCATTTCTGTCTACCTTCTCATGATTCTTCTGAATAGAAGGACCAATAAGTTCACCTTGTAAAGCAACATTCTTATCTTTAAGTAGCTCTTTGAGCTCCATCTGATTAGCTATTTCCCAGAAAGCATTACCTTCCTTCTCTCTAAGATTAACATTACGAGAACAAACACCAAAAGTTTCAGGCTTCTTGAATAGAAAAGTAAACCTTTCCCATAATCTAAGAAGTTTATTCTTCCACTTCTTATTCATTACACCAGCAGGCATATGATAAGCTTTATCATAATTCCACACAGTCATGCTGGAACCATCTAGCTTCTTGGTAACTTCCCATGCCATATCTTCATACGTATCAAAGTAGTGCATCTTATTCTGAATACGTTCTTGATCAGTCTTTCTTAGGAAATCAGGAAACACCTTCTTACCTATCGAACGACACTCAGCATTACTCATTGGACCACCCTGATGAACAGGTTCATATAACCATACACCAAGTGCTTTGGTTACATCTTCACCAACTCTAATCAGCTGTGAAAACTCATCAAACATATGAAGAGGAAGCATGATACCCTGAGATATCTGCTTCCTTAACTTAATAGTTTTAATACGATAACCCTGACCACCTGCCGTATTAGTCATCTTCTTTAAAAATTCATAACGCTTATGCTCTGGCAGTACAGCATCTATCTCAAAGTATACTCCAAGATCACCTTTCTTGAACTCATCTTTCTTAACAACAAGTTCCCAGCCATCCACATCTGCAACTTCAATAAAATCTGCACCAGGAATCTCTCTCAATCTATCTATCTTTCTAATTGTAGCTAACTTTCTCATCTACTTAGTACCTATTCCAACTATCTATATCTTCCGGTTCCAGATCTATACCAGTATCATTAATGGTTATTTCTGGATCACCTGTTACGTTATCAATTTGCATCTCTACTATATCCATACCTATATAGGCTTCGAAAATAGTATCACCTGTCTCATTCCAATGCTCAACACATTCCTTAAGAGTCATTTTTTCTATCCTTTATTTCAACTTCAACACTAAACATCTCTAGGATTTCAGGCCTAGTATGCTTAAGATGTTTAAACACATCATACACAAGAGCAAGAGCCATACTCATACCTTGATACTTACATCCTTCTAAGGACGTAACAAGCATCAATGTATCTTCAGTATAGTTAGCAAAGATAGTGTTGTCAGGGACTTCATCCCTAGACAAACCTATTGTAACTTCTTGATCTTCAAAACCTTCTTCTGATACCTCAAATTCAGCTTCTGCCATAACTTATTGCCTTTTTAATATCAGGTTTAAAATACGCAGACCCTTTAAGTATCTTGCCATCATCTCTAACAACAGGCTTACCCGTATCAGGATCAAGCTTACTCATATTAGAAGCATGTATCTCAGTAGACACATCATCTAAAGGTATACCATATACTAATGCAGCACCATCAGTAACATATTTAATATCACCTAGTGCATCTGCCACTTCAATAAGATCAACATCAAGATCTTTATCAGTAATATAGTTGAATTCATCATCTATAGTATCCAATAGATCTATTATCAATTCCATCTGCGGTGTACCACTACTGTTAGCTTCTATTAGCTCAATAAATTCTTCGAGTATTAATTTAAACCTCAGTTTTATAGTGTCCAGCTCTGGTATAGCTAAACTATTCGGAGCTGGATGCCCAAATACTTTATGAAATTCTCTAACTTGTTCTAGAGTGCTCATTCATTATCCTTATTAATTTTAAAATCATATTCTCTTTCTACCCAAGAGGTATCAACTTTCCATGAATAAGTATTCAAATTACTCCATTCAATAAATCCCAGACTAATAGCCTGGTATGCATCTCTAGGTAGATAACCATTTACAAATGCCATATGCTGGATAGCCTCATCTTTCTTACCTCTAATTTCAGTAAGACCCATGTGCTTAACCATATGACAACGAGGACACAGAGCAATGACACCAGTTAAAACCTGATGTCCATGGGGAGACCCAATAGTATAGTCCCATTTCTCATGACATTCCACTGCATGTAAGTAACCTTGATCTTTACCAGTAGCACCACATAACTCGCAAATATAATCAGCTTTCTTATAACAATCTTTTCTAACTATATCCCACTGCTGATCACTTAGAATCTTTCTTAGGTTCTGTCCCCAGCTCGATTTCGGAACCAGTTCCATCTTTAGGGTTTCCATTAAATACTAACTCCTTAACTTTTTCATATTCTGCATCATCAGCACGTAAGTACTCAAGTACCTTAACTTTACCTTGAAATCTATTCTCACCAAATGTATACCAGGCTCCACCTTGTACGATGATTCCATAATCTATAGCTAACTCAATAACTTCAGCTTGCATATCAAATCCATGATTAAAATAAAGATCTGAATCTACTACGCCGAATGGTGGACCAACTTTATTCTTAGCAATTCTTATGCGGATACGTTGACCAACTGGAGTCTCCTTATCCATCAATACTTCACGCTTCTTGAGCTCAATTCTAAGCGATGCAAAGAACTTGAGTGCCTTACCACCCATAGTTATATCAGGACCAGTATAAGCTCCTATATTAGATCTAATTTGATTAATAAATATAACAGAAGTATCAGTACGCTTAGCAGCCTTAACTATTTTAGGCATAGTTTGACTCAGTATCCTGGCAACTTCTGCCATGGTAGCCTCACCAATACCCTTTTCTAATTGAGCTTTAGTTTGTAAACCACCAACTGAATCTAATACAACAACTGAACAAGCACCACTAGATATCAATGACAACATTGTATCCAGTGCTTCTTCAGCACTATCAGGCTGAGTAAATATCATATCATCAGTATTCAACCCAAGCTTATTAGCATAAGCAGGATTGAAAGCATGCTCTATGTCAACAACACCAACATAAGAGTCGGGATACTTTTTCTGTGCTTGTGCACTTATTAAGGTGATCAGAGTGGTCTTACCACTTGATTCACCACCATAAATCTCAGTGATCCTTCCTTCAGGAACGCCACCAATACCAATAACATCATCTAATAATAATGACCCAGTAGGAATAGAAGGTATCACCTCCCTGTTATTAGCATCAATGAAACAATCATCACCATATTTCTTCTTAACAGTAGCCAATGCCACCTTAAGAGCTCTCTCTTTATCTTTACTTATCATACATTTTCCAGTAGTTTATCATATAAATATCCAGGACCATCTGAACAACATAATATATCATCAACACGTAAATTCTTATAACCAACTTCACCTAGTACGCTCATATCAGATAGCATCTCAAGGATAGTAGGTTCATTACTTCTATCAACCAATAATATTTTATCAATATCATAATTCATATCTATATGCTTAAACATTCTTAAGTCTACAGACTTATCAATGAAAACAGGACTATCATCATCAAAAGCATAATTCAACATAGAACTATTACTTATAAATACAGGGATAGAATAGAAGAAAGCTTTGTATAGAAATGAATCATCATCTTCTGAATATATATGGTTAATCAACTCATCCATTGCTTCAGCAGAAGAGATACTCTTCCTAGATCTAAAGTATCCATTACGAAATACATGACCAAGTATATTATTAAACTCTCTAATGGCATAACCTTTATCTATAGGTAGTACACCAAGTTCTATTAACTCATTGATTAATAAAGAAAAATCTATAGTAATAGCATCAATATTACCCATGTTATTCTTAAAAAATGTATTGATAACACTGCAGGTTATATTAGGCCCAACAAAAACAAAATTCATCTTAATTTCCCTGTATTATTTTCCATTCATTCTTTAACGTAGGATATATTTTACTATATAACATCCTTCTTTCAGGGAACATAATGTCTCCTTGCCCAAACATATCTTTTAAGATAGTAGGAGGATGTGTCTTTGATTCAACCAAAACACATCCAAATAAATTAACTGAATAACCCTCATCTAATTTAACTAAAACCATTTCATGTATCTCATCATAAATAGCTTCAGCATCTTCTTTAACAACGAAAGCTTTTCTTATGATATCTACAAAATCAACCTTATTGATCTTCTTTTTATCCGTGCGAGGCATATTTGCTCTCCACATTTCTTAAGATATTCATACCAGTAAGCCTATTATCAATAAGTTTTAACTTGTCATGTTGTATCTTCCAAAATTCCTGTATTAAACCAGCAATTTTATAAGTAGAGTAGTCATCTATGACAGCACTCCTAGCTAGGTTATCTAATACTTCAGCACCAGGAGCTCTAGCACCTGCACTCTTACGTTCATCCAGGATGACATCTTTGGCACGCATAGCAGCTCTAGCATACTGAAGTCTAGATAAATCTTGTGAAGCAGTAGCATTAGCAAGATTAATCATTACTAAATCACTAATCTTAATGAATAGTGCATTATAAGTTTCCAACTCATCTAGCGTTAGATCATTTTCAAATACTGGAAATGACAACTCTTGAGCCCACTGATCAAGAGTCTTACCCTTGAACTGTATAGAACTATTAGCAGTGAAAGATATCCTCTCATATTCAGGGATACTATCAATAATAGTTTCTGTTAACGCATCTACTTCTTCCATAATTATTCCTTAAAAAATTCAGACCACTTTAATATTGCATGACCTTGTAAGATACTAGCAACAAATGGATTATTAGGGTAAGCATTAAGTACTAACCCAACCTCCACAGAGTCATTAGTATTAATTTGAGACAATTCAGTATCATTCACCAAACCTTTTCTACCAAAAGATATTAATTGATTGGCAATAAATACTAAAAAATCTTCATTAGATAAGGAATCTTCATCTAAAATAGAATCTAATTTCTCAATCACATTCCTTATTTTTGTTTTGTTCATCTTCGATTCTCATCATTGAGATAGCGTAAGATACTCCAACAGCAACGCTATCTGATTCATCAGTATTCTTAAATTTAATATCCTTATTAATCAAGAATTGAAATAGAGCATCAGCAACTTCCTTCTTCGTTGCTCTACCATTACCAGTTATTATTTTCTTAACAGATGCTGGAGCAATGACATCTACTGGCTTACCTCTATCGCTTAGGTACTTCTTAAATAATCCATTCAACTCACCAAGATCTGCTAAGTGTCCTGGACTACCATAAGAATAGTTTTCAAATACAACAAATGATATATCTACTATCCTGGTAGATAACCAATGCTCATACATTTCATACATAGCAACCTTTTTAGACCACCTGTCAGAATAGGTGACCTTACCAGTCTTAAGTGATACTTTGTCAATAACTTCATACTTATCACCAACCTGTCTAATAATGCTTAAAGCAGTGCAAGCAATAGAAGGATCTATAGCACAAAATAACACAGACATTACGGTGCAGTTGCAGGACCTGCACCCTGCACACCCTTGAATGCATCAACAAGACCCATGATTTTCTTAACACTATCATTAAGTTGATTAATATCTTCCATACCCTGGGTAAGGTCTGGAGCAGCATTATTAATATTATTACTTAATATATGCTCTACAATTTTTGTAGATTGTTCATTCATCTGAGGAACAATAAAATTCTTAACAGATAAATCACATAGTGTTACAGTAAGCATGCCAATGATTTCGTATAAATTAAAATCTCCATCAAAATCAAGGCCCATAGACCCATCTTTATTAGCCTTGATACGTAACGACTTATCTATTTTATCTTCCTCTGTACTTGTGGCCTTTTCTTGACTCATAAGATTCATTCTCCTTATATGTATATAAATCTAAACGTGTTCCACAAAAGAAACACTCTTCAGTATTAGTTTGATTAAGTATGTGAGACTTGAATTCAGCCCCACAATTTTCACATGTAATATCATTAACATTAAATGAAACTTCAAATAGATCATCAATGTAATATATTAACTTTTTTGAATAGAATATTATAATTGTTGTAAAAAAACTCTTAAAAAATTTAAGTAGAACTAAGTTCATCTTCCTTACTCAACGTTATAAATTCTGTATTTATTATGGTAGAAAATTTAAGCAGAATAACAAGATCCTTTAATGATATAAAGAATCCTTCTTCATCTGCTGGTATTCTAGTAGTGGGATAAACAGATAGATCTCCAGTAGTAGTATGTAATACAAACTTCTCATACTTAGAGAGCGTCTTAGTTAATCCAGGGTCGGTAATATTAACTCTATCATATAGAGATTGCAATATCTCTCCAACACTATATGTCACATTATCACCAACATTTATTGGAACATCTTGATTATCTATGTCCTCTTCTACCAAAGCGGCATCAAGCTTCACCATCTCTGTGGTATCATCAATACCCTCAAGAGGTTCTACAAAACTTTCAAATGGAAATATCTCTCTGTAATATTTAACAGTAGACTGTACCTTTTCCCATACAAAATCTTTATTCTCTTGAGACGTCATAATCTCTGAAATATTTACACCAACATTAATAAATAAAAATCCAGCTTCCTTGTTGTACATATCATTGCCAACAAAAGTACTCTGACCTATCCTGCCAGACTTAACTAGACTCCTTACCACCATGCGGATAGCCACTTTGCCTACAGCAAAGATGGCATCCATTGTATCTAAATCAGGTTCTTCATGTTTAAAATCAACAACATGAAGTTCCTCTTCTTCCATACCAGCATGCTTAAAGATCATTTTAATCGTATCTTTATCAAGCTGATTGAATTCGTACCCTATTATATTTAACATCTATTCTCCTATTAGAATGGAACTGCATCTACTACTAGACTAGTAATCGGATCTCTTTCGCACCCTCGTGGTATTGGCATCAATCTTTCACCAGTAATACCAGAACATACAAAATTATATTGATTAACATTAATAGTTTTAACCCAATTAATAGTACCAATATCTGAAGTAGTTAATTCTTTCCAATCCTTACCATTAAATCTTTCTTGAAGTTCCAGTTTCTTACGAGAACCTATAGACAATCTGGGAGGATTAGCTGTATGATCTAATATGATACCAGCTATCTTCTTTCTATCACTAGCACCCATAATCATAGTCTTATCATAATTCAGATGGAAACCATGATCATTAATTATTGTCTCCAACCTCTTAATGAAATCCATGTTGAGATAATACTCACCATTCTCATCCTTATCTTTATCACTAGAAATGCATATATCATCAGCATATCTAGTGTATTTTAAGTTAGAATTTATGTTTTTAATTTCATCAACCATATGCAAATCGACATTACTCAATATTAAATTAGAAATATTAGGAGAGTAATGAGCACCAGTAGGAAGCAAGCCATTATGAGTTAGAAATGTCATAAGACCCACGAACTGAACATTCATTAATCCAAACAATTTACTTAACAAATCATAATGATAACCTTCCTTAAAAGAAGAAGCTTCAAATGGTAAACCAGTCTCTTGTTTAAAGAAAGACAACAAGGAATTGTAGAATAAATTATTATTAATAATATTTAACAATGATATATTGTCATAGAACTTACTAATATCAATTGATACAGCACTACGACATCCAAGATGGGCTCTAGCATGATCTATATAGCTCTTGCCCTTTATAAAACCAGTTACATGCTCCCTATTAGAACCAATATTTAAATGAAAAGAATTATACATTTTATAAAAATTCTTAGCATAACCTTTAAATTCTGCTTCAATAATATCCCTTAATGATTTCTCTAGCTTAGGATTAATCATAGATATTCTTCTACCATCTACAAAACGATGCCTAAAGATAACACTATTAGACATCTTTCCTATCACTCCCATGAGTTGATTAATATTACCTATCACTTCTCCCATGAATACATCATTATTAAAATCAAATTCTATTCCACTAGGGCTAGGGCTAAGAATCTCACTACCTTCTTTATATAATTGAGTCTTTCGATTATCATCTTCTCTATATGAAACCCAATGACGAGCATCCCACTTAGAATAACTTCCAGCTAAAGACATCGATGTACTTAGTATACCTCTGTTTGACAAACCTAGCTTACTAGATGAAAATTTACTTAGACTATAAGAATTATGCTCCTGGATATCATCTATCTCTTCTTTATAATTACTCAAGAATTTATGAGTAGCTTTATCAGTATTGTTCATGTCAATAGTATTTAATATATGCCTACTTAGATTAGAGGCTCGAAGTAACATCGAGCCTAATTCCTCACTTGAAGTCATATATCTATCGATTAATTTCTTAACCTTATATGAATTCAATTTTTTCAACCTAAACTCTCCAGCACTTTAGCCTTATAAGATTCTATCTGTTCATGCATATAAGTATATAAATCAGAAGGTAAAGCTTCATTAATACCTACATCACTCTGCATTTGATTAAGAGCTATCGTAGTATTATCATTACCTGGACCATAATATCCCAGAGTAATAAATGCAGTATCAAAAAATGGATTAGATCTAGTAACGGAAATATTCTTACCTGTTACAAAATCCACTCTACCATAAGGCAACAGACCACTTACTACCCAGTCATTAACATAGTTAGATAAGATACTAGCAGCCATATCATTAGCATTGAACAGTTGGTCGGTAGCATCCGAATCAGCATCAGCACAACTGAATACAGTTACATCATCATTCTCATCTAGCTGAGATGATAATGTGTTATAGAAGAAACTCTTATAAGAATCCAATTCCCTAGTTCTCTTACTATAAATAGAAGTAGTTAACTGACCATTGTATTCATTATTAGCTACATCAATAACGATAGCACACCTAGCATCCATAGCAGTAAGATGTATATCTTTCCTGGTCTTAGCATTATCTATTAAATTAATAATAAGATAATCTTTTCTGCTAATGTTCTTAAATAAATTAACATGATTTATATCAAGAAACTTTTCAGCAACATCAGCCTTCACTTTACGATACTTACCATTAAATAAATACTTATTAATATATCCGCAACTAATATCAGGTAGAAACTGAGAACCATATCTAGTAGATATTACTTCAGCTTTATTCTTGGTAATATCATTAGCTATGAAGTTCTGCCTTATCAGATTCTTCTCTTCTATATCATCACCATCAACATAAACAATATTAAATTTAGTTGAGCCGTCATTACTAATGAGATTCTTAGAGAATGCATCATTAATAATCTTAGTCAGCTTAGGAGCAAACCAACTAGAGGTACCACCTGCTCCCATAACAATTATATTATGAGGAAAATTTACACTCTTCCCCTTAATACTCATAAACGACAGGGATTTATTGATGAAGTCATTAGCATCATCAAGAAATCCATTAACTATTTGTTCCATATTATTCTCCATAAGTTTGCATTAGATCTGCAAAGTCAACCATAGACATGTTCACACTAAGCTGATCAATTATTACCTGAGCAGAATTCTTATCGAATCCTTTATACTCTGCAAAATAATCAACTACTCTTCTGATAAGAAGATGTAAATCAATCTGATCAAGTTCACCTTCACCTTCTTTCTCATTAATTTCAATGAAGTCCTCAACAATACCTTCTAGCTCTGGGTCTTCAGTTAAATCATAGGCACTAGACATTCCTGGTGTATCAAAACCACCATGAACTCCCATCTGCTTATCATAATAACTATAGATGTCATCATCACCCCAACCATTTATAGGAGGAGTAGTGTTGCGACCACCACTACGACCATAGTCATAACCATGATACCCACCGCCATGTCTATTTGCGGCAGGAGCTTTATAGGGAGCATAGGTAAGTTTCTCTACCTTCTCACACTCAGCATCAGGTATATGTACCATGCGCAAGTCTTCCATGTTGAAGATATCTGTAACTTCTAAGTTTACATACTGACCATTACAACCAGCTCTCCACTTAGCCATCCATCTATCACGATTAAGCTGACCAATGACACCAAACATACGTGTTGATTTCTCATCAGCATTATCACCAGCACTAAAAAATGCAGACATACTATTATGAGAATGAATATCAACAGCCCATATCAAATTAGGATCATTCTGAAGCTCTTCTGAATGATCAAACTTAACAGAAGCACCACTAACACGTTGAATAGGCACATATAGTTGATACTTTTCTTCAGACTTATTCCACCAGATCTGAACCATAGCTTCAGCACCTGAATGTATTTGCATTATCTTCTTAAAGAATTCAACAATACCCAGTGCCATACCATAAGGGACAGAAGGCAATGACATTTCAAAGATGTGTTCACCTTTCGTTTCAAGATAAGGAATATCACACTCTTGTTTAAGATAGGAAAAAGTTCCTATGTCATTCCTTCTGGACTCCCAGATACCATCTTTAAAAATACCAACACAAAAATCCTTATCAGATTCCAGGTCTTCTAATTTACACTCACCACGAGAACCAAACAGCAGATCTGCTAAGCCCTCATCATAATTACCTTTCTTTACTGCTGTATATGTAGCCATTATCTGCCTCCACCTATTAAACTATTTATTTCTGTATTAAAACTTTTTTCATCTCTCATCAACCATTCCTGCTTATAAGATTCTTGACCAGCTATCATCGCTAATATATGATCACCTCTTAATGGATTTTCACTATCGCTATTACGAATGTGATAACCTAAATCATTATTAAAAGCAGCAGAAAAATACATACTAAACAATGAATGTAAATCAGTTAGCTTACATGTAGTCTTGAGTCTTTCAAAATTACGATCATTACCCCAACAAATACCAGGACTATACGTCAATGAATGATTAGGAAACGGCCACTTATAAAAGGTAGACTCTTCATTTACTAGACCCATAAAGTCTAAAGCAAACAGATGATTCTTCAAGATAGTATAAGTACCATCAGGATTATTCTTTAACAAAGTAAACCATACGCTATTAGGAACAGGGACATTATTATAAGTATCATCACCTCTCCAGCTAGTTCTGGATACAATACAAGATGGATACTCAATAGCAACCACCGTTCTATCACCAAAGACTCTATACTTACGTAGACCTTTAGGAAATAGAGGCAAATCTATTTCCTGATTGTCTACTGTGAATACTTTAGCGAAGTCTTCAAACTTCACCACCCTATTAGCAGAACTACCATCAGGATTAGCAATTTTTACATTGACATTGCCATCGTCATTAATTTGAAAATTAAATTCTTCACTCATTATTTATTCCTATTAAACTATTTTTAATTCTTCTATCGAATTCTTTTACATACTTAAATAAAAACTCAGGCTTACTAAGCAGCTCCTTAGAAGATCTCCACTGTATAGCTACATCTAAATCAAATAAATTAGGAGCTAAATATACTCCACTATCATCTTCAAACTTCCTACATAGAACAAGAGAATACTCACCCATATTAGCTAACATATTACCGATACCAAACAGGACATGGTTCTTCTCTTCCAAGAGTAACCTATCTATAGATGTATTATCTAACACAGGATTAGATGGATAACTACTATTAGCTTCATAATTAGGACTAGGAATCCTAGTAGACTTACCTTGACAATACTTCTCAAACAAAGCTTTGATAGTATCACCTGCTACATCTTTAAAATAATACATTCCATACCTATGATTAGTATTAGACTGAGATATCTCAACACTAACATTTCTAATAGGGATATAGTTACCAGTAATGGTATCTAAATCACAATTACCATCAGCACAATCTTGTAGGATTACATTGCTGATTCTACTAGGGATACTATTTATCTGATCAACTATAGTTTGCTTAACAGACCACCAGCTAGGTGTCTTAAAGAATACTATTTCATACTTATCTAACATAGCTTGAATCTTTTCTTCATTAGCACCTAAAGCCATAGCCCTCATCAGACCTTCTTTATGTGCCGCACCAGTAATAGTATGTACTGAATTAATATCAAACTCTTCACCAGAAATAAATTTCTTAGCAGAATACAAATTAGTAAAAGAAAAATAGTTCTCAGTAGAATGATTACTTCTACTTCTAACCCTAGTTATCTTATGACAAACAGCATTCTCTTTTTCATTTTCCACAACAGCTCCAATATCAAAACCAAGATCACATCTTAATCCCTTCAGGAGCACAGAAGATATCCTCTTGCGGATATTAGATTCATCTTCTATATCAGGGGACAACAGCCCCCTCTTAATAACACTACTGTCCTTTAGATGCTTTGCATACTCAAAGAACAACATGTAGTCTAAAAAGTTTCTCACCTTATTACTATCTAAACTTAACATTCTATCTAACCTAATTAAAAATATTCATCATCATTAGGAATCATTGGTAGGTGTCTAACTCTATCTCTAGCTAAAGACACTCTAAGACCACCACTATTCCTAGCAGTACGAGTATTTAAATTAATATTTAAAAAACTATTCACTTGATTGATATCAAGAGCTCTATAAGATTCTCTCTTTTCATCAGTGAAATAAGATGAAGTCCTAGCAGCACACATATCATCTATGAATTCCATTAGGTTATTAACATCTACGTGGGGGAGACTCATTACAGCCTCACTAAAACTATCTGTATTACTCATGATAAACCTCAAACAAAAAAAGGGGTGCAACCATACAGTTGCACCCCTTTTATAAACCAGGATATTTAACCTTAAGCTTTGCTACCAGAACGTAACGTTACTCTCATCACACTTTCGCCTGACTCGTCAGCAACATTGTACGAAGCATTACTAAGTTCACGATAGTTAGACTTTAAAGTCTCCATAACGTCAGCTGGATCTACGTTATCACTTACATTTGTATCAATTTCATTACCATATATTACGCGCATTATATTATTCCTATTTAATTTACGATTTGTTTTACTTTTTAATTGCTCATACAATGAGCTAAAGACTTAGTTGGCGGTTACAGAAACCTTACCAGAACCTAAATCAATTTCGATGTTCATCTTTTCGCCTTCGCCCCAAAATGAATCACCCATACCACCTGAAATTTCTTCTTGCAAATCTGCTAATGCAGACAATGCACCAAGAGCATCTCCAGCTGGTGTATCTTTAGTCTTAAATTTATCAAGACAATCACCACCATTTAGTTTTTCGT
>Ga0164318_10001894_pt1 | contig 19015 bp, 14 predicted proteins | sample GuaBasSedimGuay9_FD_113734 | JGI IMG/M metagenome (GOLD analysis project Ga0164318, IMG submission 113734) | Subseafloor sediment microbial communities from Guaymas Basin, Gulf of California, Mexico - Guay9, Core 4571-4, 0-3 cm | ecosystem: Environmental > Aquatic > Marine > Hydrothermal vents... | reverse complement strand
TCCTACGGCTTTTCAATAACGATATTTATTATCCATTTAATTTCCTACTTCATTTAAGTATTTTATCCTTACCAAACGAATAGCATTTTCAGTATAATCTTCCTCGCCAAGCTCATCTATAGCCTCTTGCACCGAGTCTGTTTCAGCCTCTTCATTAAAATATGTCATTATATCATCCACATCATATTCATCAAGATGTTCATTAATAAAATAATTTATATCTAACTTAGTACCAGAACTTAATATAAGTTCTATTTGAGTAATAACATCTTCTAAGGTAAGTCCTTTAGAAGTAGCAATATCCACAAGTGATAGTTTTCTATCAATACTTTTTATAATGAATACTTTAGAAATTGACTTATTTGCTACAGTTTTAACAACCATATCTTGCGGACGTGATATATCATTTTCTTCAACATATACCTTTATTATATCCAAAAATGGTTGACCATATTTTTGAGCTTTACCTGCACCTACACCAGTTATATGTTGCATTTCTTCCAAATTAATAGGAAATTGAATACACATATCCTCAAGTGATGGATCCTGAAAAATAACAAATGGAGGGATTTTATCTCTTTTAGATATATCTTTTCTCAATTCTTTAAGCATCGCAAAAAGAACTGCATCACCAGCTTGACCATTTTTAGATTGACTTCTTGTAATTATCTCATCATTACCACTTCTTTCATAATCATGATCTTTAGCTATCATGACTTTATATGGTTTTAAAATAAAATCTTTACCCTTATCAGTAATTATTAATACTCCATATTGCTCAATATCTTTATCTAGAAGTTGATGAGCAAAAGCTTGACGGATAACACCCATCCAATATTTTTCATCATTCTCTTTACCTTTGCCATATATATTGAGCAAATGATGTTTTACGGTATGCACATCTGTATTATCAGCACCATGCAATACTTGACAAATATGTTTAGCCTTGAATAGCTGTTTTGTTTGAACAACAGCTTCCAATACTAGGACCATATCATTGGTAGCTTCAAATTTTTCTTTAGGATTATTACAATTATCACAGTTATGACAATTATCTTCTTGATAAATTTCTCCAAAATATTGTAATATCTGATGACGGCGACAAACTGAAGATTCTGCATAAGAAACAGTTTCGTTAAGCAACTGGCGACCAATCTCTTGCTCTGCAACAGGCTTTCCTTTCATAAACTTCTCCAACTTCTGAATATCATTATAAGAATAGAAAGTTATACATTGCCCTTCGCCTCCATCTCTTCCTGCACGACCAGTTTCTTGATAGTAAGATTCTATACTTTTAGGAATATCGTGATGAATTACAAAACGCACATCTGGTTTATCAATACCCATACCGAATGCAATGGTTGCAACAATTACGTCAGTTTCTTCCATTAAGAAACTATCTTGATTGTGAACACGTTTTGATGATTCTAATCCTGCATGATATGGTAATGCTTTAACGCCATTTACTTGAAGTGTTTCTGCAACCTCTTCAACTTTTTTCCTACTTAAACAATAAACAATTCCAGATTTCCCATCATTCTGTTTTATAAAACGTATTAAATCCTTAATAACATCTTTAGTTTTAGGCCGAACCTCATAATAAAGATTTGGTCTATTAAATGATGATTTATATACGTTTGCATTTACAATATTAAGATTTTTCTGTATATCACTTTGTACCTTTGGTGTGGCAGTGGCCGTAAGAGCTATAACCGTATTATTTGGCGAAATTTCATCAATAATTGGTCTTAGTCGGCGATACTCTGGTCTAAAATCATGCCCCCACTCCGAAATACAATGAGCTTCGTCAATAGCAATAAAAGAAATATGTAATGATTTAAAAAACTCCACATTATCTTCCTTAACAAGACTCTCTGGTGCTACATAAAGTAATTTTGTTCGTTCGTTTACTAAATCTAGTTTAACAGTTTCTAGCTCTTGCTTACTCAATGAGGAATTCATAACATGAGCAATACCATTTTCTGAACTAAAATTCCTAATTGCATCTACTTGATTTTTCATAAGAGCAATCAATGGAGAAACAACTATTGCTGTGCCTTTTTTTAATAATGCAGGCAATTGATAACATAATGATTTACCTCCACCCGTTGGCATAATAACAAATGTATCATTACCAGCAATAAGGTTATTAATTATTACTTCTTGATCTCCCTTAAAACTATTAAAGCCAAAAAACTCCTTTAGAACTACTTTTGGACTTTGATTCAAAAATTTTGTCATACCATTAATTTTCTATAGCATATTGTATTTTTATAATACAAAACTATATGTACTTTTAAAACGATAATAAGTATTCAAATCTAACTTAGATTATCGTTTTCTATTCTAAATATAAAAATAACTATAATTTTTAATATAGGAGTACTTTTTTACCTTTTTTATTATAAAAAAATGAAAAAAATAATAAACCTAAAATATAGCATCGATTATTAATAGATTAAATGTGTAAAATAAAAAAGATTATTGTAAATAATTAACTATAATAAACACAATAAAATGTTGTCAACCATATATTCAATTAGTTACTATTGCGAATTTACTTTTTTTTTGCAAGCAAATGATAATTAATTATAATTAAAAGGTTAAATACTTATACTTAATAAGAATTGGTAGACTACTTGTTGTTCATTATTACTGTAATCGGTTACAAATGAAGTTCGCAAACCTATATCAACAGGGGCAATAGTTCTTAAAAAATGAACATCAAAACGAATATCAGCTCCAATAGATGAATAAAGATCATCACCAAATAAATAATCTGCAAATAGATATGTTTTCACTCTTTTGATATAGGCTAATGAGCTAATGCTTATATCCGGATACAAAAGTGGGATTGCAAAAGTCTGTTTTATGATAAAACTTTCGCTATTATTACTAATTACACCTACTAATCCACGAGGCATCTCTATAATATTAGAATAACTAAACTGTTCTTTATTTTTATATTGTAGACCAATATAAGTCTTCATACCTGAATGCCTCGTAATAAAAGGCAAGTAAGTAGTACTCTCCATAGCTAGAATATCGCCCAAATCAGCACCAATAATTGGAGTATGAGCATAAGTAGCCTTTAATGATTGTCCAATACGTGGTTGCAAATCGCGAATAGCTGTACGACGCATGGCTGATGTATATATACTATAACTCATAGATAGAATTTCGTTCAAATCATCTTTTATAATATCAGGCGTATGGCTATTAGAATTTTGATCTAAATAACTTATACCTATACTTGGCTGTACATAATAGTTATATGCATTCTTATTAAACCTAAATCCACGATATAAGAAAATACCCAAAGATGTTTCGTTCCAAGTATATGATTCATATCCATAGTAATGCTGGTCTTCTAAAGGTACATATTCTCTCCTACCTTGGTAACTAGTTCTCAGAGAAACAACAACTGGCCATGCTTTATAATCAACATTTGCATAAATTTTATTTGTTAATTCATCAAGCTTATACTCATAACCCATATTTAGCTCCAAGGTACTCAATAAGTTTTGCGAGATAAAACTAAGACCTGGATTCACCTTAGTATTATCAATATTCACTGCAATTGGCCCCCATGAGTGAAGTTTAAATAAATGACCAATCTTTGAATATTTATTGCTTGTAAACAGACTATCTGCTGGTTTATTCTTCTGAATATTGGTATTAGAATCAATAATATAAGATTCGTATAGTTTATGTTCGAACACCAAATTATCAAACAGCTGTATATTATCCATATTTATTGTAGTAGCCTGCCAGCCAGAGGAAGTATAATTATCGAAAACAAGTTTATTCTTCCATTTATTAATATTGCCTACTCCAAAAACTACATCAGTTATTCTACTAATTTGATTACTAGCAAGGCTCTTCTTATATATATTAGAAACTCCATTTATATCATCAGTAAAATATATACAATTATCAAATTTTAGAATCTTATTTCTATTATTAAGTGAAGGAGGTAGAATTTCATTTTGTTTTTCACTTGCTACATTATATTCTATCAATTCAAAGCCTTTATCTCTTAGAATATAATAGTAAATATTCTCTCCATTATCATCAATATATATATTCTTGATAAAAGATGGCATACTAATTTCTTTAATGAGTTCGCCACTTTCGGAAGATAAAAGCACCAAACTATAATCTCCGCTAACACTTTGCTGCAAGCAAGCAACTGTCTTACTTTTAGAGTTATACGTTGGTGAATATAATCTAGTATTACGACTAAGCTGCTCGCGCTTATTATTCCTAAAATTATACTTCATCAATACCGAGTATTTAAGATGCTCCCACCTATTATGATAGCGAGTTTCGGTCCAAAATAAAGTACTATCCTGTAATGTTATATTATCAAAACTACTATAGCCAGGAAGTAAAATACGCTTCTGATTCTGAACATTATCTTCATTAGAAATCAGGACAAAACTTCCAATTTCGTTAATCCCTGTTTTGTGCGAAAACATAACCGTATCATTCAAATATTGAGAATGAGTATAAGAAGTAAATAATTTGGAATGATTACACAAAACTGTATCTAGCACAAAATCAGAAGTTTGGCGTTGCCACATATTATTAAGAGTATCCATTGATGCATTATAGAACGCACGCTTTCTAAGACTACTATGTTTTTTTATGGAATGCGAAAAAGGAACAATATAATAAGGATTGCGAGCAATAAAACTCTCAGTATTTTTCCAAATATCCTTACCATAATTTATCTTGCCAAGCGTAACAAGGTGATAACCTAGAATATAATGATCAGGCACAAAATTATGATAAGACCCCATTGTGGCTTTATCGTATGAATACTTACCTTTTTCTGTAATTTGAGCCCTCAAAGGCATATTAAAATTAGCCTCGCGCCCTCTTCCTGTATTACTTAGCGATGTTTCTATGGCAACAGCATCACCTTCTAAATACCAAAGAGGAAGATATGCTCCTAGAACCACAGATGTTCCCATTTCGCCAAAAACTATAGAAATAATCTTAGTAAAACCCTCATTAAGTTTATCAATTTGCACCACATGACGATATTCATGAAGAGCAAGCTGCTCAAACCATTCTTCGGCATAAGTGTTTTGAGGACTAAGAGCATGAACCTCCATTCGTTTTGGAGCCCATATTACCATTGCATTGGAAGTAGATGATTCCATATGCATTATTACATCTACCTTGGTAGTAGTTGTATCTAATCCTTTACCCACATTTTGTGAAGCCCATAATAGTTTATTGGCAAAATTTTGAGCCTTTTGTTCTGCAAATTGAGGATATACTAAACGAAATTTCTCAGTATCTATTTGTTTCCATTTAATAGAACCCCTATCCTGACCTGTATTATAAAACTGACTATGAGCATCAGTCACAACAACTAATAAACCAAATAAGAATAGTAGTTTAATAATTAAATAATGATTAACGATAGCTCTATTATTGATTTCCATCTACAAATCCCTTTTACGCATTTGCTGATAAATAAGAGTAATCATATAAACAAATGCTACTGAAAAAACAGCTATTGCCGCATTAAAATAAACTGGTGCACTAAGTGACAATCGAAGTAATACCGTTGCTAAAGCAAAGCCTGAATTACGAAACAAAACTCTATATCTATAACTATACCTTAATGAAACTAATACCATAAGTATATCTGTATATATTAATATATTATAAAATGCGGGGAAAAATTTAAATGTATTGGAGTGAGTAAAAAACATATAACTATCCTGAATAGCTAAAAATAGGAAGGCAATCATTAACATTACAGAAATAACTTTCTTTATTACCTTAAAATTTTCCTGATTACTATCATTAGTTGTAATAGAGTGATGAACTCGAACTCTACGTATAAGATAAATACCTAAAAACACTAAAATAGCAGAAATAGAATCGGATAATATATGAAAAATAGTATCATAGCTAGTGCTCCAATCTATTGGTTCAGAAAAATTACTAAATTCTTTGAAAGCATTACGTAGTAATATTAGGGAAATAATCTCAAACTGTTTCTGCACAGAACGAGCCAGTGATTTTGGTAATGAAAAAATTAAACTAATAACTTCCACAGAAAGTAATACTACAAAGGCTACATTTATTGCTGCATAATGGTTTGTAGCAATGTATTGTGATACTATATCAGGAATATAACCAAGAATATTCAGGTGAATCAATAAAAGAGATATCAAGAAACTAAAAACTAATATTGTTCCTATAATTCTTTGATTATTTTCTCCATCCCAATACTTCTCAATTGGATCGTAAATTTTAGCAATACTATTCTGTAATTTTCTAAGCATCTGATTTCATTTTATTAGTAAAAAAAAACTACTCCATATCTTCAAATAATTGATAATGATCGCCATTCATACCTAAGTTTGTATAAACTTTCTGGGCAATAGTATTAGTTTTATCCACATAAAGCCTTATTCCACCAATAGTTGAGTCGTTTTTAACCTTATCTTTTATATAATTATATAGTGCTCTATATATTCCTTTTCCTCTATAAGCCTCATCAACATAAACCGACTGAATCCAAATTACCCAAGCATAACGCCAATCACTCCATTCTTTAGTAATCATTAGTGTACCAACTATGATATTTTTATTTTCAGCTACAAAATATGTTGCTTTATTCTCATCTCTTAAGCCAGCACTTATACCATTAGACAAAACTTGTTTATCAAGCTTTAAATCTTCTGTTTCCAAGGCCATTTTCAATTGAAAGCCTACTAAAGTATTTAAATCACTCTCCTCAGCTTGTCTTATTTTATAATGCATTTCTTTATATTTGTTCTTTTAATTCTCTATAATTTATTTTACCACTTCCCAAAACTGGGATTGCATCTATTACTCTGATTTCTCTGATTTTAGCTATGGGAGAAACACCTTTTTCACGAAGATGAGCATTAATTTCGCTCATATTTAGCTCTTTAGTTGTAAATAGAACAACATTAGGATTGCCAGCAATATCGTTTCCTTCTACAGCTATACAGTTTTCACAATCACTACCATATTCAGAATTAATTATTTTTTCTAAAAATGGCATACTAATCATCTCACCTCCAATTTTTATAAAGCGCTTTAATCTTCCTGTAATAAATAAGAATCCATCTTCATCAATATAACCCAAATCTCCAGTCTTATAATACATTTCACCACCTATTTCCACAAATGGATCATCTACATTCTTATCTATATAGCCTGGGAAAACAGATTTACCTTTTACAACAAACATTCCTTCCTCTTTAACATCAATCTCCTCAAAGCTTTCATAATTAACCACTTTAAGGTCCAATCCTATAATAACTTTACCAACAGAATTTGTTTTTTGGAAATCATCGGGATTTAAAGAAACAATTGGGGCACATTCGGTAATACCATAACCCTCTATTATTAATGATTTATGAGAAGAAGTCATTTCTTCAAATTTAGCCTTTGTATCTTCGTGTAAACTCTCAGCACCACTAATAACAAGTCGCAATGATTCTAACTCCTCACTACTAGCTTTGGCCATTATCATTTTCAATAATGTAGGAGTTGCCATCATATTAGTGGCTTTATTATGCTTAAGCACATCTATCACCTCACGCAAGTTGGTTGGGTTTGGTGTATATGCAACTTTTACTCCCGTAATTAATGGAAGTATAGAAAGCACCGTGAAACCAAAGCTATGGAAAGGAGGCAAAAAGCTTAGGAAAATATCTTGAACTCTAATCTCAAACAGCTGCAATGCTCCCCATAAGTCAGAAACAACATTATCATGAGTTAAAGGTACTGCTTTGGGCAAGGTTTCACTTCCTGAAGTAAATAATACTACTGCCGTTTTATCAATCTTGGTATTAATAAAAATACGTGGCAATTTAGCCATCAAAAGCCCCTTTAATTTCATTGGAGTAGAAATAGCACTTACTTCTTTCTCTAAAAACATTAATCGAGATTTTATATCCTCAGGAATTTGGTCCGCTACTTTATCATAAAAGCTGCCAGCAGTAATTATTAAATCCAAATCAGAAATATCAGCACAATAGGAAAGAACTTTATGACCCACTGTCCAATTAAGCATTACAGGTATTTTTCCTGCCATATAAGTAGCTATAATAAGCAATGTAGTAGTTTGCAATGCTGGCAACATAATTCCAACATGCTCATTATTTGTTCTAGCTTTTATTAATTGAGACACAACTGCTGCTTTTAGCATAAAATCACCTCGAGTACTAGTCCCCGAAGTTTCGTCCCAAGCAAAGTATTCGTCCTTATGTTTAGTGAAACTATCAATAAATAGCTCTAAGACATTCTTATCAGGATTAGGAAGAATCCTATAATCCTCTGACATTTGTTTATACAGTAATGATTCCTTCATATTATTTGATTTTAATGAACTCAATTTCATTAATATTATCACTTTTAACTCCTTTAATTCTTTTTGGTATTTCCTTCACTAATTTGGGAGCTAAAAAATGATGACGAATATATCTAACTTTCTCTTCTCCATTTTTATTATATAACTCCTCCAAATACTCATTAAACTCTCTTCGTTTTAACACTTTAACCTTTTCCTTAGCATCCTTAGTAATATCAATAAATTCAAAAATAACTTTTCTCTTTGGAATAAAAAATATAAAGTTAATAATCCAAATAAATGCACTCTTTAATAGAGTTTTAGTGAAAGATGGCGAAACACCAATCCAAGCTCTAGACCAAATACTACCCCAAAATCCTGACATACGTACGCCAATAATTTGCAAATCATCAGGTGAGGATTCAATAATCTTATATACACTCTGCTTATTACCGACTTTCTCATAACCTTGGTTACACAAATGCCCTGTTGGATATAGAAGTATACTATCGCCTTTAGAAAAAGCACTATTAGCAGAATCTCTAATTGCATCCATAACATTAGCATCACGCATACCTTTATCAAGGTCGGAAACTGGAACAGATCCAATAAAATCTAAAAATTGCTTAAAAACAGGCACATTATAATATGTTGCACTAATCATTGGTGATACATTATGTTTCATTCTCAAACTCGATAATAACACAATAGGATCTACTTCTGCCTGATGGTTTGGTATAAATATCTTTGGATTTTTATCACTAATAACTTCTTCGCCTATGATTTTTATATCATATCTACGAGAAAGAACCCAATTAAAAATTTTCGCTAAGTTTTTCATTTAATTATAATAATATCTTTCAAAGATAGTAAATTATATAACTCTATGATTTTCGAATTCTTTAACTCCTGAAATAATGCGAATTACTTCTGCTGCCATAAAACTTCCAAACAATGGTGGCATATAGGAAATAGTGCCTACTGTTGTCTTTTTATTAAGTTCATCATCCACAAATTTTATCGCATCAGGATTAGTTTTCTCAGAGGAAAACACCACTTTAAAGCCAGAGTAAATCCCCATCTTATGCATTTTTTTGCGAAGCATGCGTGCCAATTTATCATTATAGGTTTCGCTAAAATCTGCAATTCTTATTTTGGCAGGATTTGTTTTGCCACCCGATCCCATAGAACTAATTATTGGGATTTCTCTTTTTAATGCAGCTGCTATAAGTAGAATCTTTGGTGTTAATGAATCTATGGCATCAATAATAAAATCAAAACCTTGATCTAATAGCAGCTCCGTTAATTCATCTCTTAAAAATATCTCTTCAGCTTTTATATTAAGCTCTGGATTAATATCCAAAAGCCGTTCTTTCATTAGCATTGCCTTAGATTGCCCATTTGTACTTATTAATGCTAATAATTGCCTATTTCTATTACTTGGGTGTATAGTATCAGCATCAATAATATGCAACGAACCTACGCCAGCTCGGCAGAGCATTTCTGCAGAATACGACCCCACTCCTCCTAATCCTACCACTAACACCTTAGCGTTCTTAAGCTTATCAATGCCTTCTTTATTTAAAAGTAGTTCCGTACGATCCTTCCAGTTCTCCATTAAACAAATACACTTTTATAGTTATAATAAATCTGATCTCTAAGTTTATTAATGTCTATCCCTCGCAACTTACTTGCAAATAAATATAGCTCTTCTATATTACCAATCCATTCATCTGTTTCAAAAAACAATCTATTAATAGGTATATGTAGCAATATTCGCTGTGCTTTACTGTTGTTTTTCATTATTTCCGCACCAACAGAGAAATACACATTATGCTTAATAAGTTTTTTAAGTATATCTTGATTAGCATTAAATCCATGAAAAATAAATGGCACTGCTGGTTTTTCTTTCTTAAGTATTCCTAAAAAATCAGAATAAGCTCTTACATTATGTACTATCAAAGGTTTATCATACTTTTCAGCAATCTTTAGCTGCTCCATAAATGCGTGATATTGATTATCAAAATTACGTGCAATTGCTCTATCCAAACCACATTCTCCAATGGCTTTCAAATTTGCATCCGATGCTATATAAGTAAGCTGCTTGATTGCTTGATCCACATTTATTTCGTGAATATACCACGGATGTATTCCCACTGAATAAGACTTTGGCCATTTCTGATAAAAACTAACTTTATCAATGCTAAAGCTCTCAATGCCAAGTACAGAGTCAATAAGTTTATTGTGAGTATGAATATCTATTAATGGTGATGTCATTTCTTAACCAAATATTTCATTAATCATATCTTGCTCAAGCTTATCAAACAAACCATCAGTATTTGCCATATGATAAAAATAATCCTTAGTTATTTTCTTCTTAAGCTTATCCATGGAATTAATTATCTCTTTACTATCTTCAAAAGTCATTTTCAATGACTCATCAGACTCATTTACAGAAAGCTTTATATAATTGTTTATTTCATATAAGGTTATGGCCTCGCTAACATCAGTTACGCCATCAACTTTCATCAATTTTACCAATAAGAAATTTATAGCTTTTTTCTCTTGAGTAGTATAATCCATAATTACAATTATTTAATTTATAATACTTTGCTAAGATATGATTTCTAGTAATAATACCTATTTTTCATCATCAAAAAAGAATTTATAGTATTTCTTACCATTCTCGTCTACTCCTCTTTCCACTAGACTTTTATCGCCATGCATATATATGCTAAAATTCTTATCTAGTTTAAGAACGCTTCTAAAATTCTTAGCTTGTTTTTTTACAGCTTTATTAGAGATTTCGAAGCCTTCGTCAAAGTTAATTGATTTATCATGTGTATATCCTTCATCATAGGAGTGAAAAGTATCTATTAAATTTGAATCTTGTAGCACTTCCACTTCAAACTCATTTTGCACAAAACTATCATTGGTTTTAAAATAATCTACCGAACGATTAAGCAAGTCAATTTGATCAGTTCTTTCAACATCAAATTCCTCAGGCAACTTATGTTTAATAAAATTTTCCGTCATTTCAAGAAAATGCGTAGTATTATTTACATAATCGTTTCGAAGTGCCACATTCGCAAAATCATTCATCCAATAATCAGTCTCAACACTACCATTATCAATCACAAATACTGTATAAGGCTCTTCTGTAAAAAGAACTAAAATTGCCTTATCAAGCTTACGGCCAACTCCCTTCTTGAAATTTAATTTTACTCGTCCATCATCCTCAGCCACGGTTTCAATAAAGGTTTCTTTATTCTCAACTTTATAAATACCTAAAGCTTTATAATGTTCATTTTCAAGTTTTATATTATCAAAATTTATAACAAACAGATCGCCATCCTTAATATTTGGATGAATGGAAACATCTTTTAAATACTGATGAATTTCTTTTGTTTTCAATACAAAATCAGCCTCTTCATTAATTTCCTTAGATATTTTGAAAATTGGATTTAACTCTATATCTTCATCATGTCTAAATTCATAAGTAGCAAAGCTAGAGGCAAAAGGCTTCAAAAATGTCCTTTTAATAGCTTCTTCATCTTCTTCAAAATTCATCATTATCTCCTTGTCATTAAGAAAAGAAGTATCACTCTGAATACCTATTCTATGTACTGTAATATTTGTAATTACAGCTTCTTTAATTTCAATCATATATAAGTTTTATTAGTAATTTTCTGCATCTAAATACTCATCGTCTTCAGATAAATCGGAACTTGAGCCAAATTCATCCTCAAAACTTCCAAATTCATCCTCATCAAACATATCTGAAATTACTTCAGCCTTTTGTACTTCTATAATTTCTATATCAAAAATAACATCCTTACCCGCAAGTTCAGAATTACCATCTAGCATTATTTTATCATCACCAATTTTATGAATCTTAAAAGAAAACACACCTTCCTCAGTTGGTACTTCCACTGTATCTCCTTCCTTAACCTCCTTATCACCAAGGAACTCCTTTTTATCTACTTCCATCAACAGCTCTTTATCATAATCACCATAAGCATCAATTGCTTTTATGGTCACTGTCTTCTTTTGACCTTCTTTCATCCCTAAAACAGCTTCCTCAAATCCTGGAATCATCATTTCATCACCAAGGGTAAATAAAATAGGATCGTTTGAAATAGTTGTGTCAAACACTTTCCCATTCTTTAGCTGACCTGTATAATGCACTTTTACTGTATCTCCTATTGATAACATCGGTATTGTATTAATTTTTTACCATGCAAAAGTAAATAAAATTGATACTGAAAATCACCAATATTTATGCAATAATTAATAAGCTAATAATTTCGAAAAAATAAAAAGCTTAAGTTTTAATAAAAAGTTTATTTTTGACATCTTATTTATTTAAAAACAATAAATGAAATTATTACTAGTATATAATCCTTTTGCTGGCTTTAAAAGATCTGGCAAACACTTCTCAGAAGTAAAACAACTGATACGTGATAAAGGTATGGATTTTGATTTACGCTTTACAAGAGCTGCAGGAGATGCTACTACCATGGTTGAAGAAGCTGATTTAACTCAGTATGATGGTATTATTAGCTCTGGTGGTGATGGTACTTTTCATGAGGTACTTAACGGGTATTATAAAAACAAATCAGCTAGTAAACCTCCCATTGGTATTATTCCTAACGGTACTGGTAACTCTTTTGCTATTGAACTAGGATTAAAAAGCTTTGAGTATGAGAAGGCTATTGATATTATTTCTAAAAATATTATAAAGAAAGTTGATATTGGATACTGTCAGATGCAGGATAGCAGCTTCTATTTTCATAATATACTTGGCTTTGGTATGGTTGCCGATATTAATGAAGCTTCTGATAAATATAAGAATTTGGGAAACCATTCTTATACCATCGCTTCACTAGAGAAAATAATGGCACTAAAGACCTTTGATCTAGAGATAATACTTGATGGTAAGTCTATTAAGCAAGATAATCTATTTGTAGAAATATCTAATACGCGCTATACTGGATCTAGTTTCCTTATGGCGCCAAAAGCGAAAATTGATGATGGATTATTAGACGTTACTATTAGTAGAAAATCTTCTCGATGGAATGTGCTCAAAATATTTATGAGTATTTTTAAAGGAACGCATATTGAGAATAAGGATATTGAATATATTCAAGCAAAAGAGATCATTGTTAAAACAAAAGAAAACAAAACACTAACTCCTGATGGAGAACAATATGGAAGCACACCTCTTACTGTTGAATGCAAAAAAGAATTCCTAGATTTCTTTTGGATATAAATATATAATTAAACCTCATTTTTTTTAAAGATTATATTAAATCTTACTACTATAATATTAATACCTGCAATAATGCGAACAGAAAAAGACCCAAAGGAATTTCAGAAAATAGACGGCGTATCTGTGCCCAAGGAATTAGCTGTGGAAAGAGAAAGCCCTGCAAGATCTATTGCAAAAGCTATTAGCTGGAGAATTATTGCAAGCCTAACAACTTTTACCATTTTTTATTTTACTGTAGGAGGAAAAGTTGCTCTAGAAGTTATAACTGCTGCAGTAGGAATAGAGCTTTTTACCAAAATGGCCATTTATTATGTACACGAAAGAATCTGGGCAAATGTATATTGGGGTCGTAATTGGATGAGGTATAAACTAATAAGAAGAATTAAACTTAATTATATTAGGTGGAAACGTAAGAATAGATAAACTAACGTCTAAATTCAATTATCACTTTAAATGAACAACATAATTAACAGTAATACAGCTAGTAATAAAATAACTAAAGAAGGTAAACTTACAATAGTATATTTGCTTGTTTTGTTATTTGCTTTCATTCCAACTTATAATCATATATTTGACAGTAAGATTGCATTTTTGGGAGATAACGCTAACTACTATATTCTAGGTAAAGCTATTGCTAATGGTGATGGTTTTATAAATGCGCAGAATGTTACACAAACTCCTGCAAACTCATATCCTCCTGGTTATCCTGCATTTATTGCTACTATTATCACTATTGCAAACGATAGTATCGTTACAATAAAATATACTAATGGATTACTATACTTTGCGTCCCTAATTGTATTATTCTTCTTTTTTAAAGCCATTACTGATAATATACATTTTAGCTTTGCCATATTATTTGCAATGCTATTTCATTATTACAATCTCCAATATAGTACTTGGATGATGAGTGAAATACCTTTTATATTTTTCTCTTCACTTGGCTTACTGGCACTCACAAAAATTGACACCCAACAAGCACCATGGAAAAGCCCTTGGTTTGCACTAATGTTATTAAGCACATCATTCTCATACTACATACGTTCTCAAGGCATTGCACTTATAGGAGGCATAGGTTTATATTACTTAATTCATCGCAATTGGAAATATATGTTTAGCTACGGAATTGGATTTGTGTCCATAGCTCTACCATGGTTTATAAGAGGCCTTAGCTTTAAAGGTTCCCCGTATACCGCAGCTCTTAAATATAAAGATTATTATGACCGTTCCAAAGGAGAAATGGATGGCATCGGAGATTGGATTGATCGTATTTTTAGCAATATACCACGCTATATAGAAAGTGAAATTCCTTCTGCTATTTTTGGCACTGAGCCTGATTACCAAAACACATCTATGACATTAGGTATCATCATTATAGCTTTAATTATTTTTGGAATTATAAAAACAAGAAAATACCAGATAGCCATTGCAGGATACATACTTGCAACATTTGCGATACTAGTTCTCTGGCCTTCGGTATGGATTGGAATTAGATTTATGATGCCAATAGTACCTCTTATGATTTTTCTTTTTTTTTATGGCATTTTCTCTTTAGTTATTTTTATTCTTGAGAAAATAAAATTCAATACCGTAAAAATAAATCAATATTTACCTTACGCATTTATATTAGTAGCATTAATATATACACCAAGGCTTGAAGAACTAAATAAAGCAGCAAATACACCTCTAAATCCAATATATCGTAATTATTTTGCTATGGCCGAATGGACAAAAAGTAATTTAGGCCCAAACACCAATATTATATGTAGAAAGAATATGTTATTTCACCTTTTTTCTGACCATTATGCTCATCGTATAATTAATAAGCATGATCATGAAGCTATTTTTAAAGCTTTTAAAGATGGTAAATATACCCATATAGTATATTATGGTAGTGGATTAGGTCAAAAATATGTACTTCCTTTACTACAAAAATATCCCGAAAGGTTTAAAGTGATTAATAAAACAGAAAAACCAGAAGTTTATCTAATGGAAATAATTCAATAAGTTGTTTTATAGCAACCCTAAATATCTAAACAAAATCACGTAATATTCAAACTTCTCAATAATTTGATATATATCAACTAGAATAAGAGAAAAGAATTATAGTTATTTAATACTATTAAACCATTAAAAACAAATGATTTAATTGCTATAACTAATTCTATTTAAATAATTTACCCTACCCTAAAGAAATCTAAGCCTCCTCTATTTATAATTATTTTAAATAGTAAAATACGTTGTTATTTTTTTTACTTTTGCACTCCGCTTATATCATTAGATATAACAAAACAAATAAATTATAGAATTTAGTTTTATATCGCTTTCATTTAAGAATTCAAAACTCTTAATTAAAGCTCTTTAACAAAACAATATATCATGAGTAAGAAAAAGTTTTTAACCTTAGAAGGTAACCAAGCAGCAGCATACATAGCTTATATGTTTAGCGAAGTTTCGGCTATCTACCCTATTACTCCGTCATCAGACATGGCTGAGTATGTTGACCAATGGGCAGCAAATGGAAAGAAGAACATTCTTGGTTCTACCGTACAAGTTAGCGAAATGCAATCAGAGGCGGGAGCTGCTGGTGCAATGCACGGGGCTTTACAAGCTGGTGCTTTAGCAAGTACTTTTACTGCTTCACAAGGTCTATTATTAATGATTCCTAATATGTACAAAATGTCGGGAGAATTACTTCCTGGTGTTTTCCACGTTAGTGCACGAAGCATTGCTGCTCAAGCACTTTCTATATTTGGTGACCATAGTGATGTTATGAGTGTACGCCAAGCTGGTTTTGCTATGTTAGCAACAGGTAGCGCACAAGAAATCATGGATATTGCTGGTATAGCTCACCTTGCAGCTATTAAATCACGTATTCCTTTCTTACACTTTTTTGATGGATTCCGTACTTCTCACGAAATTCAGAAAGTAGAAGCAATGGATCAGGACGAAATGGCTAAGTTATTAGATTACGATGCTATTCAACGTTTCCGCGACAATGCTCTTAATCCAGAAAAGCCAGTAACTAGAGGTACAGCACAAAACCCAGACATTTATTTCCAGGCTCGTGAGGCTGCAAATAATTTCTATGATGAAATTCCTGATTTAGTTGAGGAGTACATGGTAGAGATCAAGAGAATAACTGGTCGTGAGTATCACCCATTTACATATTATGGTCACCCTGAGGCTACAGATATTACTATAGCAATGGGTTCTATAAACGAAACAATCAAAGAAACTATTGATTATGAAATGAAGAATGGTAAAAAGATTGGTGTTATCACTTGTCACCTTTATCGTCCATTTTCTAAAAAATATTTCATGAAGGTATTCCCTAAGTCAGTTAAGCGCATTGCAGTGCTTGACCGTACTAAGGAAATTGGAGCCAATGGCGAGCCAATGTATCTTGACGTAAGAGATTTATTTTATGGTCAAGAGAATGCTCCTATGATTATTGGTGGTCGTTATGGTCTTTCTTCTAAAGACACTACCCCATCTATGATGCAATCTGTATATAATAACTTAGCATCAGAAAATCCTATCAACGGATTTACTGTAGGTATTATTGATGATGTATCTTTCAAATCACTTCCTTTATTGCCAGAAATTAACTGTGCTAAAGAAAGTACAATCGAAGCTAAATTTTATGGTTTAGGTGCTGATGGTACTGTTGGAGCTAACAAAAACTCTATTAAAATTATTGGAGAAAATACAGATTTATATTGCCAAGCATACTTCTCATACGATAGTAAGAAGTCTGGTGGTTTTACAAACTCTCACCTACGTTTTGGTAAAGAGCCTATCACTTCTCCTTATTTAGTAAATAATCCTGATTTTGTTGCCTGTCACGTTCCTGCTTACTTAACTAAGTACGAAATGCTTGAAGGTCTAAAAGATGGTGGTACATTCTTACTAAATAGTATTTATGACAAAGCTAAGACTATTGAAACTTTGCCAAATTACTTTAAGAAGTATATGGCAGAGCATAATATCAAATTCTATATAATAAATGGTACTAAACTAGCTGCCGATATTGGGTTAGGCAACCGTACTAATACTATTATGCAGTCTGCTTTCTTTAAGCTAGCTGATATTATTCCTTATGACCAAGCAAAAGAGGAAATGAAGAAATTCATTGTTAAGTCTTATGGTAAAAAAGGTGAAAAAATTGTTAACATGAACTATAAGGCAGTTGATGCTGGTGAAGATGTTATCAAGGTAGAAGTTCTTGCTGAATGGGCTAATTTAGAAGTTACTTCTATAGTTCCTATTCCGAAAATTACGCCTACAGACTTTGTAAAGAATGTAGCACAGGTTATTGATGCTCAAAAAGGCGATACACTTCCTGTATCTACTTTTATTGGAATGGAAGATGGTACTATTCCTAATGGTACTACTAAACACGAAAAGCGTGGTATTGCTATTGATGTTCCAGAATGGCAAGCTGATAATTGTATTCAGTGTAACCAATGTGCTTATGTATGTCCTCATGCTGCTATTCGTCCTTTCTTATTAGACGAAAACGATGTAAAAAATGCTCCTGAAGGAACAGAAACTATTACAGGAAAAGGTGCTATTAAAGAATACGAATTCCGTATCCAAGTAAGTACATTAGATTGTACTGGTTGTGGTATTTGTGCTGAGGTTTGTCCTTCTAAGGAGAAATCACTAATCATGAAAGACGCTACTACTCAGTTCGACGAGATTGATCGTTGGTTGTATATGGATAACGAAGTTGGTTATAAAGAGAATGTTGTTGACAAAATGAAAAATGTTAAGAATTCTCAGTTTGCTCAACCATTATTCGAGTTCTCTGGAGCTTGTGCTGGTTGTGGTGAAACACCATATATAAAAGCTGCTACTCAGTTATTTGGTGAGCGTATGATCATTGCTAACGCAACTGGTTGTTCTTCAATTTACGGTGGCTCTGCTCCTTCTACTCCTTATTGTACTCACGACGATAGTGGTGCTGGTCCAGCTTGGGCTAACTCATTATTTGAGGACAATGCAGAGTATGGTTACGGTATGGCTGTAGCTATTAAGAAGATTCGATCTAACATGGAAGAGATGATGAACGAAGGAATGGAAAGCGGTGAGTTTACTGGCGAAATAGCTGATGCTATGAAAGTTTGGATTGATGGTAAAGATAAAATTGTTTCATCAGAAGAAGCTACTGCTGTACTTCGTCCAATGCTTGAAAAAGCTGATGGTAAAATTGGATCTGAGCTTAGTAAACTTTCTCATTATTTAATCAAGAAGTCTTTCTGGATTATCGGTGGTGATGGCTGGGCTTATGATATCGGTTTCGGTGGATTAGATCACGTAATCTCTACTGGCGAGGATGTTAATATTCTTGTACTAGATACAGAGGTATACTCTAATACTGGTGG
>Ga0164318_10001893_pt1 | contig 19023 bp, 20 predicted proteins | sample GuaBasSedimGuay9_FD_113734 | JGI IMG/M metagenome (GOLD analysis project Ga0164318, IMG submission 113734) | Subseafloor sediment microbial communities from Guaymas Basin, Gulf of California, Mexico - Guay9, Core 4571-4, 0-3 cm | ecosystem: Environmental > Aquatic > Marine > Hydrothermal vents... | reverse complement strand
TCTTTTAGGGTTCTGGTATGACAAACTCAGGTATGCCATGGCTAGTCCTGGGCCTACTCCGTGTGCTTTAAAAATGTGCAAGTTCAGAAGTTCTCAACCGCTAAGAAGTGCCTCCACTTAAAGTTTTTTTACCCATATGCCTGGCAGAAGTCAATGTGTAAATGGTATGAAAGCCTGATCTGAAGGTACCAACATCCACTTTATTGCCCCTGATGACAACACGCACCATTCCGTCCGTATCAGTCCTTAAAACCAGGCACCCTGTCTTTCGTAGACGGGTCAGAACCTCCTCATCGGGGAACTTAAACCGCGTGCTGCCTCTGCACGATATGACACAGAGATCGGGTTGAACGGCGTGTACAAATACAGGTGAGGCAGAGGTCTTGGAACCGTGATGGGGTACCAACAGTATCTGGCTTCTTAGTCTTGAGCCCAGCCTTTTCACCAATATATTCTCTGCTTCCTTCTCGATGTCTCCCGGAAACATTAGCCTGTAGGCCCCGTATGAAATGACCACAATCAAAGAAAGATTGTTAACTGTGGCCCAGGCCCTTTTGCGGAACTCGCTCGGTTCCAGTCCCATAAAATTGACCACAGTTTGCCCAACCTCTAACTTCCCACTCTCGCCCTTGGGCACGATAACTTTGACCTTGTTTTTCTCCAGTATTTTCATTAGGCGCGCAAAACCTTTATCATTTACATGGTCCCCATTGAAAAAAAATATCTCCGGATCAAATGTCTCTGCTATAAATTTGAGTCCATTCATGTGGTCAGCCTGGGGATGAGTGAGGACTAGGTAGTTTATCTTTGAAATTTTCTGGCTCCACAAAAACGGGGCAACCACCATTTTCCCAACGTCAAAGGTTTCTCTGAAAAACCCGCCGCCATCTATTAACATTTTTCTTCCACCGGCAAATTCCACCAGGGCGGAATTTCCTTGGCCCACGTCAATGAAAGATACCCTCAATTCTTTGTTGTACTTGACCCTTGAAAACCAATAGCCTGTATCTACCAGACCAAGCATAAGGATAACCACAAGACCCACCTTTGCCCACTTATTCTTCCTCCAAAAGAAAAGGCAAAAAAACGCCCCATATACAAGGGACATTTCGGCCATGTTGGGTGTAATCATCCAAATACTGGAAAAAGAAAAGCGACTAAGGGCTTCCACTACACAAAGCATAGCTGTTATACCCTTAGCCCCTATCAATAATATCAGTTTGGCAAGACCCGGCAGCACCGGAAACATGAAAGCACTGATGAGGCCTGCAGGTATTACCAGCAGTCCGAGGATCGGAACTACCACAAAATTCGTGGGAAAGCTAACCAGTGAAATTCGGTGAAAATAGTGAACAGTTATGGGTAGGAGAAACACCGTGGCTATGACTGTTATTATGCCGAGGGATAAAAGGTAAAGGATCGATCTTTTCAAGGGCACTGGAAAGTCCGTAAGGCGCTCCTCAATCAATGGATTAACCAAATTGAACACCCTGGGACAAAACCAGATGAGGCCAATAACCGCTAAGAACGATAACTGAAAAGATATTTGGAAAAGGGCATGGGGCTCAATGAATAATATGATTAACCCCGACAGACACAAGGTTGACCAAATCTCCTTCTCCCTTCCAAGGATAAGGGACCATAAAAACGCTACTGCCATAATCATGGCACGTGTTGCTGAGACCTGAAATCCTGACAGACTAACATAGGCCAGGATCGGAATGCATGCAAGAAACGCGCTTATCTTCCTGGTATCGAACCTGAGGTTTAAGGAATAGGAACAGGTCAAAAGCCCCTTGAAAACAAAAAAGGCCAGCCATGCCACAAGTCCGATGTGGAGTCCCGACACTGCCAGTACGTGGCTAACCCCTGTGCGGGAAAACTTTTCTCTTAGTTGCGCGGTTATGAGATTGCGTTCCCCCAAAACCATTGCCGAATAAATAGCAAGCTCAGGTCCTGACAAAGAGGAAGCCAAAAAGGCCCTGATGGGTTTTCGCAGGAGCTCAACAGCATTGCGGGGGAATGGCAAGTGTCCTTTGCCAAGGCGGACGATTTTTCTTCCATCTGAAACAGGCGCAGAAAATGAAAAACCTTTGTGAAACATATCGGCCTTGTAGTCGAAACCCCCCGGGTTTTGGAAATTTCGAAATGGCCGAGGCACTGCCGGAAAAAGGATCATCTGACCCGGAAGTAATGTTGGTACATGGTTGTAAACAGTGACCCTGGCTTTCCAATTCACCTCCCTAGGTCTCCCGCTGATGTAAGCCCTTACGATCAGCGCGTCGAACCGTCCCACTCCTTCTGCTATAGCAACCGGGCTTAAAACGGTCCCCTGAAAACTCTCTCTCTTATTCGCCCTTATGATACTCTCGAGCAATGGATCAGGGCCGGGGTGGGTAGAAATTAAGACTCCAGTGCCTAGGAATGTAAGAATCACTCCCAGAGTCTCAAATAAAGAAAAGGGCTTACAAGGATATGCTGCACACAGGAGGACAAGGCCTGTTAGGAAAATCGCGATAGCCAAAAGTTTGTGAATTTGGTAAGTGGAGAGGACTATCCCTGCCACTAGGGAGAGCAGGATGAGCACCAAAGGGCGCCGCCTCATTCTAAGACTTTTCCCTCCATATCTTTGCCCCCAGCTTTTGGAACTTCTGTTCCAAGGCCTCGTAACCCCTGTCCAAGTGGTATATCCGGTGAACCTCGGTGAGCCCCCCCCTCGCCACTAGACCAGCCAAAATCAGACAGGCGCTAGCCCTTAGATCGGTGGCCATTACAGGCGCTGCGAGTAATTGTTTTTGCCCTCTCACCAGCGCCTGAGCACCGTTTATTTCGATCTGTGCCCCCAGTCTGCGAAGCTCGCTAACGTGTATGAATCTGTTTTCGAAGATGGTCTCCCTGATCATACTCCACCCATCTGCTATACACATAAAGGCCATGAATTGGGCTTGTAAGTCAGTGGGGAAACCAGGATAAGGCATGGTCTTGATGTCGACACTATCGATTTTCTCCGGCCCTTGTACCGTGATGTAGTCCAGGTGAACACCCACTGTGGCCCCCGCAGACTCAACCTTCTCGATTACTGCCGTGAGGTGCTCAGGCTTGCAGTTCTTAATCAGAACGTCTCCTGCGCACATAGCAGCTGCTATTAGAAATGTGCCTGCTTCGATTCGATCCGGTATGACATTGTGCTCGGAGGGCCGGAGTTCCTTGACCCCTTCCACAACAATGGTATCAGTCCCCTCACCTGTTATGCTGGCTCCCATTGATCGCAAAAAATAGGCGAGGTCTTGGACCTCGGGCTCTTTGGCTGCATTCTTGATAACCGTTGTCCCCTCAGCCAGAGTGGCTGCCATCATAATGTTCTCCGTGCCCGTAACAGTGGGAACATCCAGGAATATTTCTATGCCCTTAAGCCTCCTGGCCTTGGCATTAATGTAACCCCTGTCCAAATACATGTCAGCCCCCATTGAGGCGAGGGCCTTGAGATGAAGATTTATGGGCCGCGCACCTATTGCGCAGCCGCCGGGCAAAGAGATTTTAGCCTTACCAAGTTTTGCTACAAGGGGCCCCAAAAGCAAAATTGAGGCCCTCATGGTTTTCACCAACTCGTATGGTGCTACGTGATGCTGCACGTTTTCCGTATTTACAGCCAATGTGTGTCCTTGTTGCCCGAACTCCACGCCCAAAAGGGTCATGATACGTTTGATGGTGTCAATATCCCTCAATGAAGGCACGTTGTGGATGACGCTATTGCCTTGGGTTAATAGACATGCGGCAAGGATAGGCAAAGCAGCATTCTTGGCGCCGCTCACTTTTACCTCCCCGCTCAAAGGATACCCGCCTTCTATGAGGATCTTGTCCATAACATGAAAATGTGTGATGAAAGATTTGTGTAAGCCACCGTGTTCCCTTACCTCTACATTAATTTCTGGAAATCAGTCAACGCGTTTTTTTGGACGAAAGGGTGCCTCTATTTACGGAATTCCTTGAAATTTTTGTTATGCCGGGGATACTATGTATCTCGTGTCAGGATGGTGGGCATGGTAGATACAAAAATGAGGGAAAGAAAATTCCTAGCAGATTCCATGCTCGGGAAACTGGCCAAGTGGCTGCGTATAATGGGTTACGATACGCACTACCAATCACGCTATAGTCCCGGCCAGATCGAACGGCTTGTAAAGGCCGACCGTATCTTGATCACAAGAAAAAGACAGCTGGTGGCCATGGTACCGGCTGCCGTATTACTCTTCTCAGACCGTGTGGGAGAGCAAATCAATGAGTTAAACGCCCGAGGTCTTTTCTCGCCTTCAGCCAAACCTTTCAGCAGGTGTATAAGATGTAACACCCTGCTTGTCAGGCCTGGCAAAGACATCCTTCCTTATTGCGTGCCAGACTATGTCAAATATGAGAGTGGTGACCTGATAAGCCAATGCCCCACTTGCGGGCGCTGTTACTGGCCCGGCACGCATAGGGAAAATATGGAAAAACAACTCCACTCTTGGGGAGTGCGTCTAGATCACGCACCCCCCTATTCCTGATCATAGATAATGGCTACCGCCGAGAGCTAAAAGATTATTTCTTTCTCGCAGCTCTCTTGGCAGGGGCCTTCTTGGCGGGCTTTTTCGCCTTTGACTTCTTGGCCTTTGCCGCCTTCTCGGCCGCTTTTGCTTTTTTAAGCTGAGATTCTAATTTTTTAATTTTACTGGTAGTAGCTTTAACCTCTTTGTTCAGCTTAGTTAATGTTTTCTTAGCCAGCTGCAACCTGTACTGAATTTGTTTAACAGTAGCCATACGCACTCCTTTAGTTTATGGTTAATCATATTGTCCTTCGGGCGCTATAATAAGTAATGAATGCGTGAGAGTCAAGAGAATATGTGCGATTAAATGAAGATTAGTGGATGGAAGATAACTGATGTAAGAACTAAGCCTGTTATATTTAAACAGCGAATTATCCCTCCTTTCATTTTCTTTATTTTTCAGTGAGCTGAACGGAAAAGTACGTCTACGGTGAAATTGATCGGTTTACAGGGGGTATGCTACGGACCTTATCAAGTACTTCTTGACTTTACTGCTTAGCGAAATATAATCGGAAAAAGATTGATTTTTCTGGAATTGCCTCATCGGGGCCCTCAAATGCCGCGAATCTAGTGGATGGAAATATCATGCAGGGGAAACCCCCACCAATTTGGCTCGCCGATAATCCGGCTTCAGGCTTCCCATGGATTTGCACCAATTGGTATCTGGATGGGTCAAAACAAATGAGCATAAGTCTTCAATAACTCGCATGGTTATTTTGATATCAGTGTTTTAGGAAGAGGGGAGGTGAGAAAATTTTTTCAAGGGGCGGTAGTACTCAGGTAACAACATATCAACCATAAAGGAGGAAGTTCCATGGGAAGCACCTACAAGATTATCGAGCTAGTTGGCACCAGTGATACATCATGGGAAGATGCGGCCAAGACGGCCATTGAAACGGCCTCAGAAAGCCTAAAGGATCTCCGTGTCGCAGAGATAACAAGACTGGACATGACAATTGACAACGGCAAAGTTACATCCTATAGGGCAAGGGTCAACGTATCTTTTAAATACTTAAAAGAATAAACTTCGATGTTTCCCCCGGGTTTATTTCATTCCATTGGCTTAAAAAAGAGGGACTGAAATGGAGAATGTAAAAAGCAGGCTAACGGTTCTCGACCAGATCACTTCCAAGGATAAGGTAAGACGGCGGATCATAGATGCTGCTAGCGCCTTGTATGCCAAGAAGGGTTTCAGGGCAACCGCCATAGAAGAAATCGCGGAAGAGGCGGGGGTAGCCCTTCCTGTGGCATACCAATATGTGAAGAACAAATCTGAAATTATGAGAATGATAATGGAAGATGTTTTAAACATCTTCCGCGACAGCCTCGTAAGCCAGATCAAGGGCATAGATGACCCGGAAGAGAAATTGGCCATTGCATTGGTCCTCTATTTCCGCGTGGTTGACCAGCAAAGAGAAAAGGCCCTGCTGATCTATCAAAAGTCCAGTTCCCTCGACAAGGCATCTAAGACCAAAATCATGCAGCTCGAGGTAGAAGTTAGCACGATATTTGGAGATATTATCCAGGAAGGAATAAACCTGGGGATTTTTCAGGAAGTAGATGTCGACCTTATGGCTTACAACATCATCATGATGGCCCACATGTGGGTGTTAAAGAGGTGGCACTTTAAGAAGAGATTCACCCTGGACAGATATATCGATCTGCAGCTAGCAACCATCATGCGGGCGCTGAGGAAGTAAGGGCGTCTTTCCCCATTCTTTGGAAAAGGACTAAACATCTTCTGGCCTGTAGACCCGGTAGCGAATACCATATTTTTTGCCGCAGTCTCAGGCCAGCTTTTGTTGCGCTATCTCGAAGAACATCCATGTGGTCGGCCTCCCTGCCCAAAAACAATGCAACTACTCCTCTGTCCTTGAGAAAGGGGCTAACCAGCCCAACAAGTTCCACTGCGGGTTTGACACCTCTGACCGTTAGGGCGTCATAGGCAGATTGATTAAGCGGATAATGTTCCTCGAGCCTTTGCCTTAGAACATAAAATCCCCGGAGGCAGAGAACCCTCTTTATGTTTTTGAGGAAGCTCACCTTTCTCCTATTTGGCTCTAAGAGATTCACTTCAAGCCCAGCAGAATATATTTTTACCAATACCGATGGAAATCCTGCTCCTGAGCCTACATCCAGCAACCGTCCCGTTGTGGGCAGGTTTGCCGCACATATCAAGGAATCCAACACAAGGTGCCTTATTAGCAGGTCCCGGTCCCCCAAGCCGGTCAAATTAAAAGTCTTATTCCATTCCAGCAGTTCATCCAAAAAGCGGGTTATTAAACGACATTGAGAAGGGGATAAATGAACAGAGTGACGTTCCAGGAATGATGTATACTTATCAAGGTTTGGTGAGCCCTCTTTCAAACTACCACCGTCTTGGTTATTATTTCTATAACTTCTTCAGGCTCGTCAGCCAATTGGAAGATATTGAGATCAGGCTCTGAAATCGTGCCTTTTCTGAGCAAAGTCTTATTAAGCCACTTAATCATTCCTGACCAAAAACCCGAGTCAAATAATATGACCGGGAAGGAACGAATTCGCTCTGTCTGTATAAGGGTTAACGCCTCAAATAGCTCATCTAACGTCCCAAACCCTCCCGGCATAATAACGTAGGCAACAGCATATTTAATGAACATAACCTTTCTTATAAAAAAATATTTAAATGCAAGACGTATGTTTGCATATTGGTTGGGTTTTTGTTCTTTTGGCAATTCAATGTGCAGCCCCACGGATTTTCCCCCTGCTTCAGCGGCACCCTTGTTGGCGGCCTCCATTATCCCGGGCCCTCCCCCGGAAATTACATTGAAACCGTTTTCCACCAGCATTCCTGCAATTCGTTCGGTAGTCTTATACAGTTTTGTCCGGCGCCCGGTCCTTGCGGACCCGAATATGGTCACAGCAGGATAAACTTCAGGCATCACCTCGAAGCCCTCCACAAACTCCGCCATTATATGAAACATTCTCCAGGTATCTCTCAGTGTAAGCTCATCAACCACATATTGTTTTTCTTTCATGACCGTTCACTCTCCCGCCATCCCTTGAAAATCCAGGCCCGGGACAGCTAAAAATTCGTTGATTTTTCATTGGTTATCGTTTAGCCTCTTAGCCTGATTAGCTGATCATAAGAGGGCCCGTTGACTCTGTCAAGAAATTGGGTGAATTGCCACAAAACAAATATTTTTGGGGAGGCACGTGATGGAGCGAATCGCAAGGGTTTCGGAGATCATTGCGGGATCGCCGATTAGCTTTGAAGAAGCTATCAAGGCTGGGTTCAGGCGAGCCAACCGCACCCTTCGCAACATTACCGGACTAAGGATCTTGGAGCAAAGGGTTTCAGTGGAAGATGGGGAGATCAAAGAATATCGGGTGAGAATGGAGGTGATCTTTGTTCTGGAAAGCTAACAAGGATTTACGGCCCAGCTTGTAGCAAGCAACCTGTTTCATTAAAATATAGCCAGTGTATTGAATTCTTTTAAGTGGAGTAACGCATGACGGAAAAACACGAACACAAGGAAAGGGATCCTTACCAGGATTTCCTGAGTGATATCAGCAGTCAGTTTGAGAGAAAGAAGGAGGAAGATGCTTTCCTTGAAAGCTTCGGTGTACAAGGTGAAGAAGGAGCCGATGAAATCAGGGTGGGAGAACGGGTCCGGCAAGTGCGTGAAAACAAGGGCCTCACTCTAGAAGATGTCTCCCAGCGCACTGATATTGATCCCTCCTATTTGAAAAAGGTGGAAGAAGGAGAAGTAGCGCCACCGCTAGGGGTAATCATCAAGCTGGCCAAGGCCCTTGAAATGAAGATGGGATACTTCATTTCTGGAGAGGAAAATCGGCCGTACACAATTGTCAGGCGGCAGGACCGTAAACTGGTTTCCCGTTTCGATTCAAAAAAAGGCAAATATTACGGATACGAATACGAATCACTTGCCCCCCATAAAAAAGACAGGCATATGGAACCCTTCCTGGTCACATTGGTCCCTTCAGCTACCGAGGAGGAACGCTCCTCCCATGACGGGCAGGAATTCATTTATGTGCTTGAAGGGAAAATGGAGGTCAGGTTAAAGGATGAGGTTCATATCCTAGAAGCAGGTGATGCTATTTATTATGACTCAACCGTTCCACACCTGGTGAAATGCCATGGTTCTGAGACTACCCGCATCCTGGCAGTATTGTATGCAGAAAAATAAGGAGCAAGATTTTCTCTGATGATTGTATTTGATCTTGAATGCGCACAAGGCCATTGTTTTGAGGGATGGTTTGACAGCATCGAAGCCTTTGAAAAGCAAAACTCCCAGGGGCTTGTAAGTTGCCCCATCTGTGGGGATACCAACGTAAGGAGGGTTTTGTCTCCTGTTGCCCTTAAAAAAAGAGGGCAAGCCCAGCCTCCGACTGAAGAAGAGTCGGCCAACCAAATTGATTACAAACGGTTGGCGCAAGAGGTTGTAAAATACGTGCAGGAAAATTTCGAGGACGTAGGTCCCAAGTTTGCTGCAGAGGCACTCAAGATGCATTATGGGGTTACAGAGCCGAGAAACATTCGTGGTTCGGCCACAGAAGAAGAAGAGAAGGTTCTAAAAGAGGAAGGCATAGAATTCTTTAAGATTCCCTTTCCCAAGAAAAACGACAAAAAAACAAACTAGCGTTGCTCAGTGAATTCTTCTTAGAAGGCATTCGTAAGCCTCCTTTATTTCTAAGAATGCTTCCCCGCTGCCGCCTGCATCAGGATGTGATTCTTTAGCCTTCAGCCTGTAAATCCTTGACAGTTCCGCCTTGTCCATCTTACCCAGCTGATCCATTTTAATCCCCAGCTTCTCACATGCCTTCTTTTCGTCACTCGAAAATTTGCTGCTGTAATTACCCTTTCTGTAAAAACGATGGGTTCCAATAAATCCCTCTACGTAGTCCTGCCAGAAATGCATTTGATCCCAACTGGTGTCAAAGTACATAACCACATAACGGACAAGATAAGGATGAAGTACTGAAGGGTCATGATCTTCCACGCCTTCAAAAAAATGCATATCCTTGTTCAGCAAACATATATCCTCTACAAAAAACTTATCCACTTTTTCCGGGTCAAGAGCACTAGGATGGTTCTTGGTGAGCAAATGGTCAAAGTGCTTCTGCATATACAATGAAGTATAAAGATATGGCCTGACCTCGTGTGGGGGCAACGCCTTCTCCATTTCTTCCATAAGATTTTCAATTTCATCGCGGCTCTTATCAAGTAAAGGATTCAGAAAACCCCAGGGTCTTGCATCCAGATTTCCTATGTCTACTCTCCCGCATCGCAGATAATGGATGCGCCTCTTGTCGAAGAAATGTAAAGACTTCTGTCGCTCAAAAAGCTGCTCCTTGGTCAGCTGTTTCCACTTCTTGGGAGCTTCGCTGCGGTCAAACATTTCGTACACACGCCTGATCTCGGGCCTTAAGAAAGGCACAAAGACACGCTCAATTTCATCAAGTGAATAATGCGCTCCCAATGACGCGAGCTGATCCTCAACATATTCCTTTACATAGAAGCTGTTTCCACCTGGATACTCGATATGTTCTCCCGGGTCAGGCCCTAAGTCCAGAAGAACCCTGTGTTTCCAACACCCTTCCCCCCAATATGATTCACAAAGGAGGTAGTGTTGGTTACCGCGTTTTTCTCGTCTGATGTACATGGGTACCCTGCTGCGTTTTCCGAAATTGGCTCAGAGATCAAGACGAATTGATATCTACCATGTTGTGGCAAACAATATCAGCGAACCTGGAACAAGAAACCTCTGTTGCCCCTTGCATCAATCTGGCCAAGTCATAGGTAACGGTTTTATCCGCAAACGCCTTCTCAAGGGCCCCTTCTATGAGGCGAGCTGCCTCTGCCCAGCCCAGATGATTAAACATCATACACCCACTGAGTATCAGCGAGGTGGGATTGACTTTGTCCAGGCCAGCATATTTAGGAGCGGTTCCGTGTGTGGCTTCGAATAGGGCATACCCATCCTCGTAGCTGATATTTGCACCCGGCGCCATCCCCACTCCCCCTACCTGGGCGGCTAATGCATCAGAAATGTAATCGCCGTTCAGGTTGGTGGTAGCCACCACGTCAAATTCATCAGGCCTAGTGAGGGCCTGCTGAAAAAAGATATCAGCGATAGTGTCTTTGATAAGCACCTTTCCATTGGGAATTGTTCCGTCCCAATCTTCATAAGTAATGGTATGATCGGGATACAGTTCCTTTGCAATTTCATAGCCCCATTGTCGGAAAGCACCCTCAGTGAATTTCTGGATGTTTCCCTTGTGTACTAGGGTAACGCTTCTTCTTTGGTGGCGAATGGCATATTCAACAGCGGCCTTTACCAACCTTCTGCTTCGTGTCCGACTGATTGGCTTTACCCCTATGCCCGAGTCCTGTGGAATGCGCCACCCGTATGAGCGCTCCAAAAAACTAATAAATGATCGAGCCTCTGGACTCCCCTCTTTGAGCTCTAATCCTGCGTAGACATCCTCCGTGTTCTCACGGAACACCACCATATTCACCTCATGGGGCCTCTTCACCGGACTCGGTACCCCGTTGAAGTAACGTATGGGCCGTACGCATGCATATAAGTCGAGATCCTGGCGCAGGGTTACATTGAGACTCCGTATTCCTCCCCCTACGGGCGTAGTAAGAGGGCCTTTGATACCCACCCGATATATCATTAGGGCCTCTAATGTCTCTTCTGGCAACCACCGACCTGTTTCCCTGAATGCCTTTTCACCTGCAAGCACTTCCTTCCAAATGATCTTCCTGCTGCCTTTCCAAAGTATGTCAACTGCTGTGTCCAATACGAGCTTGGTAGCCCGCCAGATATCTGGCCCTATCCCGTCTCCTTCAATAAAGGGAATCACCGGGTAATCCGGCACAACCAGTTTCCCCCCTGAAAATGAGATAACTTTCCCTTGTAACAACTCAGGCCTCCTCAGCATGATTTAGCAAGTTTAGTCGTCCAACCACTGCCATGGCGCATTGCATTCCTTTAGTTTCCAAAAATAACATGCTGTTTTGTAAAATAAAAGTGTTAACCTCAGGAGCAAATTTGATTCATGGCATACCGGGGTTGATTCACCGGTCTTTTTAGACTATAAGAGGCAAGTGGCAAGATTATACTACAGGCCAAGACCTTGCCGTGCGCACTTAACAGGTTGCCCAGGGGAGACAAACAATGTCCAAGATAGAGCGAGCGATTATAAGTGTAACCGATAAGAGCGGAGTTGGGGAATTTGCACTGGAGCTTTCCAGGTTCGGGGTAGAGATTCTTTCTACCGGTGGCACAGCCAGGGTCCTAAGGGACGCAGGAGTGAGTGTTAAAGATATCTCTGAGTACACGGGATTCCCCGAAATGATGGATGGAAGGGTAAAGACGCTTCATCCCAAGGTGCATGGCGGCCTTTTGGCCATAAGGGATAACCCGGAGCACGCAAAGGCCATGAAAGAGCATGATATAAAACCAATTGACATGGTGGTGGTTAATCTTTACCAGTTTCAAAAAACCGTCCAGAAGGAAAGTGTAACGTTAGATGAAGCCATAGAAAATATAGATATAGGCGGCCCTTCCATGCTCAGGTCTGCGGCCAAAAATTTCAAATATGTGACTGTAATAGTGGACCCGTCCGATTACAAGCTCGTGTTGGAGGAAATGAGAAACAGTGGGGGCCGGACTAGTCTTCAAACGCGCTTTCAACTTGCGCGGAAGGTTTTCAAACTTACTTCAGAATACGACACAGCAATCAGTCAATATCTCTCAACCGTACATGTCTGATGCCCAATGCCAACTGTGTTTTTTCCTTGTCTTACGGGGTTATTTATTATAATAGAGGCAACAAAAGCCTTGAAAAGGCCTGCCCCACCGTGGTTTCGTGAGGAGAAACCACTAAGGACAAGCCATGAAGGGAGGTGAGAGGGGATCCTTTGGTGGTCTGAAATGGGTTTCAGGTGGTGATCCATACAAAATAAGGAGGAGTGACCATGAGGAAGAATTTTTTCATTTGTGCATTGATTCTTGTAATCGGCATGGCATTTGTACTAACGGGTGGAACAAAGGCTACCGCTGGCCCCATTAAACTTACTTATAGCAATTTTTTCCCTCCTACACACATTCAGAGTAAGCTGGCCGAGGCATGGTGCAAAGAGGTGGAAAAACGCACCAACGGGCGCGTCAAGATTGAATACTATCCGGGACAGACTCTTACCAAAGCAAGACAGTGTTACGATGGTGTTGTAACCGGACTCTCTGACATCGGGTTTTCCGTACTTGCCTACACAAGGGGACGCTTCCCAGTAATGGCTGTAGTAGACCTGCCCTTGGGTTACCCGAGCGGTAAGGTTGCCACAGTAGTAGCCAATGCCGTGTACAAACATTTTAAGCCAAAAGAACTAATGGACACCCAAGTGATGTACCTTCACGCGCACGGCCCGGGCCTAATCTTTACAAGGGATAAAGCCGTGCGCAGGATTGAGGATATGAGAGGGCTTAAGATAAGGTCTCATGGAACGAGTGCCAAGGTTATGAAGGCCCTCGGTGCAGTGCCCGTTCCCAAGCCCATGCCCGAATGCTACCAGATGCTCCAGAAGGGCGTGGTAGATGGGGCATGTTACCCATTCGAGGCCAACAAGGGATGGAAGCTGGGAGAAGTGACCCGCTATTGCACGGCAGCTTACTCCGTGGCCTATACCACGACCTTTTTTGTTGTCATGAATAAAGACAAGTGGAATTCGCTTCCTTCTGACATCAAGAGCATCATCGAAGAAATCAACAAGGAATGGGCCGTAAAACACGGTGAGGCCTGGGACGCCAGTGATATGGCGGGGATCAGATTTTTCCTTAACCAGGGCAACCAAATTATAGGGCTTAAAAGCAAAGAGCGGGCTAGATGGAAGAAAGCGGCTGCTCCTGTTATCCAGGAATACGTAGACGCCATGAACAAGAAAGGCTTTGATGGCAAACAGATTGTGGATTACACCTCCAATGTGCTGGAGAGCCTGAAGTAAACCCACGGAAAGGAGGGGCCGGATTGGACACTTCATCCGGCCCTATTTTTGTGAGTGGATAGTTATGAACGCATTCGGGAAAGTTATTGAATGGATAATGGACAAGCAGAAGGTCATTGGCGCCTGCTGCCTGGTGGGAATGATGGGATTGACTTGCGTGGACGTTGTGGGAAGGTTCTTCCGCCATCCCATCTTCGGATCCGTAGAACTGGTGGGATATATGTCGACCCTGTCTGTCGCAATGGCCTTGCCATACACCCAAAAGGTAAAAGGGCACATAGGCGTTGAAATCGTCTTTCGATTACTTAAACCCAAGTTTCAAACTGTTTTGGATATAATTACGAGTTTATTGAGCCTGGGTCTATTTGCGGCCATTACTTGGAGGATGGCCGCTTACGCCCTTGATCTGCATAGGTCCGGCGAGGTATCGATGAACTTGGAGTTCCCCGAATACGTCATCGTCTACGTAGTATCTTTCTGTTTTCTCGTGTTCGTAATGATAATCCTGTCTGACATAGTGAACAACGTTCGAAAATTGAAAGAATTGTAACCAATGGACGCAACAACAATAGGCATAATCGGAATTGCCGTAATGGTAGTCATATTTCTGACGAGAATGCCTGTGGCCTTTGTCATGGCACTCGTTGGGTACGTAGGATTCAGCATCATGGTATCCTTCAAGGGGGGACTAGCCTTATTGTCAAGAAACGTTTATGAGGTGTTCTCCTCCTACGGGCTGACCACAATTCCCCTCTTTGTCTTAATGGGACAACTTGCCTTTAACAGTGGGATAAGCCGTAGACTTTATGACGCTGCATACAAGTATCTGGGCAGTATTAGAGGCGGACTCGCCATGGCCACTGTTTCCGCTTGCACTGCCTTTGGTGCAGTATGCGGGTCTTCTCCTGCTACCGCCGCAACCATGGCTACCGTCGGCCTCCCCGAAATGAAAAGGTATAACTATGCCAATGAGTTGGCCACGGGTTCTGTAGCCTCGGGCGGTGGACTAGGTATGATTATGCCTCCCAGTATTGTGCTGATCGTATACGGAATCCTCACGGAGCAGTCCATTGGAAAGCTGTTTGTGGCAGGCATTGTGCCCGCCATACTCGTGACCATATTATTTGTCATTTCCATATATATTAGGTGCAGGAGAAATCCCGAACAAGGCCCCCCAGGAGAAAGATTTTCGTGGAAAGAAAGGCTTCGCTCCCTATGGTACATGAGTGAAACCTTGGCGGTATTCTTGTTGGTTATAGGCGGCTTGTTCTTCGGGATATTCACCCCTACAGAGGCAGCCGCCGTAGGGGCCTTTGGCGTACTCGCCCTATCTGTGCTTCGCAGGCAACTGACCTGGCAGGGCTTCGTTAAATCTCTATATGAAACCCTCAGGACTTCGTGCATGGTGATGATGCTAATAGCAGGAGCTGTCATTTTCGGAAAATTCCTAGCTGTGACCCGCATCCCTTTCAATATAGCCACCTGGGTGGGGGGCTTTGAGCTTCCTCGATACATGATAATGGCGATCATTGTGTTCATCTACTTCCTGGGTGGCTGTTTCATGGATGCCCTGGCATTTGTGATGCTCACCGTTCCGGTATTCTTTCCTCTGGTCAGCAGCCTCGGGTATGATCCGATTTGGTTCGGGATCATAATAGTTATGGTAACTGAAATGGGGGTCATAACTCCCCCTGTAGGTATCAATGTATATGTGGTTTTCGGCGTGGCAAGGAGTGTAATAGGCGAAATACCTTTAGAAACTATCTTCAAGGGCATATTTCCTTTTCTTTTGGCCGTGATTGCTGGCGTAATAATTCTTATAGCCTTTCCGCAGTTAATCCTATTCCTTCCCAATCTCATGTACTAGAAGCCTCTTGGACTATCCTGCATGTTTATGAATTGGTGCGGCCATAGCACTGCACTCCTTATACTATTTGGGCCTACCCCTAAATAATAAGGTATAATCCACCATATTTTTTGCTTGACATGCACAAGTAGGATTGCTATAGAAAACAAGAGTTCTCTCCAGAGATCACATGAAACTACAGCTCTCTAAACGAAAATGAAGCCTAAGGTTGAATTCAAGCGTGTTCCCGCCATTGATAAGTGTTTTAGCATCTTGGAGGTGATTTCAAGGTCAGAAACCGGTATGGGAATAAGTGAAACGGCCCGGGTCCTTGAGTATAACAAGAGTACCGTATTCAATATAGTTCACACACTGCAATCTTTAGGGATACTGGAAAACAACAAAGATAACCGCTTCATACTTGGCCCCGTGCTTTATGTGCTGGGGAGAAAAGCAGCCAAGAATTTCAATCTCGCCGAGGTCGCCCGGCCTTGGCTCGAAAAGGTGGCAAAAGAAACAAGGCTTTCTGCATTTGTCGGGACCCTGTCTGGGGAACGAATCACCATCATTGACAAGGTCGACTCACCAGTGGATATAAAAGTGTCCTCTGAAATCGGAATGAGAATCCCTTTGTTCGCGGGGGCCACAGGAAAGGCCCTGCTTGCACAAATGCCAGAGCAAAGGGTAAAGGAACTATTGCGCAGAAAAAAACTTAAGAGATACACACCCAATACATGCACCGATCCTGACCGGTATTTAGAAATGGTACGACAAGTTAAAAATCAAGGGTTTGCCCTTGACAAGGAGGAGTATATCGAAGGGATACGGGCGATCGCAGTGCCCTTAAACAGTTCCCAGGCTGGAGCTCTATCCGCGCTTTGGGTGGTAGGGTTGAGCAGTCAATTGAAAGACGAAAATATAAAGGGCTGTGCAGAATTCTTGGTGCAGGTTGGTAAGAGGATAGATAAAAAGTTGTCTTTAGGCTAAGTTGAAAGAAAAAGGTTGCTTACAGGCCATTGAGAGACCGCCAGGGGTGGGGAGGCACCCGGTTTTTCAGTGCCCTGATTTTTATAAAAGGGAGGGTTGAGTATGTTACTGCCGCAATTTGATTACCACGAACCACAAACGCTTTCAGAAGCGTGTGACATAATGGCAGAGTTCGGGGACAAGGCAAAGGCCCTGGCTGGCGGCACGGATCTCCTTGTGAACATGAAAAAAAAGCTCATAAGCCCGCAGCATGTGGTTTGCGTTGATAGGTTGGCCGAGATGAAGGGTATAAGGACTTCGGGAGGAACTGTTCGGATTGGTGCTGCTGAAAAGGTCGCTGATATAGCCTCATCTCAAGAAATCTCTCAAAAGGTAGAAGCTGTGTCATTGGGTGCCCAGAACCTAGGTTCTCCACTTATTCGCAACCTTGCAACAATAGCGGGAAATCTAGGCTCAGCGAGGCCTGCAGCAGACCTGCCGCCTTCCCTGATGGCTTACGGAGCCAAGGTGTTACTCAAAAGTAAGAACAATGAAAGGGAAGTTAAGGTTGAGGAGCTTTTTAAAGGACCTGGGGAGACCTCGATAGGCCCCGATGAACTAATCCAAGAAATCCTCGTGCCCATCCCATCGGGCATGTACGGTGCCCATTACATAAAGCTGGGGGTAAGGCGGGCCTTAGAAATATCCATTGTAAACGTGGCTGCCTTTGTGCAGCTGGATCAGGACGGAAAACACATCCGCGAGGCCAGGGTAGTCCTGGGTGCCGTTGCCCCCATCCCAATACGCGCCCTTTCAGCCGAAAACCTGGTAAAAGGGGAAAGCCCTTCGATTTCCTTGTTTGAAAAGGCAGGTGAAGCAGCGGCTTCGGATGCCAAACCTATTGACGATTTCAGAGCATCGGCGGAGTATCGTAGAGACATGGTGGCAGTGCTTACCAAGAGGGCTTTAAACACCGCTTATGAGGCGGCCACCAAATCTTAAATCCAACCATTAGAATTATTAGAGAGGGTGGATCATGAAAAGGCTCATTTCCATAACGGTTAACGGCAAGCTCCATGAGGTTGCGGTGAAACCAAACCAGACACTCGTGGATTTTTTGCGTGATGAACTTCATCTGATTGGAACGAAAAAAGGTTGTGAGGTCGGAGATTGCGGTTCATGCACAGTGCTAATGGACGGCATGCCCGTAAACTCATGCTTAGTATTGGCCGTCCAGGCCAATGGAAGAGAAATTCAGACAATTGAGGGACTGGAAAGCCCTAAGGGCCTTCATCCCATTCAAGAGGCCTTCGTGGAAAAGGGCGCGATTCAGTGTGGTTTTTGCACGCCTGGAATGATACTTACTGCTAAAAACTTATTGGAAAACAATCCAAGGCCTGACCGCGGGGAGATCCGCAGGGCAATATCAGGTAATCTTTGCAGGTGCACAGGATACCAAAAGATCATCGATGCCATTGAGGCGGCTTCTCAATACATGGCCAAGGAATAGATAGAGTAAAGGGGGGCAAACAAATGAAGGACTACAGCGTAATTAATCAGAGGGCGCCGCGTCTGGATGCCCCTGACAAGGCAACAGGTCGGGCTAAATATGTAGATGACCTGATTCTTCCTGGAATGCTCTATGGAGCGATTCTTCATAGCCCACTTCCCCATGCCAAGATATTAAATATTGACACGTCAAAGGCGGCGCGACTGCCTGGTGTTAAGGCGGTGGTCACAGCGAAGGAAGCCGGGCTTGTCAAGTATGGGGTCAGTCCCGCCCGGTATGATGAGACCCTTTTTTGCCATGACAAGGTGCGTTATGTGGGAGATGAGGTAGCAGCTGTCGCTGCCGTGGACATGGAAACCGCTCAAGAGGCATTATCCCTAATTAAGGTCGATTACGAAGAATTGCCTGCCGTGTTTACCATAGAAGAGGCTATGGCCGAGGGAGCGCCGGTAATCCACGAGGATTTCCCAAGAAACGTGTGTGCGGAGGTTCACCAGGAATTTGGACATGTCGAGGCCGCCTTTAAAGAATGTGATCTAATCCGAACTGACAAATTTATCAACAAGAGGCAGGAATCAGCAGCCCTAGAACCCCATGGATGTATAGCCGACTATGATTATCTGGGCAACCTCACCCTTTACACCTCTACCCAGACCCCCCATTATGTTATGCGCACGGTAGCAATGGTTTTGGGTATACCCGTAGGAAAGGTACGGGTAGTCAAACCTTACGTTGGAGGCGGATTTGGGAGCAAAGCCGAGGGGACTCCAGCAGAAATGAGCGCCGCGTTGCTGTCCAAATTGACAGGTAAGCCGGTGAAGGTGATTTACAGCCGCGAAGAGGTTTTCATGCACGGCAGGTCCCGACACCAGTTCATTCACGAGATGACGCTCGGCGTGAAAAAGGACGGCACTCTTGTGGCCCTTAAACACAAATGCTATTTAGATGGAGGCGCATATACTAGTTTTGGAATAGCCACCGTATACTATGCGGGCTCAATGCTGGGTGGCCCCTATAAACTCCCCAATATGAAATACGATGGTTTCAGAGTATATACGAACAAGCCCGCTTGCGGCGCCCAAAGGGGGCATGGGGCTGTTGCGGCACGTGC
>Ga0164318_10001891_pt1 | contig 19030 bp, 18 predicted proteins | sample GuaBasSedimGuay9_FD_113734 | JGI IMG/M metagenome (GOLD analysis project Ga0164318, IMG submission 113734) | Subseafloor sediment microbial communities from Guaymas Basin, Gulf of California, Mexico - Guay9, Core 4571-4, 0-3 cm | ecosystem: Environmental > Aquatic > Marine > Hydrothermal vents... | reverse complement strand
TTATAGGTATATTCGGGTGTAGTTGCTGCCATAGTCATTTCCCGGTTTTTTTAAGATTACCTATGTATCTGTTTGTACTGGAAGAACAAAATCCTGTTCAGCCTTTGTAACATGGCAGTAGTTTTAAACGTGTCGGGCTTTCAGCCCTTTTTTTGTTTGTTGCAACATCCCGGGATTACACTACGCTTCATCCCGGGATATTATGTTTAATCCTTTCAGGATTAATGAACTCGTCAAACAAAGTTTAAAAGTTTAATGATTTTTTTGGTTAAGGGGCAATGCCCCGACCCGTAACATCCCGGGGTGCAGCCCCGAGGATTAAGACAGAAAAATGAAGAGTCCTGAAAGGGCGACCCGTAAAAATTTATTGATGAAAATAGTTAAAAACAATTCGGGCTTTCGATTTTCCTATCACATCAGCAAGGGAAGTTTCGTTGGCCTCTTTTATTTTTTTTACCGATTTGAATTTGCGGAGCAGCTTTTGTGCTGTGGTATAACCAACCCCTTCGATGGAGGTTAACTCCGATTTGAGCGTTCCTTTATCTCGTTTTTTGCGATGATGGGTAATACCAAACCGGTGAGCTTCATCGCGCAGCTGTTGAATAATTTTTAACGTTTCAGAAGTTTTGTCAAGATACAGTGGCACAGGATCGTAGGGGTGGTAGAGCTCCTCCAGCTTTTTGGCTATCCCTATGATGGTTACTTTTCCATACAGACCCAGGGTTTTTAAACTTTTTACCGCTGCCGAAAGCTGCCCTTTACCGCCGTCAACTACAATCAGCTGCGGCAGGGGTTTATCTTCTTTAAGCAGCCTCCCGTAACGACGCTCAATTATCTCCTCCATGGAGGCAAAGTCGTTGGCACCTTCCACCGTTTTAATGTTGTAATGACGATACTCTTTTTTGTTGGGCTTACCTTTTACAAACTGTACCATGGATGCTACCGGATAATCACCCTGAAAGTTGGAATTGTCGAAACACTCTATCACTTCGGGAAATTTATCCATTCTGAGGTCCTTTTTCATGGTCTCCATAATTCGTCGTGAATGACGCTCCGGGTCAACAAGCTCGCGTTGTTTGTTTCGCTCCATGCGGTAAAACATGGCATTACGCTGACTAAGGTCAAGCAGTTGTTTTTTATCTCCGCGTTGCGGGATGGTAAAGGTAACATCATCCAGCGTAACCCCGGGGTGAAAGGGGAGAATGATTTCGTTGGCGTTGCTTTCAAAACGCTGCCTGAAATCGGCCAGCGTGAGGGCAAGCACCTCCTCTTTCGACTCGTTGAGTTTTTTCTTTACCTCTACCGTGTGCGCCTGCACGATAGCTCCGTTGAGTACCCTTAGCCAGTTAACCCAGGCAAGTTGTGGTTCGTCAATGATGGAGATAACATCTACATTATTAATTTTAGGGTTAACGATGGTGGACTTGCTTTTGTAATTTTCCAGAATCTCAATTTTCTCCTTTACCATTTGTGCTTGTTCAAACTTCATGGCTTCGGCATAATCGTGCATACGGAGTTTTAACTCCCTGATAATTTCGTTAATGTTGCCTTTGATGATGGAGCGTACATGATCGATGGAAATGTTGTAATCCGCTTCAGTCTGTTTTCCGACACATGGCCCGAGGCAGTTGCCGATGTGATATTCGAGGCACACTTTAAAATTCCCTTTTTCGATGTTTTTTTTAGAAAGATTCAGCTTGCAGGTTCGTAACGGGTAAAGCTGTTTTATGATATCCAGCAGGGTGCGCATCATCTTTACCGATGTGTAAGGGCCGTAATATTCCGAGCCGTCTTTTTGGGGATTGCGGGTTGGAAACACGCGGGGGAAAGGCTCGTTTTTGATGCATATCCAAGGGAAGCTTTTATCATCTTTAAGCAGAATATTGTAACGAGGCTGATATTTTTTGATGAGGTTGTTTTCCAGCAGCAGGGCATCCGATTCGCTATCGGTAACAGTAAACTTAATATCGGTAATTTTCCGAACCAACAACTTGAGCTTACCTCCCTGATGCTTCTTTGTAAAATAGCTGGAAACCCTTTTTTTGAGGTTTTTTGCTTTTCCAACATAAATTACCTTGCCTTCTTTATCGAGATAACGGTAAACACCCGGCTTACCGGGCAGGGTTTGTGCCAGGCTTTTCAGATTGCTATTTTGATAGTTTTCGGTCAAAAAAAATGGTTTGTCGGTTATAAATCGGTGAAGTTGTTTAAAGCTGAATTACTTTTTTTATAACAAGACATTGAAAATCAGAGAACAAATATCTTTTTATTATTTCCCCTTTGTTTTCCCTCCAAAGAGGGGAATATTGGAATTTGTTTTCTAACTTTCAAAGTATTTCATAATCTTTTAACAGGTTGACATTAAATAATTTCAGTATGACTAATTTAATATTTGTACTACTTCTTTCATAGAAACCCAGGTGCTAATAGGCTCTTTCGTTTCTTCCTTCAATATAATTGATAAAGGATTGATTGACTACCTTGTTACCACCCGGCGTTGGATAGTTGCCGGTAAAATACCAGTCGCCCGAATGGTTTGGAATAGCCCGATGCAAATCTTCGATGCTTTGATAGATAACCTGAACTTCGGCGTTGATATCGGGGGCCGTTACTATTTGGGCAATTTTAGCCGAAATTTGTTGGGCGGTAAATGGTTTGTAAATTTCCTTTACATAATTAATAATCTGCTCTTTAGGCAGGTGTTGCTGCGTTTTACATTTTTTGTAAACTCTGTTTATCACCTCCTCCATCTGGTTTTCCTTCAGCAGCATAATGGCAGCCTTAAAGGCCACGAAGTCGTTGAGTCGGGCCATGTCGATGCCATAACAATCAGGATATCGAATTTGTGGAGCGGAAGAGGCTATAATAATTTTTTTCGGGCCGAGCCGGTCGAGGATACGGATAATGCTTTGTCGCAGGGTAGTGCCTCTAACGATGGAGTCGTCGAGCACCACGAGGGTATCTTCATGCTCTTTTACTACGCCATACGTAACATCGTACACGTAGCCAACCAAATCATCACGTTGGTTATCCTGCGTAATAAATGTCCGAAGTTTAACATCCTTCACGGCAATGGTGTCAACTCGCGGACGGTATTGCATAATTTCGTCCAGCTCGTCGCGGCTAACCTGCCCTTCACGGCTTAAAATATTTTCGGTTATCCGTTCAACCGTATACTTGTTGATTTTGTCGATCATTCCCTGAAATGCAACGGAAGCCGTGTTTGGAATAAACGAAAAGACCGTGTTTTTTAAATCGTAGTTTATCTCTTCCAAAACAGCAGGGGTAAGCAGCTCGCCAAGTGCTTTCCGCTCCCGGTAAATATCTTTGTCGGTTCCCCGCGAAAAGTATATGCGCTCGAACGAACAAGCCTTTAACGGCATAGGGTCGATAAACCTTTCGTTAATAATTTCGCCGTTTTTTTTAATAATCAGGGCGTGGCCGGGTTCAATTTCATGAATTTTTTCAATTTTAACATTCAGCGTGGTTTGAATGACCGGCCGTTCGGAAGCTACCACCACAATTTCATCGTCGGCATAATAAAAGGCGGGCCTGATACCGGCAGGGTCGCGCATGGCAAAAGCATCGCCATGTCCTAATAAACCGCCAATTACATAGCCGCCATCCCACCGTTTGGCCGAATCGCTTAATACCGGAAGAATCTCAATGTTGTTGGCTATCTTGTCAGTAATTTCACGTTTGGAAAATCCCTGTTGGCGAAATGCACGATAAAGCTTTTCGTTTTCTTCATCCAAAAAGTGACCGATTTTTTCCAAAACGGTAACGGTATCAGATGTTTCTACGGGATATTGCCCCAGTTCTACCAGCGTTTCAAAAAGCTCGTCGTTGTTGGTCATGTTGAAGTTGCCGGCCAGCACCAGGTTTTTGGTTTTCCAGTTGTTTGAGCGTACCAATGGGTGTAGATTTTCGATTGAATTACCTCCATAAGTACCGTACCGCAGGTGGCCAAGAAAAAGCTCTCCCGTAAATTCTTCGTTGTTTTTTAGCCAGTTAACATCTTTTAGCCGTTTCGGGTTTTCCTCGTTTATCAGAGCCAGCTTTTCGTAAACACTATTAAAGATATCTTTGATGGGTGTAACATTGTTGGAGCGCACCCTGTCGATATACTTCTTCCCCGGAGGGAGGTCAAATTTAACGCAGGTCATTCCGGCACCATCCTGACCCCGGTTATGTTGTTTCTGCATCAGCAGGTGCAGTTTTTGAAGCCCGTAAATAGCCGTGCCGTATTTGCCAAGATAGTACTCCAACGGCTTTAACAGCCGAATCATGGCAATGCCGCATTCATGTTTTATCTGCTCGCTCATTGTTTAACCCTGAAAATGTTTAATTTTGCTTTCCCCAACAAGAAACCCCTGTTTTTTTCACTTAGCAAAGATAAAATAAATAACGATGATTGTTGTTAGAGAAGCCACATTAGATGATGCCGAAATGATAAGTAATTTCCAGGTTGCCATGGCCATGGAAACGGAATCGTTTGTGCTGAATAAAACCACGGTTTCAAAAGGGGTTAAGGCTGTTTTTGAGGATGAGGGAAAAGGAAAATATTTTGTAGCTGAAAAGGATAGCGTAGTGGCAGGCTCGTTGATGATTACCTGCGAATGGAGCGACTGGCGAAACAAAGCGGTTTGGTGGATACAGTCGGTTTATATTATGCCGGAGTATCGCGGACAAAGAATCTTTAGTAAGATGTACGAAAAAATCAGGATCATTGTTGAATCGAACACTCAGGTAGCCGGAATACGTCTTTACGTTGATTTGGCCAACAACAATGCCCGTGAAGTTTACAAAGCCCTCGGTATGAACGGTGAGCATTATCAGCTTTTTGAATGGATGAAAGAGGGGTAGCGAGCAAGAGGCTGTCTAAAAAGTCATACATTATGTCCGTCTGAGCGGAGACGAAGAGTGTATCGTACTGGTAATAAATCGATTTCGACTTCGCTCAAACTGACAAAAATGCAACTTTTCTTTTTACGTTGCAATATTTTTAATTGCCTGATTTATAAAAATCAGGTCAGGAGTTCTGAATTTATTACCAAAAAAAATAAAGTTCACAAAAAGGTAGTAAAAAGTATATTTTGTAATAGGCTTTGGGTTAATAGCTAAATAAATAAACTTTATTCCAAAACCCAAGTAAAGAACTTTGCATTTTACTTGCCAGCCCAAATAACATAATATTTCCATAACCCGTTTTGAAGCGCCCTATATTGGTAATAACCGCATTTGTAATGAGTTTTTGCAAAAGCTGATACATTGGGATGGGTTAAGTTGTACAGTTCGGAGGGGATGGCTCCCAGCAACGAGGCGAAATACATTCTGCGGGCACTCTTTTTTATTTTGTCGGTGTAGTTAAATGATTTAACAGAACTAAAACCCTGTTGGTTTAGTTTTAATACAAAATCCTTTTTTGTGTCGAAGTTAGATATTCCCCAGGTGGCTCCCCATTTTTTTACCCATTCGTGTTTATCGGGTTGGTTTTCGGCAGTTTGAAAGAAATCACTCAGGATAAGCCGCCCTCCCTTTTTCAGTACCCTGAAAGCCTCTTTAATAAACAAGGTTTTATCGGTTACCGACGAAACACTTTCACAGGCCCAAACCACGTCAAACGATTCGTCATCAAACGATGTGCTGGTATAATCCATTAAAAAGAATTTGACTTTATCGGTTATTTTTTTTCTTTCTGCACTCTGCCTGGCCAGTTCAACCTGTTTGCTGCTTAAAGTGATGCCGGTAACCGAAGCTTTTTTGTTTTCCGCAATAAAAAGGGCGGCTCCTCCTACCCCGCAACCGGCATCCAGCACTTTATCGTTTTCAGAGATGGCATCCAGTTTCATTAGAACCCGGTTAGTGTTTATCAGTGATTCTTCAAAGCTGTTAATTCCCTTTTCCCAGATTCCGTAGTGCAGTGAAAGGTTTTTTTCGAGTTTCCACCATTTCCGGTAGTGGTTTTGGGTGGTGTTGTAGTAATCGGCAACTTCTTTAGCGGTAAACATGGTAATTTTTATTTTATAGTAAATTCATCGTAACCAAAAGCAGGAGTGCGTTGCACCGTGATATTGGTAACCCTGGCCCAACCCGGCCCATCGTGGCACCAAAGAATAAAAGCATCGAGGTTTTCTTCGCTGCCTTCGGCTTCCACGTATACGCTTCCGTCAGGGCGGTTTTGCACGAAACCATCAATGGAAAGTTCGTGTGCTTTTTGTTGAGTGTAATATCTAAATCCAACGCCCTGCACTTTGCCGTAAATTTTTATGATGGCTCCCTTTTTCTCCATTAGGCTCCCAGTTGTTTTGTAATCAACTCGTTGAGTAAACTAAACAGTTGTTTCGGTTGAACGCTGCGCCATAGCACCTCATCGAATTGCCCATAAAAAGCAATATACTGATCGAGATTGGCATTTTTAAATTCGTCAATAACATGCTGTCTGAAATTGATTCCTATTATCCAGCCCTCTTCAATATTGTCAAACCATTCGGCAAGGTAGTCATCGGTGTCCGAATGAAAATCCAACACGTTTTCGCCGATAAGCACAAAATATTTGATGCCTTCGTTTATGAGGTGTTCAGCCACATCACGATAAAAAAACATCACGTCGTTATACAGCACGTCATTCCATTCACCCATCAGCTCAATAATGGCAAATTCCATGTCGTAATTGGCAAACAGGAGTTTAAGATAGAGTGTTTGTGAACCAAATTCATCCCATTGCGGGTGAATGTAATGATTGTAAATGGTGTTGTGGCACAAGGTTTCACTATACTCCCGGCCATAAAAAGGCGAACGGTTATCGCGCGAAGCGTTGTAAAGCTCCTGCCAATTATAAAAAGGCTCAATCTCGTGCATTCTATTTTAGTTTCTCTTTAAAGAGTTTTTCAAATTTCTCAATTTTTGGCGTGATAACAAAGTTACAATAACCGTTTCCGGGATTGTTTTTGTAATAGTCGTTGTGATATTTCTCGGCGGGATAAAAATTGGTAACCGGCTCTATTTGGGTAACAATGGGTTTGTTCCAGATTTTTGCTTTGTAGAGTTCGGTTTTATAATACTCCGCCGTCTCTTTTTGCTGCTGATTATGGTAAAAAATTACCGATCTGTATTGAGTTCCCACATCAGCGCCCTGACGGTTAAGGGTAGTGGGGTCATGGGTTTTCCAAAATACCTCCAGAAGCTCATTATAACTGATGATTTCCGGATTGTAAGTGAGCTGAATGACTTCGGCATAGTTGGTGGTTCCTGAACATACCAGGTTGTAAGAGGGGTTCTTTTTAGTGCCGCCTGCATAACCGGGTGTAACCTCGTTAACCCCTTGCAGTCGCTCGAAAATAGCTTCTGAACACCAAAAGCATCCGCTGCCAAAAGTTGCTGTATCTATATTGTTTTGTGCCATGGCTGTCATGATGAATCCTGAAAGCAGGATGGATAAGATAATTTTTTTCATATAAAGATAGAAACAAATAAAGGGTGAGAATATTACACCATGATGAGTTTTTTACCGTAGATAAATTCGCTGAATTCGGGAGGAGGCCCTAAAAATTTCTCGCGGAAGCCGTTCATCTCGTCACGGGTTTGTTTCGATAAAAGTTCAGCCATCTCTTCCATAGCTTGGTATCCAATAACCATGGGTGGCTGGTTTAAAATCAATTTATCCCCTTTAAACATTCCCACCACCTGATACTCTTTCATCTCTGAGACCGGTGTGGATTTAAAAAAACATTTGCTTAACCACTGATTGACATCAAAAGTTCGAAGGTCAATCATAATTGAATCACTTCCGCGTTGCTGGATAAACTGCTGATAGTAGTTTTGCATGTTTTGCATCGACTCTTCCGACATGCCTTCCTGCATTTTTTGATGACAGGTTGTGCAGATGGCAAACTCGAACACGGTAGATTTAAAATCGTGTCCTTCGTAAGTTTTAAACACTTTCTCCACCATATAGTTTTCCTGACTGTGTAGCAAATCTTTACCACACACAACGCAGGTTTCAAAAGGCTTTTCTTCGGCGTCCGATTGAAAAATCGGCGGGATGTCGAGTTTTATCTCTTGCTGTTCCATCTTATAATAGCATTAAAATGCAAAGATACTGTTTTTTTTACCTCCTTTCATTCGGTGTGATTTGCACTAACGCTCGTCATTGGTTTACAGGGAGGCTCATCCGATTAGCTCTCTAACCGTTATCTTGTACATCGCGCAATTTAAGCAATCATGCATTTAAGCATTTTTGCATTCACGCATTCTCCCGGCAAAGATTAATTATTTACTTTTGTAAAAAATTTGAATTATGAGCTTAGAACTAAAAGGACGTTTGGTACAGAAACTCCAAAAAGAGAGCGGCGAAGGCAGAAACGGCCGCTGGGAAAAACAACAATTTGTAATTGAAACACAGGAACAATACCCTAAAAAAGTTTGTATTGTTTGCTGGGGCGATAAAATTTCGATGCTGGATAGCTTGAATGAAGGTGACCAGCTTAATGTTTCGGTGAATATTGAATCGCGTGAGTATAACAGTCGTTGGTACACCGATGTTAGAGCCTGGCGTATCGAGCGGGTTGCCGGCGAAGATCCATCACCCGGTGAGTTACCCGGTGACTTTAGCCAGGAGTTGCCCCCTCCAGAAATAGAAGATGCGGACACTACCGATGATTTGCCCTTTTAAACCCTGATATTTTTGATAGTCGGCGTCTTTTTAGATTGCTTCGCTTCGCTCGCAAGTTAGTTGTACTAAATCAATGTTTGGTAGTCAATGTATAACTCAATGATACGATCCTAAATCATTATTTTGCGAGTGAAACGAAGCAATCGTAATATTAATTCCAATGCTCCATAAACAAGACTCGTTTTTTTTCAACTCCACTCATCTTCCACTTACAATTATTGTACTATTTTAGCAGAAAATTAAAACTGTAACATTATGTTTCCTGATATTTCGACATTAAAATACACCGATACCAATCGCTTTTTTTTAATAGCAGGTCCCTGCGTTATTGAAGACGAAGAGATGGCCTTTCCCATTGCCGAGAAAATTCTTACCATCACCGACAGGCTGAGAATTCCTTTTATTTTTAAAGGCTCTTACAAAAAAGCCAACCGTTCACGGATCGATTCGTTTACAGGTATTGGTGATGAAAAAGCACTTAAAGTATTAAGAAAAGTGTCAGAGACTTTTGGTATTCCCGTAGTTACCGACATCCACTCGGTGGAGGAGGCCGCCATGGCCGCCGAATATGTTGATGTGCTCCAAATACCCGCGTTTCTTTGCCGCCAGACAGAGCTGCTGATAGCCGCAGGAAAAACCGGTAAAGTAGTAAACATTAAAAAAGGCCAGTTTGTTTCGGGACCTTCCATGAAGTTTGCTGCCGAAAAAGTGGTTGAAACGGATAATAATAAAGTGATGCTTACCGAACGGGGCAACATGTTTGGCTACGGCGATTTGGTTATCGATTATCGTAATATTCCTGTTATGCAGCAAGCGGGTTATCCTGTAGTGCTGGATATTACTCACTCATTGCAGCAACCCAACCAGAATTCGGGGGTAACCGGTGGCCGCCCTGAGATGATTGAAACCATGGCGCTGGCAGGCATTGCAGTGGGTGTTGACGGTCTATTTTTAGAAACACACCCGAATCCTGTTGTAGCTAAATCCGATGGTGCTAATATGCTTAAACTTGATTTACTGGAAGGCTTGTTGGAACGCCTCGTGGCTGTTCGCGATTCGATATCAAAGTTTTAATGCTAAAATTTTCTGATAAACTGTGTAAGGTTCTCCTTCGGAGGAATTTGTAATTTCTTACGCAGCCGATAACGATTCATCTCAACACTTTTTGGTGAGATATTTAAAATGGAGGCAATCTCTTTTGATGAAAGATTCATCCTTAACAGGGTGGCCAGCCGCTTTTCGTTTTCCGTCATGCCGGGATAGGCTTCCGAAAGCCGGTGCATAAAGTTGCTGTTGTGCTCTTCGAGATGCATCTGAAAGCTCTCCCTGTCACGATCAAGTAAAAGGTTTTGATTGATTTTTAAAATTACCTTGTTGAGTGCCTGGCGAGCTTCGCCATCATGAATCTCCTTTTTAATTCTGTTAATGTCATCTTTTATCTGGCCAACAATCTCGTATTTTCTAATAATATTCATGGCCATGTTCACCATCTCGTTTTGTCGATATTTTAGCTCTTTATCAACGTTCTGCTGCTCCTCCTGATAGCGTTCCATCTCCTGTTCTAGTGACTTTTCTTTCAAGGCGATGTAATTTTCCAACTCCTCAACTTTTTCTTTTCCAAACGCATTTTGCTTCTTTTCTCTCAACAAAAAATAATAGACAACACCCATTAATACAACCACTAAAATCAAACCCATCATCCACCCATAAGAAAAGGATGATTGAACAGAAGGATTCTGTTCGGTTTGCACAACCCTTTTCTTTGGAAAGGAGGTAACTTTTTCTGCATGGGTCAAACTATCGGAAACAGTCTGATGAGTAGCCTGTTTGGATTGAGTAATCGTTTTAAAACCTACTTCTTGTTTAAAAACATTGTGGATGAAGAACAACATAAAAAAAGCGACTATGCCGGCTATAACAGGTGTTGCAATCCATCCGAGACTAATTTGACCCAGCACTTTGTATTTAATCTGTTTACCTCCTTTCAACAACCCAATGCCAATAATGGAACCGATAACAATCTGCGAACTGGAAACAGGCACCAAAGGAATGGGGGGCAGCCCTATTGAAGTCAGCGCGTTGGAAAGCGATTGTGAAGAAAAGATAAATAGCACGAGTGCCTGCGAAAGCACCACCACCAAGGCGGCTTCCGAGGTAAGCGGCATCAACGTGTTACCCACCGTTTCCATTACCCGCTTCGAGTAAGTGATGATACCGATAGCGATGGCAACCCCGCCAATGGCAAAGAGCTGCTGGGTACTACTTAAAGTAATAAAGCCAATATGAATGGCAGGAAACTGCACGGACGTAGTAAACACCCCCATTACGTTGGCAATATTGTTGGCTCCCAGACTATAGGCGCCAAAACCGCCAATAATTATCAGCCCGAGACGAATGGATAAGTCGCGGTAAAAAAGATGAAAACGAACACGCTTGAGTATTTTTTTGGTGAGGAGGTACAACAATGCGGCAAATATGCCACCCAATATCGGTCCGGAAATCCAAGTGGTGACAATTTTAGTTAAAGTATGTAAGTCGGTTTGGTTGTTGGTGTAAAGATTCCAGCCGATAATGGCTCCCACGATGGCTTGTGATGTAGAAACCGGCAGCTTTAATCTCGTCATCCAGTAAACGGTAGCAGCAGCCGACAAAGCCACGGTAAAAGCAGCTGCCAGCGTTGACACACTACCCAGTTTTCCCAAGGTAGCGTTAGCTCCCGCGCCTTGAATAACGGCACCCAAGATTACAAAAATACTGCCAATAAGAGCTGCCTGCCTAAATTTAACCATGCGCGATCCCACAGCTGTACCAAAAATATTGGCAGCATCGTTAGCGCCTAACGACCAACCGAGGAATAACCCGCTGGATAAAAAGAATAGCAGCGTTATCATAAATTAAATTTCAGGGCATTGATGGAAAGGAAATCAGCCAACAACTCCGCTTTGTCCGATATGGTTTCGATATGCAAGGCAAAATAACGGAGATGGATTTTCTGGCTTAGTTTTAATTCGTCCATATCATGAAACAATTTCCGCTTGATATTTCTCGAAAGTTTGTCACTCTCTTTTTCGTAAAAATAGACTTTGGTGAGCATCCCTTTTACTTTGGTGGGTTCTCTAAAAAAGGTTGTTACAGCTGGAAATACAGCTGCTGCTGCCTCCACCGATGCATCCACCAGCCGTTTGTAATCATTTATTAGCACATCGGGAATAAAGGGTATTTCCACATCAAATTCATAAATACTCTCCTTGGCAACGTCAATAATCTCATCTACCTTATCAATCATCTCTTCAATGTCGCTGGCATGCTGAGGCAGTATCGAGTGAAGGTATAGCTCACGGTCGATTTTGCGCTGCAACTTGTCGGCAACCGCTTCCAGCCTTTCAATATTTTTAATATTCTCAAAAAAAGTTTCCTCTTCTTTATCGAGATAGTTGTAAACTCCTTGCTTGAAAATAAGTACACCCTGCTCTACCGTCGATAGAAATTCATCTACTTCCAGTACCAGCTCCTTTACATTTTTAAAAAGTATTGACATAACCGACCTTATTTGTGAATCTGTTTTCAAAATTAATAAAAATTACAAATAATAGGACAGATGCCTGATTTATCTGTTTTGTGAGCTTGTAGAGGTTGGTAATTAGGACAGAAAACAGTAAACCAGGGCAATAAATGGATATTGTAGAGGTATTTTTGTGCTTATCGAAAAACTAAAAAAGAAGAATTCGTATAAGGAATTGGTTAAATCGTTAATCAAAATTGCCTATAGTGAAACACAATACCGCAAAAAGATGGGTTATCCTTCCATCGTTGGTATGAAGCAGGCTAACCAGAATGTACTCCACCGGAACAGTATGTTAAAAAAACAGATTGAAAACAACCATTTTTAATACAGGAAAGAAAAGAATGGGGGTTTTGAAAGAGAGCTTTCATTTTATTAAAAAGAAAAATCTACCGCGCAATATTTTACAATCGCGCGAGCGAATACGCAAAACCGATTTGGATATTGAGCTTTCTAATGAGAAAGTGATGCTTTTTAGAAACCAGATAACCCTGTTAAATAACCCTGACCAGCTGGATGATTTTGAAGGTATAACACAAATATTACGGTACAACATTTGGGATTTAACTCTTAAAATAGATGACCCTGAAAAAGAAATCTATTACGTGGAAAAACACGGCCTGAAGCAGATTATCGTAAACAGAGTTTACTATTTTCATTTAATAATACGCTATTTGGTTAATGGGCAAAGTGTAATAACGACTCATCGAATTGCGGCTTCAAAACAGAGAATAAAAAGAATTGAATTAATTCAATAAAAAATCAGTATAAGAAAAAATAAATTGTTATTTTTAACCAAATTATTCATTCATTAAAAACAGTATTCTATGAAAAAATCTTACGCTTTAATGATGGCTTTAGCCATGATGTTATTTATCGGCATTCAAACAGCTTCGGCTCAGCTCTACATCAACGAGTTTATGGCAAGCAACGATGCCGCTTTTGCCGGTCCTCAGGGCGATTTCCCCGATTGGATCGAAATTTACAATGCCGGCGATGATGCCGTTGATCTTTCGGGTTATTACATGGCCGACGACTTGGCCGATCCCGATGCCATGTATGCCATTCCTTCAACCTATCCTGACTCGGTAACGGTACCGGCTCATGGATACATTCTGTTTTACGCAAATAAAGGACAGGAAAGCTCGGTTCTTAATTTGAATTTCAAATTAAGTGGCGGCGGCGAACAGGTCGGTTTGTGGAATTCAAGTCAGGAAGTTTTGGATTCAATTACTTATGGTGATCAAACTACCGACATATCGTATGGCCGTTATCCTGATGGTGGCGATAATTGGGAGTTTATGCCAACCTTTACCCCAGGTGAAACCAACGTGGCTAACAATATCATCGAAAAAGATGAAGCCCCGCTGATGTCACAAAACATGCCAAATCCTTTTGTAGGTTCAACCAACATTCGCTTTAATCTGGCTGCTTCACAACAGGTTACCATTAATGTTTACGATGTAACCGGAAGTCAGGTAGCTGTTTTAGCAAATGGTGTGTACAACGCCGGCCAGCATACTGTTGTATGGAATGCAGAGAACCTCCCTGCAGGATATTACCTTTACAGCATAGAAACCCCAACCGGTAAGATGGTAAAAAAAGCTTCTGTTATTAAATAGCTGCTTTTTGATAGAAGAAAAAAAACCTGCTTCAAAATGAAGCAGGTTTTTTTTATGGACTATATATGGCAAATTTTTTTCTTTAAAAAGACAGTTTAAAATTTTCCTTTCACACAAGAAAAAAATACAGAAGTTTAGGTTGGAATCCACTCTATTCAGTATTACCAAAACAAATTATCTTTGTGGCCAAATAAAATGAAATAACTGTTTTGGTGAAAATTGGAAATATAGAATTGGGAGACACACCCCTGTTACTGGCGCCCATGGAAGATGTAACCGACCCCCCCTTTAGGTATGTTTGTAAAATGTTTGGAGCTGACCTGATGTACACAGAGTTTATTTCTTCGGAAGGATTGATTAGAGATGCAGCCAAAAGTGTAAAAAAACTGGACTTCGACGAGATAGAGCGACCGGTAGGAATTCAAATCTTTGGCCATAACATCGACTCGATGGTGGAGGCTGCCCATTATGCCGAAGAGGCACAACCCGATTTGATCGATATTAATTTTGGTTGTTCAGTTAAAAAAGTGGTTTCCAAAGGTGCCGGAGCAGGAATTTTAAATGACATTCCTAAGATGGTTAAAATGACAGAGGCCATTGTTAAAGCAGTAAAACTACCTGTTACCGTAAAAACCCGCCTGGGGTACGACGATCAACACCGCGAAATAGTTGATATCGCCGAGCAGCTTCAAGATACGGGCATCAAGGCGCTCTCCATCCACGGGCGGCTGCGCACAACCAAGTACAGTCAACCGGCCGACTGGACATTAATCGGTGAGGTTACCAACAACCCCCGTATGCATATCCCAATTTTTGGAAATGGCGACATCACTAGTGCTGAAACAGCGAGACATCTAATCGATACCTATGGTGTGGATGGCTTAATGATTGGTCGTGCTGTTTATGGCAATCCATGGATTTTTAAAGAAGTAAAACATTACCTCACAACAGGGCAACTTTTGAAAAAACCCGATATTCATGAACGGGTTAAAATAGTTAAAATACAGCTTCAGCGTTCGGTTGATTGGAAAGGTGAGCGCACAGGCATCCTTGAAATGCGCAAACACTGGGGCAATTACTTTAAAGGCTACCCCAATTTTAAACCTTTTAAGTTAAGATTAATGAGCACCGAAAGTCATCAGGAAGTTCTCTCCATTGTTGATGAAATAGAGCAATACTTTTCAGAAGAAGGAAAATAGCTCTTTACCTCTTAAAATAAGAAACCCTACCCCAACTTTTCTATTTGTTCTTCTGTAAGTTCAAGATTGTGCCACACTTTTTGCACATCGTCGTCATCTTCAAACAAGTCGATAACCCTCATGGTTTTTTCGGCATTTTCATCCGAAAGGATTTTTGTTTCATGAGGAATGCGTTGTAGCTCAGCCGTTTCTGGCTCAATACCCAAATCTTCCAGCTTTTTCATCATATTACCAAAATCTTCCATCGAAGTAGTAACATTAAAGTAGCCATCTTCCAGTTCAATGTCTTCGGCACCGGCATCAATAAGTTCCATCTCAAACTCATCAACATCGATATCGCCTTTCGGAATAGCAAAAACGCCTTTTCTGTCAAACAAAAAGCTTAACGAGCCGTTGGTTCCCAAGTTGCCGTTGTATTTATTAAAAATAGCTCTCACATTCGAAACTGTTCGCTGGGTATTATCGGTAGTAGTTTCAACATAAACAGCAATCCCGTGAGGTAGATACCCTTCGTAAGTAACCTCACTAAAGTTCGCTGAATTTTTATCTTTCCCTTTGTTAATCGCCCTTTCAATATTATCTTTAGGCATGCTAACCCCTTTGGCATTAGCAATTGCCAAACGTAAACGAGGGTTTCCATCGGCATCGGGACCGCCCTCGGTTACAGCAACTGTAATCTCTTTAATAAGTTTTGAAAATATTTTTGAGCGCTTGGCATCCAAGGCGCCTTTTTTCCGTTTGATGGTTGACCATTTACTGTGTCCTGACATAGCTCTGTTCCTATTTTTGTTAAAAATGCTTTCGGGCGATAAAATTAATAAATTTACGGTAAATACCACATCAATGAAACGAATAACTAACCGTTCCGTTGATACCCCAGTCGTGTCTGTCAACAGCAAGCTCCGCGTTGTTATCAAATTTTTTTAACCGTTTGCCGCCGCGTAATCATTGACACGTGGTAATTTTGCGTTCCATTTCGCATCTTATTCCTGTTGAATTTGTAACAAAGCAACATGATTTGTCCCTGTTTGAGCCATTAAAATATTGGCAGCCATCATTAAAATAACGGTAAAGCAGGTAATTTTTATTTTCATAAGCATTTGCATTTCAATCGAATTGATTTATTTTTGTTCTAAACTACATATTTTCTTGTTATAGAGTCGGGGTAAATAGCAGAACCTGACAAATTGCATAGAATAAACTTGAAAAAAATGTTAATCCGGCCAATTCTCAATAGATATAAAGAATAAAGTTGCAGCGCAGCGCGATAATAGAATTTAAATTATTACAGCTTTTATTATGGACTTTTAGATTGAAGTTGTGCCGTGGCAAAGAAAATTTTTAAATAATCCATCTCATTTTATCACAATGATTACATTTGTTTCAAAATAAAAAACAGAATAAAATGAACGAATCAATTGCAATATTATGTGGCGGAGGGCCGGCTCCGGGAATAAACTCGGTAATTAGTTCGGTGTCGATGGTGTTTTTAAAAGCAGGATATCGGGTGATTGGAATTCATGATGGCTACTACGGACTATTTAACAGAAATCGTAAAACGATAGATATTGACTTTGCTTTTGCCGATGACATCCATCGTAAAGGAGGTTCTGCATTAAATATGAGCAGGCACAAGCCAAAAGACAATGAGTTCACTACTGACTTCTTCAAGGATAACAATGTTAAACTCCTTATCACCATCGGTGGTGACGATACGGCCTCTACTGCCAACAGAATTTCAAAGTTTTTACGGAAAAACAATGTAAACATTCAAAACATTCACGTTCCTAAGACCATTGACAACGACCTGCCCTTACCGGCAAACATTCCTACTTTCGGATACCAATCGGCCAAGCAGGAAGGGGTGCGAATTGCACAAACTATTTACGAGGATGCACGCACTAGTGGTAACTGGTTTGTAATTTCAGCCATGGGCAGAGAAGCAGGACACCTGGCTTTTGGTATTGGAGCGGCAAGTCATTTTCCGATGATTGTAATCCCCGAGATGTTTTATAATACCGAAGTTACCTTTGATAAAATTACCAAGCTGCTTATTTCAGCCATCGTAAAACGGAAAATCATGGGGATAAAATATGGCGTTTCCATTGTTAGCGAAGGGGTATTCCACTTTATGACCGATGAAGAGATTAAACATTCCGGCATCAATTTCACTTACGACAATCACGGCCATCCAGAACTGGGAAATGTAAGTAAAGCTCACATTTACAATATTCTGCTTCAACAAAAATTAAAGGAATTAAACCTCGAAGTAAAAAGTCGGCCGGTGGAACTGGGTTACGAGTTAAGATGCGTGGCGCCGGTAGCTTACGACCTGCTTTACTGTGGATTACTTGGTTATGGGGTTAAAAAACTTTTTGACGAAGGACGAACAGGTTGCATGGTTACGGCTACCCCTGGTGGAAAAATTGATCCTCTTTACCTGGAAGACGTAGAAGATGAAAATGGGAAAATCAAACCCCGTCTTGTAGATTTAAAACAGGAAAAATCAAAACTCGTACTTGAAAACGGACTACAATATATTGAGCCCGGTGATTACGAAGAAGCAAAAAAATGGTTGCCAAATCCGGAAGAATACGACCTACATAACATTCTTAACTGGTAACATTAAGGAAGTACTTACTTTGCTGTCAAACAGGCATCTCGCGTTCTTTGTAATCTCTTTCAATATCAATCAAATCTTAGTGTGCGTGATGGATAACAATTAATGTACATCAAGAGGGTTTTGCCTGATGAACCTATCCACCAAAACAAATTAATGCATGATGCCAATTTTTACCGACAAAATCTTACCTTTGCCTTCCCGTAAAAAGCAAGAAAATATTGAACAGACTATGGTAATTTTTTACCTATTTTAGTAGCTTCGTTTAGAAAGGAAATTTATGTGGCAGGTAATTGTAAGGGTTATCCTTCGGTACAGACTTATTATTTTGAGCTTGATTGCCCTCATCACCCTGTTCATGGGTTATACAGGTTCAAAAATAAATATGTCGTACGAAATGGCGTCAATGCTTCCGAACGACGACCCCATTAATATAGAGTATCAGAAATTTAAAAAACAGTTTGGACAGGATGGTAGCGTTATTTTTGTTGCTATTCAGGATTCCAACCTATTTACACTTGATCATTTCAGGTCGTGGTACGACTTAACCGGTAACGTATCGAAAATTAACGGAGTGGAAGGGGTTGTTTCGGCTGCCCACGCGTTTTCGTTAGTCCGTAACGATAGCCTTAAAAAGTTCGACTTTAAACCGATTTTGAACCACCGGCCCACCTCGCAGGCAGAAGTTGACTCAGCTAAAAAAATCCTTTATTCCCTACCGCTTTATAACGGACGTCTTTTTAATAAAAAGACCAATGTAAATTTGATGATGATTACCCTTGATAAAACGGTAATTAATTCTAAAAAACGGATTCCGTTAATCGGAGAAATTAAAGAAATGATTGACCAATACGGATCAACCTACCACATTAAAATACATTACTCGGGACTGCCATACATCAGAACTGTAACCAGCAAAATGATTCAAAACGAATTGTTGCTGTTTATTTTAATGGCACTGGTTATTGCCTCCATTCTCTTGTTTATTTTATTTAAGTCGTTTAGAGCGGTATTTTTTGCCATGCTTGTGGTGATTGTCGCCGTTATATGGGCGTTAGGAACGGTGGTATTGTTCGGATACAAAATTACCATCTTAACCGGTATCATGCCCCCGTTACTCATTGTCATCGGGGTTGAAAACTCCATATTCCTTTTAAACAAATACTTAAGCGAGTTTCGTGAACACGGCAATAAAGTAAAAGCCCTGTCGCGGATGATTTCACGTATTGGAAACGCGAATCTGCTTACCAACGCCACCACCGCCGTTGGTTTTGCAGCCTTTATCATCACCGGAAATCAGATGCTCGTAGAATTTGGTATTATTGCCGCACTTAACATATTCCTGATTTACCT
>Ga0164318_10001890_pt1 | contig 19038 bp, 13 predicted proteins | sample GuaBasSedimGuay9_FD_113734 | JGI IMG/M metagenome (GOLD analysis project Ga0164318, IMG submission 113734) | Subseafloor sediment microbial communities from Guaymas Basin, Gulf of California, Mexico - Guay9, Core 4571-4, 0-3 cm | ecosystem: Environmental > Aquatic > Marine > Hydrothermal vents... | reverse complement strand
TTGGATTGAAAGAAAGCCTCAGGGGGAAAGGTAAAATTTTTACCCTTGATCACCGTCTGGGCCTCAGGGTTGATACCGGCGGTCCAGAAGTCCCTGTTATCACCGAAAACCACCGGATTGGCACCGTTTTCCAATTCATCGGGGGGAGACGAGAGAAAACGATTCACACCGGGAGTAGCCACCGGACAGAAAGGGACAGGAACAATCCGGCTGGAACCCGTGGAATGAAAACCGGCTTTACCGTCGGCAAGAATGTACGGTCGAATCCGGGAGCGGTAAGACTCAGGGGGAGACGAGGTTATACTGAAATCCGGAATCTCATCATCAGAGAAACCACCCTGACGGATGAGGGCCTCCCTGGAAAAGGAAACCTTGGATTCCAGCTGAACATCGTAGGCGATATGCTGCCAGCTGCAGCCTCCGCATTCACCGAACAACGGGCAGAAAGGTGTTTGACGGTCTGGAGAAGCCTCAAGAATTTCCGGTACGCCGGTTTTCGCCCAGCCTTTCTTCTGCTCAACGATCACAGCCTTCACACGTTCCCCGGGAAGAACCCCGGGAATAAAAACAGCCTGGCCGTCCAGACGGGCCAGACCGTCCCCACCGGGTATCAGTTTCTCAATTGTTACTTCAATTTCATCTTTTATCATTGTTATTCACTATATGCCGTTGAAGCCTCGAAGGAAACTAGCGTAAACGCGGTATTTCGTTTAAGATAAAAATATCTTAATTGAAGTAAGACTATTTATGAGGCCAGTATGACCCGTATTTCACAGCATGCAAAGAAACTATCAGCCAGTATTCCGACTATCCGCCGTCTCCCGTCCTATCTTCAGGTGGTAAAACGATATAAGTCGGAAGGGTTTACCGTTATATCAGGGACAGTCATTGCTGAAGAACTGGAACTGGAAGCCATACAGGTGCGCAAAGATCTTGCGGTTACCGGGATTGTGGGGAAACCCCGGGTTGGCTATCCGGTTGTTGAACTTATTTCGGCAATTGAAAAATTTCTGAATTGGGACCGGGGCTGCCGGGCCATCGTAATAGGTGCGGGCAACCTGGGGTCGGCCCTGATGGGCTATCAGGAGCTGAAAGACCACGGTCTAACACTGGTGGCGGCCTTTGACATGTCCATAGACCGAATCGGCCCCAGGGACAATGCTCCGACGGTGTACCCCATGAATGAGATGCCGGATATTGTAGCCAAAAAAGAAGCCAAGCTGGCCATACTCACTGTTCCTGCCAGAGTGGCTCAGGAAGTCAGTGACAATCTGGTGGCTGCCGGCATCAGAAGAATCTGGAACTTTACCAATGTCAGACTCCGCGTGCCTGAAGGCATACTGGTAATGCAGGAAGACCTCTCATCGGGCTATGCCGTACTGACGGTGCTCAGGGAAGTTGACGACTAAAGAGACTGGGAATCCAACCCCGGGAATCATCATCAGAAACCTGGAGAAATGTTCTTTCCCGGGTTTTTATATTTTAAGACGCTCATGATGACCGCCGTAAAGCTTATCCCGAAGAGCGGCTACATCTTCATTCTCAAGGTACGCCTCAAAAGTCATTCGTCGGTCTATTACACCGCCCGGGGTAAACTCAATAATCCGGTTGGCAATTGTATTGATAAACTGATGATCGTGACTGGCAAAGATAACAACACCGGTAAAATCGATTAAACCGTTATTCAGACTGGTGATGGATTCAAGATCCAGGTGACCTGTCGGATCGTCGAGTATCAATACATTGGCAGCGCTGAGCATCATCTTTGAAAGCAGGCAGCGAACCTTTTCTCCACCGGAGAGTACCTTAACTTTTTTCAAAGATTCATCCTGGGTAAAGAGCATCCGCCCCAGAAAACCCCGGATATAGGCTTCATCCTGTTCTTCTGAATATTGACGGAGCCACTCTGTCATATTCATGTCGTTATTGAAGAATTCGATGTTATTTTTCGGGAAATAATCGAACTTAGTGGTTACCCCCCAGTTGAAATTGCCTTCATCGGCCTTATCCTCCCCGGAAATAATATCCATGAAGGCTGTTTTTGCCAGATTATTAGGGCCGACAAATCCTATTTTATCACCGGCCTGTACATTCAGATCCCATTTACTGAAAAGCTTCTCCCCATTGAGTTCTTTTCCGATGTTTTCCACTTCCAGAACTATTTTGCCCAGATCTCTTTCCGGAGTAAAACCACAGAAAGGGAAGCGCCTTGAACTGTGGGGAAGGTTTTCAAGGTCGAGTTTTTCCAGTTCCTTCATACGGCTTGTAGCCTGTTTGCTTTTTGAAGCATTGGCGCTGAAACGCTGGATAAATGATTTCAATTCCGTAGCCCGGGCTTCGGCTTTTTTATGCTGATCTTTCTGCTGTCTGGCCATGAGCTGACTGGCCTGCTGCCAGAAAGAGTAGTTACCGGCGTAAATACTGATTTTACCGTAATCGATATCGGCAATATGGGTACACACCCTGTTCAGAAAATGTCTGTCATGACTGACTACAATCACGGTGTTATTGAACTTGAGAAGAAAATCCTCCAGCCATCTGATCGATTCAATATCAAGGTGGTTTGTCGGCTCATCAAGAAGAAGAATATCCGGATTACCGAAGAGAGCCTGAGCAATAAGAACCCGGACTTTTATATCCTCTTCCACATCCGCCATGAGCTTATCGTGCATATCTCCGTTGATACCCAGTCCCGCCAGCAGTGTCGCCGCTTCACTTTCAGATTCATATCCGCTCATTTCGGCAAAATCACCTTCAAGTTCGGCAACTCTCATGCCCTCTTCATCCGTCATATCGGCTTTGGCGTAGATTTCCTCCCGCTCTCTCATCACCTCATAAAGCTTGGTGTAACCCTTGATAACCGTATGCAGAACAGAATACTCATCATAGGCATTCCGGTTCTGTGCCAGAACAGCCAATCTCATTCCCGCAGGAATGTGAATCTGTCCCGAATCATAGTCCTGCTCACCGGAGATTATTTTCAAAAAAGTTGATTTGCCCGATCCGTTGGCCCCGATCAGACCGTAACAGTTACCCGGGGTGAATTTGATACTGACATCTTTAAAAAGCAGACGTTTTCCGAATGAAAGGCTGATATCCGAGACACTGAGCATAGAATGGTTCTCCGTACTGAACTTGAAGATAGGGCTTTGGCCGGTAATTGAAATATCACGGACAAGGAGAGGGAGTCAAGGGCAAAAAACCAGCCGAGTGCTAGTCCAGTGCTGCCAGAAATCCCTGCATCTCATCCTCAGCTTCCCGCACAAAACGCTTTTCCAACTCTTCCAGTGTCAGGGTAGAGAATTCTCCAAACGTACAGGAAGCATCAGAATCTATATCCCTCTCAAATCTGATATGGGTGGATTGATACAAGGCCAGGCGTTTATCGGGATGTATCCCGAATTTCAGTATAGCCCTGGCACCTTCCCTGAGCAGTTCCAGTTTTACCGCCAGATCTTCTTCTGAATCAACCGACCACACCCCCAGATAAATCGGGTTGCTGTCGATATTCACATCCCCGACGAACTCTCCCCGGAGCAGCTTTGTCCGGTCCCCCCCCAGGTAGGGAGCAAAATCCAGATGTTCCGCCAGTTTTCTATCAGTTGCCAGAAATCTCCCGGTGGCAGGATTCATCGTAAAAATAATCACTTTGTCCACCGATTGTCCGTAACTCTTGAAAAAAGCACCCTGATACTCATTCACATCAACATGGGTGGATAGTTTCTTCTTATGCCTCTGAATACTTCTTGCAGTGGCGGATAACCAGGCGTTCAGAGCCTGATGGTCTCCCTTCCAATGACTCACCTGAGACTTGAACTCAACCTCGTCCATTCGGCCCTGGAAGTAAGAAAGAACAACCCGGTACAAATCCCTGATATTATGCTGACGGCTGAAGAGTTCCAGAAGTTCAAAAACAAATATCTCCTTCTTGCGGATGCGCCATATAGCTGTTATCACCTCAGTGCGTTCGGTTTCTCGAGTAATTTCAATTTCTTCCTGTAAACCCTGAAGTTCATAAAAACGCCTTTGCAGAGAGGTAAAAGCCTTTGTCAGCCCGATGGCCGATCGTTCAAATCGGATAATCCATTCGGTGCCATGCCCGACTTTACTGTGGATTTCAAGTCGATTGGTTCCGAAGGTGCTCCAAACCTGAGCTGTGCCGAATCCTTCACCCTTTCCATCAGCTTTGGTGGACTGTCCGATAAATGCAGGCTTCCCCTCACTGTCTTGTTCAAGAAGTTCAGGAGGAATTCCGGCCCCATTATCCTCAATATGAAGGGTAACAAACCCCTCATCACCGTCTTTGATAGATATGGAAAGTCTGCCGGGACGGTTACAGTCGGCCATGGCATCAATCGCGTTTGAAGCCAGATTCACCAGAGCCCGGCTGATATTCAGCCAATGCCCGAGAACCATGGGTTTGGTAGCCGAAAGATGAATGTTCAGATCCACACTCTCCCGGCTGGCCTCAATATAGGGAACCAGCCGTTCAAGAATGAGATCCTGCAAGTTCACTTCATGGGCCATGGACATGGAATCCCGGTACATATTCAGCATATTCACCAAAGTGGTGGTTTCCCGATTTATATCTTCAATGATACGTCCGGCATTCTCCGGTGCCAGAGCATTTACCATGGCATTGAGAGAACTGAGTGTTTTACGGGCATCGTGCCGGGTTTTTCCGATTTCATCCGCCGCCGGAGTTTTCCGCTCTTCTCCTCCTACCTTGTCCAGTACCACTTCACGCACGGCATTCAACTTGTGATACACCATATTGCGGTAAACGATGCTGTCCTCAGGTACAAACCCCTTGTTCCGGAAAAATTCCACTGTATCATGCTGTTTTTCCCAGACGTAGAGGTAAAGATGTGACTTCTCAGGTATATGTTCCGCCAGGTATTCGATAAAGGCGGTCCCTATCCCCCGGCCCCGGCCGTAGGGGCTGGTTACCAGTTTGTAAATAAGGAACTCCGACCCATCGGTAGAAACATAGGTAAGAATATAACCCAGGATTTCCCCTTCTTCGGTCCAGACATAGCTGTGCTCGGCATCTTTCTGAGCGGTGGGATCGCTGATGTAGGGAGAAGGAATAATAAATGTATCGATATTCAAAAGGGGGTTGATTCGAATCCGTTCTTCAATTGTTGGGGTGAGGAGCTGTATCGCATCATCTTGCTGCATAATCTATGAGTATAACTGAAAAAATCGGGAGTTTTTTCAGTTATACGGATATTTTCAGTCCTATACCTTACTGGGTTACCTCAAAACGCCGGAAAACAGCATCATTGGCACGAACCCGTCTGGAAACAGGTACGGCAATGCGGTCGCCCTTTTCAGCGGATAAAACCGCTTTATGATCAATCTGAATCGATTCAACATCCACAGAAAGATTTCCGGTGGTAGGCCCTTGAATCAGCAGCTCATCCCCGATTATGAAAGAGGCACCCTGTACTTTGATTTCGGCCACACCGATTTTTCGGAAATAATTAACAACAATACCCACAGTTTCCTTGCGCTTGAGAGCCTGGCTGTTGGGGGTTTTCGCCCAATCCCCCACCGGCCGTCCCATGTAGTAACCATCCGAAAAATCCCGGTTGAACACGGTCCGCAGTTCATCGGTGAGGCTGGATTTAAGCCCACTGAACTCCATCTGATCGGTTTTACCGTTCCTCTCAAAGTAGAAATCGATGGCTTTTCGGTAAGCACCGACGACTGTAGAAACGTACTCCGGGCTCCTCATCCGCCCCTCTATCTTCAAAGAGGCCACCGGCGACTCCAGTATCTTCTCAAAAAAGGGCATTGTGCACATATCTTTGGGGCTCATCACATAATCCTGGCCTATTTCATACTCATAGTCACCCTCAACATCGATAATCCGGTACTTTCGCCGGCAAGGCTGCAGGCAGGCCCCCCGGTTCCCCGACTCTCCACTGACAAGTTCAGACATGAAACACCGTCCGCTGACAGACACACACATGGCACCGTGAATGAAAACTTCAAGCTCTAACCGGGAGGCTTCTTCTCCCAGTTCTTCTTCAAGATTCAGATGAATTTTCTGCAGATGGTCCAGAGAGCATTCTCTGGCCAGCACAAAACGGCGGATACCGCTCTTTCGGTAGTACTGAAGAATGGCCCTTGAATTACTCACCGAAGCCTGGGTGGAAAGGTGTACCTCAAGGTTCCGCTGCAAAGCTGCATCAATAACCGCAAAATCCCAGCAGATTACCGCATCGACCCCGGCTTCTGAGGCCTTATCAAGAGTTGACTCCAACAGGCCAAACTCCGTTTCATACACAATGATGTTAATAGCCAGATAGGCCCGGGCACCGTATTCATGACAGAGAGAAACCACACCGGCAATATCATCCGGACTGAAATTACGGGCACGTTTTCGCATATTAAAGGCTCCGGCACCGAAATAAACTGCATCGGCTCCGGCGTCCAATGCCGCTCTCAAGGATACATCATCCCCGGCAGGGGCCAGTAATTCCGGTTTCTTCATCGGGGACTCTCAAGGGCATCTATCAGGGAAGAGATCCATAGGGATAGATTTACAGACGAAAGTCTGGCAATCTCCAAGACTCTCTGATGAGAATGCTTCATCTTCTGAATCCCGGTGGCCATGTTGGTGATGCAGGCAATGGCAAAGCATTCAATCCCCACATAATTCGCCGCAATGGTTTCCGGAACTGTAGACATACCCACGGCATCTGCACCCATGCGTCTGATACTCCTGATTTCTGCAGCAGTTTCATAATACGGTCCCTGAAATCCGGCATATACACCCCGGAAATTCTCTATTCCCAGATTATCAGCAACTTTTTCAGCAAGTGATATCATCTTCAGGCTGTATGGTTCACTCATATCCGGGAAACGAGGTCCGATTCTCTCATCATTAATACCTATCAGAGGATTATCCGATACCAGATTGATAAAATCATCAATAATCATCAGAGTTCCAGGAGAAAAATCATCATTGATTCCTCCGCAGGCGTTTGTAATTACCAGTTTTTTTACACCAAGAAATTTCATTAGAAAAACAGGGAAGGCAATCTGCCTCATAGAATAACCTTCATAATAATGAGGCCGCCCTTCCATCATCATCACCGACTTTCCGTGAAGACTACCGAATAAAAGCCGACCTGCATGACCTGCTACCGTTGAGAGAGGGAAATGAGGAATATCCCCGTAAGGTATAACAACGGGGTTTTCCAGTTGATCGCTTAGAGCCCCCAGACCTGATCCGAGAATTACGGCTATTTCAGGTTTCCCGGTTATCACAGATTTAATAGATTCAGAAGCTTCTATCAATTTTTCGTACAGCATTTTCATGTTCTTTTAAGATGGCTTAACGCCTGGACCAGAATGACGGTGTCAGCAGTATAAGTACCGTATAAATTTCCAATCTCCCGGCAAGCATGGCTCCGCTAAGCACCCATTTTACAAATGGATTATAAAAAGCATAATTCATTGTCGGACCGATTTTACCGAATCCCGGACCGATGTTACCGACAGTTACCAAAGCGGTGGTAAATCCGGTGGTAATATCAGCTCCAAAAATACTGACAACAATAGTAACAACCATCAGGCAGAGCAGATACAGCAGAATGAAACCGCTGACAGCGTAGAGAAAATCCTTCTTTACCGGTTCACCATTAATCCGAACACGGAAAATACTCAGAGGCCGGGCCATGTACCGCATTTCGTTCAACGCCAACTTGAACAAAGCGACAATCCGAATCACCTTGGGACCGCCGCCGGTTGACCCGGAACAGCCTCCGACAAACATCAGAAAAAACAATACGCCCTTGGCCGCCATGGGCCAGAGATCGAAATCAGCCGTGGCATATCCGGTAGTTGTTATAATCGAAGCGGCCTGGAAACCGGCAAATCTCAAGGCCTTTCCAAAACCACCGTACATATTCAGCAATGAAATCGTAATAATCAGCACTGAGAAACCATAAATACCCAGATAAACTTTAAACTCTGTATTCCTGAAAATATCTCTGATATCTCCATTGAGAAGTTTGTAATAAAGACCAAAGTTCATTCCGGCCATAATCATGAAAATCGTAATAACCCAATCGATATATCCGGAATTATAGGCCCCGACGCTGGCATTTCGTGGAGAAAATCCGCCAGTAGCCAGAGTACCGAAAGTGTGGGTGAGAGCATCAAAAAGGTCCATTCCCCCCAGCATGAGTAAAACGGTTTCAAGTACCGTCAGCCCCAGGTACAGAAACCAGAGAATCTTTGCCGTCTGAGTTATTTTGGGAGCAATTTTATCCAGAGTCGGCCCCGGGGACTCCGCCCGGACCAGCTGTACTCCACCAGCCCCTAAAAAAGGCAGTATGGCAACGGCGAGAACCACTATCCCCATTCCCCCGAGCCAGTGAGTAAGAGAGCGCCAGAACAGTATTGAACGCGGAACGGATTCAATTACGGTAAGAATCGATGCCCCAGTGGTTGTAAAACCACTCATGGTTTCAAAAAAAGCATCTGTATATGAGGGAATGGCACCGGACAGGACAAATGGCAATGCTCCGACTGCAGAGGCGGCAATCCAGCTTGCCGTAACCATCAGAAAACCTTCCCGGGTTCTCAAGTGATGCTTCGTACCGTTTTTCGGTCTGGAGAGCCACCAGAGAACAGTACAGAGAATAAGGGTAAAGATAATCGTAAACCCAAAGGCCTCTGCAGAAACAATATCGCCGTTATATATGGCAATCCCCGCAGGAAGAAGCATGAACAGTGAAATAAGTATCAGCAGCAGGCTGACTATGTGCAGTACCGGTGAGAAACGGATCATGAGCCGGCAACCGCTTCCTCAAGTTTCTTAACCGCCTCCTGGGGAGTAATCACCATCAGACGGTCCTGTTCACTCAGAACAAGGTTGCCATCGGGAAGCAGGTACTCACTACCTCTGTTCACCATGAGGATTAAACTGTTTTTCGGTAATTTCAGATCTCTGATAAGCTTGCCCACCAATGAAGATTCATTATCCAGCAGAAAATCAATAATTTCAAAATCACTTCCGGCAATTGTATGAACACTGCGGACATTACCTTTTCTTAATATACGGAGAATACTGTCCACCATCGTATCGGTAACACTGACAGTGACATCGACTCCCATCTCTCTGGCCATACTGACATATGCAGCTTTTCGAACCAGGGCGATTGTTCGGCTTACTCCATGATTTCTGGCATGCATGGCACTGACAAGATTCAGTTCCTGATTGCCTGTAGCGCTGATAAGCAGATCGTATCCCTCAAGGATTCCTGAGTCAGAAACCTCCTCATCAGATATATCGGCGTTGGTTATCAGTGCAGTGGGATAACTCTCGGCAAGCTCACGTCCAACCGCATAATCCCGCTCAATAAAATGAACACTGCGATTAGTCGGTTTTTTTTTCAGACGTCCGATGAGCTTGGACAGTGCACCCGGGGATGTATCAGCATCATGATTCTCACCGTGTCCCAACAGATAGTCAGCAACATATCGGCCAATCCTGCCTCCCCCGGCAATTGCAATCCTCTTCAGTTCACGCCGGCGCAGACCGGCAGCAGTAATTACGGCATCAGTGCCCTCGGCGGCGGCTATGATATAAATCATATCCTGGGCAAGAACCATGGTATCGCCCCCGGGTATCATTGATTCACCGTGTCTTATTATCAGAGGAAGCAAAAAATCCCCGGTAAGAGATTTTCGTATATCCATCACCAGGCGGCCGACAAGAGAACAGCCGGGGTCTATCGTTATGGAGGTCATGGTAAGGCCCGAATCGGCGAAGAGGTTAACAGTACCCACCGCACCTCTTTCCAGAGATCGGATAACAGCCCGGGCCGCTTCTATTTCAGGATTTATCACATGATCGATACCGTAAAGACGCTGCCTGACCATCCGACTGGTGGAATAGGCCACATTCCGAACCCGAGCCACAGTAACCGGCTCAGAATACTCGGCTGCTACAAGAGAGCATGCGATCATGTTGATTTCATCGGACTCGGTAACACTGACAAAAAAGTCAGCCTGCTCTATTCCCGCTTTTTTGAGAACAGGAACGCTGTTACCCTCACCGGTGACTACCCGGCAGTCCAGACGGTCTGCAGCACGCCGTGCTTCTTCCGGGTTCTGTTCAATAATAGTGACTTCTTTACCTTCACTGATCAGCTGACGGGCCAGCCGCCAACCGACAAGTCCGGCACCGAGAATGACTACATTCATCGCTGGAAAGCCTAACCCGTCTGACACCTGATTGTCGAGGTACTTTTTCTACAGAAAAAAAATGACAAAAAAAAGCCGCCCCGATTTCCCGAAACGGCTCTGATTCAGACGGCCAACCGGATGAAATTAAAATTACTTCGCAGCAATAACAGCCTGGGCTGCGGCAAGTCTGGCAATAGGTACACGGTAAGGTGAACAGGAAACATAATTCAACCCGGCCTTGTAACAGAAAGCAATGGAATCGGGATCGCCGCCATGTTCACCGCAGATACCGGTTTTCAGCATGGGCTTGACACTTCTACCCTTGTCAACACCCATTTCCACGAGCTGTCCGACACCGACGGTGTCCAGAGTCTGGAATGGATCGTCTTTAAGGATTTTCTTTTCAATGTACTCAGGAACGAAGCTTCCCACATCATCCCGGCTGTAGCCGAAGGTCATCTGAGTTAAATCGTTAGTACCGAAAGAATAAAAATCAGCATGAGGTGCAATGAGGTTGGACGTCAACGCGGCTCTGGGAATCTCAATCATGGTTCCGATCAGGTATTCAACCTTCACATCAGTTTCTGAAAGAACCTTGTCAATAACCTTCTGAGCATTAGCTCTGAGGGATTCAAGCTCAGCGGTTGTTCCCACCAGAGGAATCATAATTTCAGGATGTACCGAGACTCCGTTCTTCGCTACGGCTACAGCGGCCTTCATGATGGCCTCAACCTGCATGTCGTATACTTCCGGATAGGTAATACCCAGGCGGCAGCCCCGATGACCGAGCATGGGATTGAGTTCCTGCAAACCTTCAACTCTTTTAATCAGTTTATCAGCATCTTTACCCAGCTCTGCAGCCAGTGCCCGCACTTCAGCTTCACTGTGAGGAACAAACTCATGAAGAGGAGGATCCAGAAGTCGCACAGTAACCGGTTTACCGTCCATTGCTTCAAAGATACCCTTGAAGTCAATAATTTGAAGTTCCAGGATGGGTTTAAGGGCTTCCAGACGCTCATCCAGGCTGTCGGCCACAATCATGCGGCGGAAGGGAATGAGTTTACTCTCTTCAAAGAACATATGCTCTGTCCGGGTAAGCCCTATACCTTCGGCGCCGAATTCCACAGCTTTTCGGGCATCTTCCGGAAGATCGGCATTGGTGCGCACCATAAAACCGTCGGCAATACCTTCCCGTTTGGCGGCATGGCGAATCTCATCAGCCCAGGAGAGAAGAACATTCAGCTCGCCGCTGATTCCAGCCTGTTCCAGCTCCACAGCACCGGCATAAACCTCGCCGTCAGAACCATCCAGAGATACAAAATCACCTTCTTTGTAGACGGTCCCACCTACATTGAAGTTTTTAGCTTTCTCATCAATCACGACAGCCTTACAGCCGGCAACACAGGGAGTTCCCATGCCCCGGGCAACAACAGCCGCATGGCTGGTCATTCCGCCGGTCGCCGTAAGAATACCTTCAGCAACATGCATACCCCCGATATCCTCAGGGCTGGTTTCCCGACGGACAAGAATCACCTTCTCACCCCGGGCCACCCAGGCTTCGGCATCTTCGGCTGTAAAAACAGCCTTTCCCACAGCTGCACCTGGAGAAGCTTCCAGGCCTTTGGCAATTACTGTAAGATTTTTTTTCACTTCAGGGGAAATCATGGGATGAAGAAGCTGGTCAAGCTGATCTGCTGTTACCCGGGTAATGGCGGTTTCTTTATCGATCATCCCTTCATTCACCAGATCCACCGCCACTTTTACAGCGGCCTTTCCGGTACGTTTACCGTTACGGGTCTGAAGGAGAAAAAGAACACCGTCCTGAATGGTGAACTCCATGTCCTGCATATCCGTATAATGATTTTCCAGACGCTCTTTCACATCAACGAGCTGCTTGTATATCTCGGCATTGGCATCTTCAAGAGAGGTTAAGGGTTTGGGAGTCCGGATACCGGCAACAACATCTTCACCCTGGGCGTTCATCAGATACTCACCGTAGAAGTAATTCTCCCCGGTTGAAGGATCCCGGCTGAAACACACGCCTGTTCCTGAAGTTTCGGACCAGTTTCCGAAAACCATGGACTGAACGGTAACAGCAGTACCCAGAAGGTCGCCGATTTTATTGATATTCCGGTATTTAATGGCTCTATCATTGTTCCACGAGCCGAAAACTGCATCAATGGCACCCCAGAGCTGTTCTTTTGGATCCTGGGGAAAGCTTTTACCGACGCTTTTCTCGTAAACGGCCATATATCCTTTTACAACTTTTTCAAGATCTCCGGCATCCAGATCAACGTCATTTTCAACACCTTTAGACTTTTTGACAGCATTCAAAGCTTCCTCAAAGTCATGGTGAGCAACACCCATAACAACATCACCGTACATCTGAATAAAACGGCGGTAGGCATCCCAGGCAAATCGGTGGTTACCGGTATTTTTTGCAATCCCGGCAACAGCTGCAGCATTCATTCCCAGGTTGAGAACGGTATCCATCATTCCCGGCATGGAAACAGCGGCACCGGATCTTACGGAGACAAGAAGAGGGTCGTTGGGATTACCCAGTGTTTTTCCCATTTCCTTCTCAAGTAGAACCAGATTCTTCATAACCTGTGTCTTAACGTCCTCGGAATGGGACCGGTTGTTCTTGTAATACATATCACAGGCTTCTGTGGAAATGGTGAAACCCGGAGGCACCGGGATACCCAGATTGGTCATTTCCGCCAGATTGGCACCCTTTCCTCCCAGAATTTCTTTCATCCGGGCTTTTCCTTCAGCTTTTTCGCCGCCGAAATAGTAGACGTACTGTTTACTCATTGGTTTTCTCGCTTTCTTTTCGATTTAACTATATAAAAATTAATATATGCACATAGCTATGTCAATGTGACACGCTTTATTCACGATATCATCCATCTATAAAAAAACCCGGTAGATCCTGTTGGATTTACCGGGTTTGATTTTTTAATTTAAGCAGCCATGTAGTCCTTGAGCAACTGACTCCTGGAAGGATGCCGCAGCCGGTCCAGGGCTTTCTTCTCAATCTGACGGATTCTCTCTTTGGTAAGGTTGTAACGATCACCGATTTCTTTAAGTGAAAGAGGTTTTCTGTCCCCAAGGCCGAAGCGGTGCCGGAGAATATCCGACTCTTTATCGGTAAGAGTTCCCAGGATCGATTCTATGTCCTCTGAAAGGGATAGCATCAGAGCCTGTTCATCGGGGCCTACATTGGCACTGTCTTCAATAAAATCACCCAGATTGGAAGAATCTCTCTCGTTATACACCGGGGATTCGAGGGATACCAGATCCCTGCTGATGGCCTGAAGATCGGTTACATCAATCTCTTTAATTCCGGTAAGCCTGGCAATCTCAGCATCACTGGGATCTTCGCCCATTTCGGTAAGCATTGCTTTTCTGGTTTTCTCAATTTGAACCAGCTCATTGGCTCGGTTCAGCGGAAGGCGGATCATCCTGGATTTCTCGTATATGGCCTTGAGAATTGCCTGACGGATCCACCAGACGGCATAAGAAATGAAATGGTAGCCCTTATCCGGATCGAATCGCTCAATAGCATTCATCAGACCGATATTTCCTTCACTGATGATATCGTCCAGGGGTAAACCCTGATTCTGGTATTTTTTGGCGACATTAACCACAAAGCGAAGGTTCGCTTCGATGAGTTTTGCCTGAGCTGCCTTATCACCTGTAATAGCTTTTCTGGATATTTCATCTTCCTGATCCCGGGTAAGCAGGGGAATTTTGTTAATCTCTTTAAGGTAGAGGGACAGTGTTGAATCATCGTCGTACTTCATAAAAGCCTCCTGACCAGTCATGTGCAAATTACATGCCAAGAGATGCGATATAGGCTTTATTTTATTTTCTGATAATGATTTAAAAATATTATTTGATCAAATTGTAACAAGTAGTGTGATGAAAAATAAAAGATTCAGCGTATAAGAGTTACGATTGAGTCGAGAATGCGTCACGATGACCCATTACGGAAGAAAACTGGATAAACCGTGTCGAAATGCCCCAGTCAATCTATTTACATATCCAAAGTGGGACGTGAAGCTACGGCAATAATCTGTTCGCCCAGCCTCTGCCCCCTGATAAAATCCACCGGGATGCATCGTAAACCCGCATCTGCAACAAATGTGGGAAAACAGATTATCGTCGTTACATAAATCGCTTCCCGACCGGCACTGCTCAGGTTTTCCAGCTGGCCTGAGGAACGTAGTTCCACCCAGGCATCCTTGATCATTGAAAGAACAGCATCATGTTCCGGTAATCCGGAAAAACGCTGAGATGGGCGATTCCCAAGATAGCGTGCAACCTGTATTGAGAAAAACAGCCGTGTTTCTTCGGCAGAATCAGTATTTGTTTTCCCGGATTCTTCCATAGTTGACAAGATACACATTGATTTTCAGTAAGGCAAATAGATATCTAATGAATGTTTTTACTTGACCCCACCTCCCCCCTTTCCGTATATTCATTTCGGGCGATATCAGTTACCGATTCAAACCGGGAACTGTTCGCTACTATACATTGATTTCGAGAGGATTCAAGATGACTATCAAACCTCTGCAGGACCGAGTCCTGATCAAGGTTGAGGAAGCAGAAACAAAGACTGCATCCGGCCTTTACATTCCAGACACTGCCCAGGAAAAAACCCAGACAGGCAATGTTGTTGCCATCGGTGATGACAAAGAGATGATTTCCGTTAAAGTCGGTGACAAAGTGATGTACGACAAGTATGCCGGCACCACTGTCAGTATCGACGATAAGGATCATCTTATTGTCAAAAGCTCGGATATACTTGCTATCGTCGACTGAGTAAGTCCCCGGCAGTATTAATCCGTTAAAAGGACCCTCCCCCAAAAGGGGACAGGGTCTTTTTTTTATTTATCTCTCAGAGCCTTTACATATTGGAGGCGCTGGTAGAAGGCATTGTTTTTGTCGTCTTCATGGCTTAAAAGACTTTGAAATTCTGAAAGGTTTGAATAATTGTGTTTCTCCATCCAGGCTGTAAGGTCTATAAGAACCTTGCCGATTACTTCCAGACCTTCACGGTAGAGAACGCTGCAGAACTGAGCGGCATTTCCTCCGGCTAAGAGAACCTTGATAAGGTCTGAAGCATCATATACGCCTGTGGAGGCAGAAATATCAAGTTCTGTAATATCAGAGAGTATACCGATCCAGCGGAGCACCGGTCCGAACTCTTCTTTGGCGGATAGAGAATTTCCGGATTTAAAACTCAGCTCCTCAATATCAATATCAAACTTATAGTAGCGGTTGAAGAGTGTCAGACTGTTGGCTCCTGCCTGACGGATACGGTTTGCCAGGTGCGGCAGGGCCGAATAATTCTGACCTATTTTTACAGCCAGTGGCAGTTTAACTGTTTTACGGGCCAGCTTAACCATGTTCACCAGCATATTTTCAATATCTTTCGCACTGGTCTTCTGATCCAGTGCTATAGGGGATAGATTTAATTCAATGGCATCGGCACCGACATTTTCAATACGTTCAGCATAATCAGTCCACCACTTATCCGAATAACAGTTCAGGCTGGCAATCACAGGAACATCTACAGCCTGAACACTCTCTTCCACCAGGGTAAGATAGGCATCCGGCTCAAGCAGCATTCCCAGCTGCTCCATATAGGCCTCTGCTTCAGAATGAGAAATTGCGGCGTCCTTTCTGGACCGTTCAACCCCGGCGGCGATATCCTCTTCAAACAAAGATTTCAGTACAACTGCTCCAACCCCTGCATTTACAGCGTTCTTCACCCCATCAATAGTTGCTGTAAGACTGGAAGAGGACACGATTACGGGATTAGGCAGAGACAGATTCATAAAAGATGTTGAAAGGTCCATTATTTTCTCCAATTGTAAATTATAATTCCTGTTTTTTTAATAATAATCTCAAGGGTGCATTAAGGGCTACAGTTTTTCAGGTAAAAAGAAAGCTTTCCAGATCTCTGAATACACCATCCGTACTTTTAATACTCCGGAGAGTTTCCGGCAGGGCTTTCAGGAACAGAGGACCGTATTGTTTAAAACAAATCCGGGAGTCAAACACCAGTACAGCACCACTGTCATCCCGGCGGCGCATCAATCGCCCGAAACCCTGACGGAAACGGGTTACCGCCTCAGGAAGAGAAAGCTGCATAAAGGGATTTCCCCCCGAGGCCGCCAGGGCTTCCCTCCGAGCCTGAGAAATCGGATTTGTCGGTGGGCGGAAAGGAAGACGGGTAATAATAACCAGACTCAAAGATTCTCCTGGAATATCCACACCCTCCCAGAATGAATCGGTTGCGAACAGGACACTGGATGGATTATCACGGAATCTCCTTAAAAGCCGCCCCCGATCGTCATCCCCCTGGGCCAGGAGCAGCGGACCTTCATCCCCGAGAGTTTCCCTGACACCTTTAAGGGTCTGCCTGAGTGTTTCATAAGAGGTAAAAAGGACCAGGGCATGACCCCCTGTAAGATCAAGAGCCCTTGAGATACCGGAAACAAGAAATAAGGCCCAAGCCCCGGAATCCTCAGGGGACGGGGCATCTGATGGGATTCCCAAAAACACCCGGGAAGCGTAATCAAATGGAGATAGGAAGATTCCCTCATAGGGATTCCGGGAAATGCGATCAGCCCCTATCCGAGATTTCCAGTGTTGAAATCCCCCTCCTACAGCCAGGGTGGCGGACATACCGATAACCGTTTCGTAAGGTTCCCAAACCGCTTCTCTTACCAGATCCGCTACTGAGAGAGGGGTTTTATGACAGGCCAGCCACTCACTGCCGTCAGACCTTCGTGAAGATTCCAGCCAGAATATCTGATCCGTATGCTCATCCCGGTGGATAAAGGCATCGCTGACTCCCAGGGCGTCCTGAAGTCCCGCACAGGTTTGACGGGCTTCAACAAGCAGGCCTTCCAGCTCGGTATCCGATGATTCATCATCAAATTCACTGATGGTATCGGCGAATCTCCCCACCAGCTTCGCTAAAGCTGTACGAAGCTCCTCCATGGGGTTTGTTAATCGGCTCTGTTCCAGTTCATCGCAGGGCCCGGAGAGCCATTTCTGCCTCTCCCCGGCCAGAAGATCCCTTCCCAGAGCATCCAGGGTTTCACCCCGGGCCCTGGCTGCATCAATCAGCGACGGAATCTCCCCGATAAACTTCTCGGAGAATAACGGTTTTTTCACGGCAAGACGGGTAAGCAGCCCCCCGCCCCGGTCCCCTTTTTTCAGAAAGAGACGAAAGAAAAACCGGTTAAGCACCGGGAGGGAAATTGTGGATGTAAAAAGATCGGAGGCACTTTTTTCGGCATGATGGGCTTCGTCGAGAATAATCCTCCGGTAGGGCGGCAGTACGATGGTTTCATCAGGTCCTGCATCCCGGCGGGCAGCCAGATCGGCAAAGAGCAGATGATGGTTTGATACCAACAGGGAAGATTCTGCAGCTTTACGCCTGGCCTTCATCAGGAAACACTTATCGAAAAAAGTGCAGAAGGAGCCGGGGCAGTTGTCGGCTTCACATCGGACTTTGGCCCAGGAGGTTTCGACGGGTTTGAAGGGGAGATCGGATTTTGACCCTGTGGAAGTTTCCTCCGACCAGCTTCTGATACTTTCCATCCCGTCGCCGGCGCGAAAGAGGTCATCTTCATGCCCCACCTCCTCCAGACGCTTGAGACAAAGATAATTACCCCGGCCCTTCACCAGAGCCACCTTCACATCAACGCCCAGAACTTCAAGAGCCAGAGGAATGTCCTTGTCCATAAGCTGCTGCTGCAGGGCGATGGTGGCCGTGGAAACAACAATACGCTCGTCGTTCTCCGAAGCCCATTTGAGGGCGGGAATCAGGTAGGCAAAGGACTTCCCCACACCGGTACCCGCTTCGGCAATCAAGGGCAGTGAACCGTTAAACGCCGCGGCCACCATTTTCAACAGATCAATCTGCTCCCAGCGGGGCTCATAAGTATCCAGATGTTCTGAAAGCACTCCACCGGGCTCCAGCAGCCCAGATAGGGCCTCGATATCAAGAGTTGTAATCACCTGCCGGGGAATGGGAGCGGCAACCACGTTCACATGTGTGATTTCATCATCAACAATCAGAAAACCGATACCCTGGTTACCCAGCCTGGAAGCTACATTCAAATCGGCTCCGCTGGGGCGCAAATTCCCCCCGGGGTGGTTGTGAATAACAACATCGCTTCGGCTCATGTGGGGAAAAAGGGCGGGGACCATATCGGCACTGCCCCGGGCGGCAGCGGAAACATCCACAACCCGGGCATCTTCATCCACCCGGCCCACCCAGAGAATTTCGATGCTGCCGGAAGGAATTACCCCGGCTGCATCCACTTCAGAATCTGCACCGATCCTGAGCATTTGAAGAGCATCGGTCATGTCTTCTCTCATTTTCAGAAGGACATCCTGATGAAAGATTTTCCCGGTTCTCAATTCCTGATTCCTCCGACTATGAAGCGGTTCGTCAGAATAGCCGCGGGGGCCGTTGAGCGGCAACCGCAGGCCCCAGACATGACTCAGATTATTCGACATTTATTACGGCTGAGAGAGCGCTGTTCTTGACTTAAAAGTACTCTTACGGCTAAGTTTTCGCCAGATATATAATAATGGTGTTCCCCGCCTTGTCACATCCTGCTGAAAATGCTCTGAAACGGCACTTTCCGCTCACTATCGACTATGCCTAAGTTGTTTAAAACAGGTTTGGAGAAGTTGTGACAAGGTGGGGAACACTGACTGAGAGGTTTTGTATGAATCCTAAAATCCCCGTAGCCCTTCTGGGCGCTACCGGTACCGTCGGACAGAAATTTATCGTGC
>Ga0164318_10001889_pt1 | contig 19045 bp, 18 predicted proteins | sample GuaBasSedimGuay9_FD_113734 | JGI IMG/M metagenome (GOLD analysis project Ga0164318, IMG submission 113734) | Subseafloor sediment microbial communities from Guaymas Basin, Gulf of California, Mexico - Guay9, Core 4571-4, 0-3 cm | ecosystem: Environmental > Aquatic > Marine > Hydrothermal vents... | reverse complement strand
CACGGCGGCGAAAGACCTTTTATCGTTACCGGTGAATTGGACAAAGTATTTCCTATGGATATTTTTCCGATGGAATTGATTAAGTCTGTTTTGATTAAAGATTTGGATTTAATGGAAGAACTCGGAATATATGAAGTAGCGGAAGAAGATTTTGCTTTATGCGAAGTGATAAATACGTCAAAAATTGAAATTCAGAAAATTATAAGAGACGGTTTTGATTTTGCAATTAAAGAACTCGGATAATAAAATTATAAAAAACTATTTCAAAAGAATTTTACATATATTATTAATATGAAAGGTTTAGAAAAATACATAAACAAAATAAAACCTAATTTTGAAAAAGGCGGGAAACACGAAAAATGGGGTTCCGTTTTTGAAAGTTTTGAAACATTTATATTTGTTTCTTCAAAAACAGCTCCCAAACGAGGTGCTCACATTCGTGATGCCATAGACAGCAAACGTTTAATGAGTATCGTTGTGATAGCTCTTATTCCCGCAATGCTGTTCGGAATGTGGAATGTCGGTTATCAACATTTTTTATCCCTGGGAACGGATACCGGAATTTGGCAAGAATTCCTTCACGGTTTTATTAAAGTACTTCCGATTATTCTGGTTTCATACATTGCCGGTTTGGGTACCGAATTTGTCTTTGTTTACATAAAGAAAAAAGAAATTGAAGAGGGCTTTTTAGTTTCAGGATTATTAATCCCTTTAATTGTACCGGTTGATATTCCCCTGTGGATGGTTGCCGTTGCTACAATTCTTGCCGTTATCTTGGGAAAAGAAGTTTTCGGAGGAACAGGGATGAATATTTTTAATCCGGCTTTGCTTGCTCGCGCATTCTTATTTTTCGGATATGCAAAAAAAATGTCCGGTGATAAAATTTGGATTTCAGGACTGGAAAAAGGACAAAATATTATTGACGGATTTTCGGGAGCAACTCCCTTATCTCAATTTGCCGGTGCTACAAAAGAAGAAATTGCCGACGGAGGATTTAAAATTATTGACGGTTTGCACAACAATATTGTTTCTGCCTACGATATGTTTATGGGTTGGATTCCCGGTTCAATCGGTGAAACATCAACTTTAATGATTTTAATCGGAGCCGTAATTTTAATTTATACAGGTGTTGCAAGTTGGAAAATCATGCTTTCCGGATTTTTAGGTGCTTCGGCATTAGGTCTGTTACTCAATGTATTACCTGACGGCTTAAATCCTTATTTCGAATTACCTTTTTATTATCACTTAGTTTCGGGCGGTTTGGCATTCGGGATTGTTTTTATGGCAACCGATCCGGTTACATCAGCACAAACAGAAAAAGGAAAATGGATTTACGGATTTTTAATCGGTGTGCTGATTATCATTATTCGTGTATTCAATCCCGGTTACCCCGAAGGTACGATGTTAGCCATTTTATTTATGAATGCTTTTGCACCGCTCATTGACCATTACATTATCAGAGGAAATGTAAAAAAACGTTTGAAACGTTTAAAAGTGAAATCATAAAAAAAGAATAACTCCGTACTTTAATGCAGAGAAACAAAAAAAAGCAAAACATTAACAATAAAAGAAAGTATAAATACAAATATTTGAAAAATGAAATTAGATACAAACAGTAATTTATACACATTTATATACGCCTCGGTGCTGGTAATTGTTGTCGCAGCAGCTTTAGCTTTTACGGCAGTAAAATTAAAACCGATGCAAGATAAAAATATCAGAGTCGAGAAAATGCAAAATATTCTGCAATCAATCGGCATAAATGCAAATTTTGAAGAAGCGGAAAAACTATATAATTTACATATTACAAATTCTTATGCCGTGAATTCAAAAGGCGAAAAACTAAAAAATGTAAATGCTTTTGATATTAATTTAAAAATTCAATATAAAGAAAAGCTCGAAAATCGAATTCTTCCTGTTTATGAAGCAAAAACGGATGACGATTCCGTAAAAATAATAATCCCCTTAAGAGGGAAAGGACTTTGGGGACCTATTTGGGGCTATTTTGCTTTGAATGATGATTATAACACCATATACGGAGCCGTATTTAACCACAAAGGAGAAACACCCGGATTAGGAGCGGAAATTGCAACACCGGAATTTCAAAAACAATTTAACGGAAAAACACTTTTTGAAGGTAATCAATTTGTATCAATTACGGTTTACAAAGGAGGAAAAGGTTCAGCTCTGAAAGCCGGTGATACAAAACACGGTGTTGATGCTGTTTCGGGAGGAACTATCACCAGCAAAGGCTTAGAAGGAATGATTAAAGATGACTGGCTTTTTGCATATAAAAACTTCTTGGCAAAAAATAAAAAATAATATTTCTTGATTAAAATTATTGAAACATAAACACAATGGGAAAAAATCTAAAATTAGTTACAGACCCTTTAAATCTTAACAATCCTATAACTGTTCAAGTCTTGGGAATTTGCTCTGCACTTGCGGTAACCGTAAAATTAATGCCGGCAATTGTTATGTCAATGTCAGTAATTGCTGTTCTTGCTTTTGCAAACGTTATTATTTCATTACTCCGAAATACCATCCCTTCTCGAATACGAATCATTGTTCAATTGGTTGTAATTGCGACATTAGTTATTATTGTAGATCAAATCTTAAAAGCTTATGTTTATGACATCAGCAAACAGCTTTCGGTATTTGTAGGATTAATTATTACCAACTGTATTATTATGGGACGTTTGGAAGCATTTGCATTAGGAAATAAACCCATCCCTTCTTTTCTTGACGGTATCGGAAACGGTGCCGGTTATGCCGTTATTTTAATTATTGTTTCAGCCGTAAGAGAATTTTTCGGCTCGGGTTCGATTGCCGGATTTAAAATTATTCCGCAAAGTTTTTATGATTTCGGATATTCAGATAACGGTTTGATTATTCTTCCGCCGATGGCATTAATAATTGTCGGTGTTATTATTTGGGTTCAAAGAAGCAGAACAAGAGAACTTATTGAAGAAAAATAAATACAATTATAATTATTGAAAATTAAAGAAAATGCAAGAATATATAAACATCTTCATCAAATCCATTTTTATCGACAATATGATCTTTGCCTATTTTTTGGGCATGTGTTCATACCTTGCTGTTTCAAAGACAGTTAATACAGCAACCGGGCTCGGAATTGCGGTTATTTTCGTTCTGGGAATTACCGTTCCCGTTAACTGGTTACTTGAAAATTACATTCTTAAAAAAGGGGCTTTAACATGGTTACTCGGTGACGAAGCAACAAGTATCGATTTGGAATTTTTAAGTTTCATTATGTTTATTGCCGTTATTGCCTCAATGGTTCAATTGGTAGAAATGGTGGTGGAAAAATTTGCACCTGCATTATACACTTCTCTCGGAATATTTCTTCCGTTAATTGCCGTAAACTGTGCCATCCTCGGAGGAGCATTATTTATGCAGGAACGAGATTATTCTTCAATCGGTGAAGCAACCGTTTTCGGACTGGGTTCCGGAATCGGATGGTTTCTGGCAATTGTCGGGATTGCAGCAATCAGAGAAAAAATACGCTATTCAAACATTCCGGCTCCGTTAAGAGGTATCGGTATCACATTTATTGCTACCGGCCTTATGGGTATTGCATTTATGACCTTTATGGGAATTAAATTATAAAATTAAATAACTGTTTAAACAATAATATTTTTCAAATATGTTCATATTAGAAGTTCAGCAATCTGTTTCAGAAATTATTACAATAAGTGTTCTTGCATTTTTGATAATTATATTACTTTTGGTTGTAATTTTACTGATTGCCAAAGCAAAATTGTTACCCTCCGGTGAAGTTACCATTAACATTAATGATGATGAAGAACATCAATTAACGGTTTCCCCCGGAAACACGCTGTTATCAACTTTACAAAACAATAAAATACTCCTTCCGTCTGCTTGCGGAGGCGGCGGAACTTGCGGTATGTGCGAATGTGAAGTACTTGAAGGTGCCGGTGAAATTCTTCCGACCGAAAAACCGTTTTTTACCCGTAAAGAAATAAAAGAACACAAACGATTGGCTTGTCAGGTTAAGGTAAAAGAAAATATGAAAATTCATATTCCGCAAGAAATAATGGGAATTAAAAAATGGGAATGTGAAGTTGTTTCAAATAAAAATGTTGCCACATTTATCAAAGAATTTGTTGTTCGTTTACCGGAAGGCGAAACACTTGATTTCCGTTCCGGCGGCTACATTCAAATTGATGTCCCGAAACTGACCGTTAATTTTAAAGATTTTGATATTGAAAAAGAGTACCACGAAGATTGGGACAAATTTAATATGTGGGATTTAATCATGAAAAATCCCGAAGAAACATACCGTGCATACTCCATGGCAAATCATCCTGCCGAAGGAAACATCGTCATGTTGAACATAAGAATTGCCACTCCGCCGTGGGACAGATCAAAAGGTGCATTTATGAACGTAAATCCGGGAATTTGTTCTTCCTATATTTTTTCACGAAAACCGGGTGATAAAGTAATGATTTCAGGTCCTTACGGAGAATTCTTCATTAAAGATACCGACAATGAAATGATGTTTATAGGAGGCGGTGCCGGCATGGCTCCGATGCGTTCGCATATTTTTGACCAATTCAAAACCAAGAAAACAAATCGTAAAGCAACTTTCTGGTACGGAGCACGTTCCTTTAGAGAAGTTTTTTACGAGGATGATTTTAACGGAATTGCTGCCGAAAATGATAATTTTGAGTGGCACTTGGCACTCTCCGAACCTTTAGAAAGCGATAATTGGACCGGACCGACCGGTTTTATCCATCAGGTTATTTATGATATGTACTTAAAAAATCATGAAGAACCCGAAGATATTGAATATTATCTTTGCGGACCGCCAATGATGAATTCTGCCGTTGAAAAAATGTTATATGATCTCGGTGTTCCGAGAGAAAATATTATGTTTGACGATTTCGGCGGATAAAATACAAGCGAAAAAAACAGAAACCGCATCTTTATAAATAAGATGCGGTTTTTTAACGCTCTTTTTTAAACGGACTTTCACGAATCTGCTGTTATTGTACAAACATACTTAAACCAAAAAGTTTTCTATCTTTATGAAAATTTTATTCTCTAAAGATGATAATTAATTGGGATTTTATGTTAGATATCAGCATTTTAGGTGCTGCTTTATTTTTTGCAACTATTTTACGTTCTAAAATTAAAATATTGCAAAAATTTATGGTTCCGAATAATATCTTAGCCGGCTTTCTGTTACTTGCAATCGGTACGGGAGGTTTTGGTTTAATTGAAACTTCATCGGAGCGTTTCGGCAACTATGTTTATCATTTATTGGCAATTGTTTTTATTGCAATGACACTTCGAAAATCTGAAAATAAAAGTTCTAAAAGCACTTTTGCCATGGGACTTGTGATGTCGGTAGGAACAGGAATTCAAACCGGTATCGGATTAATCATTGCATATATTTTCATGCAAACGCTGATGCCGGATTTATTTCCTACATTCGGATACTTTTTAATGTTGGGTTTTGCTCAAGGACCGGGACAAAGTTATTCTCTCGGAAAATCTTGGGAATTATCCGGTTTTGAAAATGCCGGAGATATTGGTTTAACATTTGCTGCCGTTGGATATATTTGGGCTGCACTTATCGGCGTTTTGGTAATTTATTATTTAAAGAAAAAGTATTACAGCAAAACACATGCGGGTTATACGTCCTCCGAAAATCAAAAAAAAGGTGTTATAAAAGAACTTAAAGAACAGCCCAGTGCCGGAAATTTAACAACGGATACAGCAGCCATCGACGGTTTTTCTTTTCAAATTGCAACCGTTATATTCGTCTATCTCCTGACATTCTTGTTTTTAAAAGGTTTGGAAAAAAGCTTGTTATCGATTAATGACGACAGTAAAATTATGCATCAATTAGTTAATACGGCTTGGGGTTTGCATTTTATTTTTGCTGCATTCATTGCTGTTTTGGTTAAAAAAATAATATATAAATTGGGTTGGGGAAATTTACTTAATAACGGATTATTAACCCGGATATCCGGTGTCTCTTTAGATTTTATGGTAACGGCATCCATCGCTGCCATTTCAATTCCCGTTGTGATACAATATACCGGTATTATACTTACAATGAGCACAATAGGCGGTTTATTTACCGTTTATTTCGTTTTTCATGAGATCAGGAGATCCGGTTTAAATCACCCTTTCGAACGAATTGCCGGATTATTCGGCACTTTAACCGGAACCTTATCTTCGGGTTTAACATTGATACGTATTTTAGATAAAGATTTTACGACAAATGCGGCACACGACCAAGTATTCGGTGCCGGAATAGCAGCCCCTTTTATTGCCCCTCTGATACTAAGTGTTATCGTTCCTCTTTTGGGAATGAACACGTCAAATCCCGATTTATATTTTTTACTCACATTAGGCGGAATTTTTATTTATATTTCCGTTTTATACTTTATTTGGAGACGGTATACTAAAGTATTTAAGAAGAAGAAGGAAAAACCGGTCTTGAAATAAAAATTTCTCATCATTTAAATTTATTCCTTCATCGGATTTTTTGCTGTCTTTTTTTTTCAACAATCAAACAAAAAATTCCGCTAATCATTATTTAATTGTTAATTTTATATGCTCAAAACCATAAAAGCGTTACTATGTATAAAAACATCGAAAACAGCAGGCATATAGCAATATCAGGGAATATCGGTTCCGGAAAAACAACTTTAACGGATATTTTGTCAAAGCATTATAAATGGGAAGCGCGTTTTGAAGATGCCGATGAAAATCCGTATTTAAGTGATTTTTATGAAGATATGCAACGGTGGTCATTCAGTCTTCAAGTGTATTTTTTAAACAGCCGTTTTAATCAGGTTATCGACATCCGAAAATCCGGAAGAACCGTTATTCAAGATCGAACAATTTATGAAGATGCTCGAATATTTGCACCGAATCTGCACGGTATGGGATTGATGCCTACCAGAGATTATGAAAATTATCAAAGTTTATTCAAATTAATGAGTTCCTTTATTCAACCGCCGGATTTATTAATTTATTTACGTGCCGACATACCGAAACTTGTAAAACAAATACAAGCACGCGGCAGAGATTATGAAAACAGCATACGTATTGATTACCTTACACGGCTAAACGAACGCTATGAAGCATGGATTACCGATTACGATCTCGGGAAATTAATGATTCTCGATGTTAACGATAAAGATTTTGCTAATAATCCGAAAGATTTAAGTGAAGTCATTGATAAAATTGATGCTGAACTTTTCGGAATTTTTTAAAGAGTGTAATCTAAAAAGGACAATTTTGCGAAAATAGGTGCATAGCATCTTTTTTAATAAACTGATTATAATTCAAATAAACTTCAATTATTGTGCAAAATCAAATGCTTTGCACCTTTTTAAACCGGACTCTTTAAATAATTAAAATAATTGTTGTCCGATTAATGTAAGAATATGCAAAATACAAAACATATATTTTCTATATTGCTGTATGTAAGTTATTTAACAAGGACTTAAGTCCTTGTTTGTGTTTGTTTTTTATTTTAACCCCCGACTTAAGTCGGGGGCTGAAACAAACCGCCGACACAGGGTTTTAACCCGTTAATAAAATTTTAATCAGAAACAATGAATTAATATGATAAAAACGAAACTTACCGAACTTTTCAATATTGATTTACCGATTATTATGGCTCCGATGTTTTTGGTTTCCGATGAAAACATGGTAAAAGCAGCAGTAAAAAATCGTATTATCGGAACATTTCCGACATTGAACTACCGTGAACCGGAAAAATTAGATGCCGTTCTTAAAAATCTGAATCAGTTCCTGAAAGAAACCGAAAACCCCGGAACATACGGAGTAAATCTGATTACTCAAAAATCAAATCCGTATTACAAAAAACATTTAGAAATCTGTATTAACAATAAAGTTCCTTTCTATATAACGTCTCTCGGTAACCCAAAAGATGTTATTGAAGAAGTTCATAAATACGGGGCAAAAGTTTTTTGTGATGTTACCAATTTAATACATGCCGAAAAAGTTATCAGCTTGGGAGCAGACGGAATTATTGCCGTAGGACAAGGAGCCGGAGGACATGCCGGACCCGAACCGCTTCAAATATTAATACCTGCCTTAAAAAAACGATTCCCCGAAACTCTTATAATTGCAGCGGGCGGTATCAGTACAGGGAACGCATTGCATTCCGTTCTTATTTTGGGAGCAGCCGGAGCATCTGTCGGCACAAGTTTTATTGCAACGGAAGAGGCACCCGTTTCCGATGATTATAAAAATGCCGTTGTTCATGCAAAGACCGAAGATATTGTTATGACAACACGTATTTCCGGAACTCCGAGCACCATTATTAATACTGCTTATGCCAAAAAAATCGGATACAGGCAAAATTGGTTTGAAAGAAGCTTATCACAAAATCCGCGAACAAAAAAATATTTTAAAATGCTCGTCCAAATAAAAGGGATGAAAAAATTAGAAAAATCCGTAAAACCGGGGAATTATAAAAATTTGTGGATTGCCGGAAAATCCGTTCAATTTATAAATGAAATCCTCAGTATTGAAAATTTAATTCTCAAAATAAAAAAAGAATTATCCGACAGCATTTCTGCTCATAAATTCTAAAATTCAGCAATTTTTAATCAACTGATTCCCTGAGTTATAACTTATGTTTTCAACTTTGCAAACAAATTATTGTTAATAACTATTGCCGGTTAATAAAATAGTTTTATTTTTGCAGTCCGAAAATTCTTGACGGAACAGATATAAATCAAAAAAAAGAAAAAGTGGATACTTTAAGTTATAAAACAATTTCGGCAAACAATGCCACTGCAAAGAAAGAATGGATACTCGTGGATGCAGAAGGAGAAACTTTAGGAAGATTATCTTCAATCGTTGCAAAATTTTTAAGAGGTAAATACAAAACAAACTTTACTCCTCATGTTGATTGCGGAGATAATGTTATTGTTATTAATGCAGAAAAAGTGCAACTTACCGGAAAAAAATGGACTGACAAACGTTATTTCAGTCATACCGGGTACCCCGGAGGTCAACGAATTATAAACCCTGCTGATTTATTAGCAAAAAAACCGATTGCTTTAGTTGAGAAAGCGGTAAAAGGCATGTTACCTAAAAATAAATTGGGAAGTGCTTTATACCGAAATTTATATGTTTATGAAGGATCAGAACATAACCAAGAAGCACAAAAACCGAAAAAAATTGACATCAATTCAATAAAATAATATGGATACAGTAAACGCAACAGGAAGAAGAAAAGCTTCAATCGCCAGAATTTATCTGAAAGACGGAAAAGGAAATATTACTGTCAACAAAAAAACGCTTGATGAATATTTCACAATCGATGAACTGAAATATCAAATATTAAGACCGTTTTCAGTTGTTGAAGCTGAAGGAAAATATGATCTTATCGTCAATTTAAAAGGCGGCGGTTTTAAAGGACAAGCTGAAGCATTAAGACTGGCTATTTCCAGAGCATTGGTGAAAATTAATCCGGATGATAAATCAGCTTTGAAAAAAGAAGGATTCTTAACGAGAGATGCCAGAGTTGTTGAAAGGAAAAAACCGGGACAACCAAAAGCTCGTAAAAAATTCCAATTCAGTAAAAGATAATACCCAAGATTTGAACTTAATATCAAATTTAAGTTTAGTATCTAAATTACCAAGACCGGCATTTTTGTCGCTACTTGGTAATTGCTTTATTATAAGAATGTAAACTTAATTAAAAAACATGTCAAAAGTAGATTTTAACCAATTATTGGATGCCGGTGTTCACTTCGGACACCTCAAAAGAAAATGGAATCCGAAAATGGCTCCTTATATTTTCATGGAGCAAAACGGAATTCACATCATTGATTTATACAAAACAATGGTAAAACTTGACGAAGCTTGTGCAGCAGCAAAACAAATTGTAAAATCAGGCCGTCAAATTCTTTTCGTAGCAACAAAAAAACAAGCAAAAGAAATTGTTGAAGAAAAAATTAAACCTACCGGAATGCCTTATATCACAGAGCGTTGGTCAGGCGGTATGTTAACTAATTTCAGAACAATCAGAAAAGCTATTAAAAAAATGAAGTCCATTGATACAATGGCAGAAGACGGAACTTTCGATAAAATATCCAAAAGAGAACGTCTCCAAATTATGCGTGAAAGAGCAAAACTCGAAAAAAATCTGGGCAGTATTGTCGAAATGAAACGCGTTCCTTCAGCAATATTTGTTGTTGATGTTACTAAAGAAAAAATTGCCGTTGCCGAAGCAAAAAAATTAGGATTACCTATTTTTGCAATGGTCGATACAAATTCAGATCCGAGTGTTAATTTCCCGATACCTTCAAATGATGATGCTTCTAAATCGATATCTTTAATTATTGATGTTGTTTCAAAAGCAATTACGGAAGGTTTAAACGAGCAAAAAGCTGAAAGAAAAGAAAAACAATCTGAAAATACGGAAAAAAAAGAACCCGTAAAAACCAGAGCTCGTAAAAAATAATTTAATACTTTAAGTTTAAAAACTAAAACAAAATGACTAAAATAAGTGCAGCAGACGTTGCAAAATTAAGAAAAATGACCGGTTCCGGTATGATGGATTGTAAAAATGCGCTTACCGAATCAAACGGAGATTTTGATGAAGCCATCGATATTCTCAGAAAAAAAGGACAAAAAGTAGCCGGCAAACGTGCTGACAGAGACACTTCAGAAGGTGCCGTTATTGCAAAAAAATCATCTGACGGTAAAAAAGCTGTTATTATTGCATTAAATTGCGAAACAGATTTTGTTGCTAAAAATGATGATTTTGTAAAATTCGCAAATCAAATTTCAGATATTGCCGTAAAAAACAATCCTGAAAATCTTGAAGAACTTAAGAATTTAGAACTAAACGGAGTTAAAATCAGTAATGAAATTATCACTCAAACCGGTGTAATCGGGGAAAAAATTGAACTCGGATATTACGATAAAGTAGAAGGTGAATCAGTTGCTTCATACATTCATCCCGGAAACAAATTGGCTTCAATTGCCGGATTTACAAAAGTAATTGAAGAACATGCAGGGAAAGATATTGTTATGCAAATTGCCGCAATGAGTCCTATCGCTGTTGATAAAGATGGTGTTTCGCAAGAAATTATTGATAAAGAAATTGAAATCGGTAAAGAACTTGCTATTCAAGAAGGCAAACCGGCTGATTTAGCAGAAAAAATTGCTGTCGGAAGATTAAACAAATTCTTTAAAGAAAATACATTGTTAAATCAACAATGGGTAAAAGATAACAAAAAAACTATCAGAGATTTTTTAAAAGAAATTGATGCAGAAGTAAAAATTACAGGATTTAAACGTTATTCCGTAAATTAATTTTTTATATACAATATAAATTAAAAGCTGCCTTCGGCAGCTTTTTTTATTCAAACAAATACGGTAGAAATAAATTTGTATCTATAAAATACGAATAGTATATTTGCAATTATTTTGAAAATTTTTTAAGCAATAAAATATGACAGATAATTTTGGCGAAATTGTACAAATCATAGGACCTGTTATTGATGTAAGTTTTGAAAAAATCGGGAAACTTCCTGATATCCACGAATCCTTAGAAATCACTCAAAATGACGGCAGCAATTTAGTTGTAGAAGTCGAACAACATATAGGTGAATATACTGTCAGAACGATAGCAATGGACATAACTGACGGATTAAAAAGAGGCATGAAAGTTAAAGCAACAGGAGCCCCCATTAAAATGCCGGTCGGAGAAAAAGTAAGAGGACGTTTGTTAAATGTTATCGGAGATACAATTGACGGATTAGAATCTTTAGACAAATCAGACGGTTATCCGATTCACAATGAAGCTCCGGCTTTTAAAAATCTTTCAACAAGCAAAGAAGTACTTTATACCGGAATTAAAGTTATTGATTTGATTGAACCCTATGCAAAAGGCGGTAAAATAGGGCTTTTCGGCGGTGCCGGTGTCGGTAAAACCGTATTAATTCAAGAATTAATTAATAACGTTGCCAAAGGATACAACGGAATGTCAGTTTTTGCAGGTGTCGGTGAACGAACACGCGAAGGAAACGATTTACTTCGTGAAATGATTGAATCGGGAATTGTAAAATACGGAGACGAATTCACAAAATCAATGGAAGAAGGCAGTTGGGATTTATCAAAAGTTGATAAAGAAAAAATCAAAGAATCTCAAGTATCCATGGTTTTCGGTCAAATGAATGAACCTCCGGGTGCTCGTGCTCGTGTGGCATTATCAGGTTTATCCGTTGCCGAAAAATTCAGAGACGGTGACGGAAAAGGTAAAGGCAACGATATTTTATTTTTTATTGATAATATTTTTCGTTTTACGCAAGCCGGCTCGGAAGTTTCTGCTTTGCTCGGAAGAATGCCTTCTGCGGTAGGATATCAACCCACTTTAGCAACGGAAATGGGTGAAATGCAAGAACGTATCACCTCAACAAAAAACGGTTCAATTACATCCGTTCAAGCGGTTTATGTTCCTGCCGATGACTTAACAGACCCCGCTCCCGCAACAACTTTTTCGCACTTAGATGCAACAACGGTTTTAAGCAGAAAATTAGCAGAACTCGGTATTTATCCTGCGGTTGACCCGCTTGATTCTTCATCAAGAATTTTAACTCCCGATGTTATCGGACAAGAGCATTATGAAACAGCTCAAAAGGTAATTAACATTCTTCAACGTTATAAAGAACTGCAAGATATTATTGCCATTCTCGGTATGGATGAACTTTCTGAAGAAGATAAATTAACGGTACACAGAGCAAGGCGTGTTCAACGATTTTTATCACAACCGTTCTTCGTTGCCGAACAATTTACCGGTATAAGCGGTGTTTTAGTTCCTATCGAAGAAACCATAAAAGGTTTTAACATGATTATTAACGGTGAAGTCGATAAATATCCCGAAGCTGCATTCAATCTTGTCGGAACCATTGAAGATGCCATTGCAAAAGGAGAAAAAATATTAAACGAAACACAAGAAAGATAATATGTTTTTAGAGATTGTAACACCTGAAAAAACATTATACAGCAAAGAAATTAAATACGTTAAAGTTCCCGGAAGTGACGGACAATTCGGCGTATTAAAAGATCATGCACCCATAATTTCCACTTTGGAAAAAGGACAAATAAAAGTTGTCGAAATTGATGATACAGAAGAACTTTTTGATGTTAAAGGCGGAGTTATCGAAATTCTGAAAAACAATATTATTATTCTTTTGAAATTATAAATTATGTTCTGTTAAGCAAAAAAGGTTCACTGAAAAATCAGTGAACCTTTTTTATTATGTAATTGAAATATTTCAGATATCTGATATCCGGGAATATTCAAAATCGACAAAAAATCCAAAGCCCTTTGGATAATTTATTTAAAAATAATAAATTAGAGGTCTGAAAACAGTAATACAGATATAATTGAAATAACGGTAATACTGACTACAAATGTTCGTGACAAATCTAAGACGAACCTATCATACAACAACAAGATGTCAAAATATCGTATCAGAATAACTATTCCGTTAAATGACTGACAAAAACATAACAGCACTTTTAGGAAAAGCAATTCGAGAAGGCAAATACCTTAACATAAGGTACAAAAATAAGAATGGAGAAATTACACCTTTTTGGATTTGTATTTTGGATATAAATGCAAAAGATGAACTGTATGTGAATATGTTCAATATTACAAAAGATGAACCCTTATTAAATAAAAAAATTTTTATATCAAGTATTCAGACAGCTGAAATCTTGAAATTTTCTCATTATAACGTTTCCGATAAACTGATAACTAAGATTGACCAAGATGAAAGTTTGCAAAAATATGAGTTTGATAGCTATGACAACAATGTATTAAATTATTATTTAGAATGTTACAAAGCGAATAAGGATCCGTTTTTACACAAGACACATATAATTCCGAATACCGATTTAAATGTATTAATTGATCAAGATCCGTATCAACTGACAGATAAACAACAAAAGCACATTCTGAAAGAAATCTATCATAATGATTATAATAAATTCTATGATTATAAACTTGCCTTATGTGAATTTTCAATAGATATAGAATCAAGAGGGAAATTTGTTGTTGCATACAGAAAACTAACATTTGACCCGATAGAGAAAACTCTTCATATTGAAAACCGAACAGAATTCAATTCAGCTTTTTACATTCAAGGCATAAAACATTCACTGTCTTATTATACAGATATAAGTCCGACTGATTTTCAAAACTTATACAATAAGGATAAATTTGGTACAATAGAATTATTAAAAGGCAGTTTTCAATCCGGAGAATTACCGAACACAAGGCCGGAAATTATTGTTTTGGGTTATGCACAAATTGATATATCAAGGATTTACGATGATATCAATTCAGAACATTCAAAAAATGAAATGCAAATTCCCTTAAAAGCATTCTTTCAAAATTTATCCTTGCTTGACAGAAAGAACAGAAAAGAGCCACAAATCGTTCTTTATGACAATAATGTGAATATTGATCAACTTCGAACAATTTATAATTCAATAAAATATCCGATTACATATATACAAGGACCTCCGGGTACCGGAAAAACACAAACAATCTTAAATATAGTAGTGAATTGTTTAACGAACAATAAAACCTTATTGATTTCTTCAAATAATAATATTCCTGTTGACGGAATAACAGACAAATTGTTTTTAGGAAAATACAGAAATAAAGAGATTTTATTTCCGATGATCAGACTCGGAAACAACACTTATGTCGCGGAAGCATTAAAAAAAATAAAAAAACTGTATGAGTTTGAAACAAAAGACATCCCAAAAGAGGATCTCTTATTCAATTTGAAAGAAAAGTCAAAGGAAAACAACAAAAAATTACTCGGAAAATTAAAGAATTACGAAGACAGAATTGATCTCAAGCAAAATTTGAAATTCATTAAAGGATTAATATCAAGAGGTTCCGGTAAATATCAGCAACTTGAAGACGAAAAAACGAAACTTGAAAACCGACTAAATCAAATTCCGATAACAACTGACGAAAATGTTAAAGGAATGTTTGAGGTTATAAAAGACAATTTTCAATTGCTGCAATATTTTTATTTCGAATCTTTAAGATATATAAAGCGATTAAAAACCAAAGTTTATAGTGAACTCGTAAAAATACTGTATTTAGAAGATGAAGATGAGCAAGTTAAAGAGTTTAACAGATGGATTTCTAATGACGAGAATCTAATAAAATTTACCAGAGTATTTCCAATTATTCTTACAACCAATATTTCAAGCCGAAAATTGGGGTATAAATTCAAGTTTGATCTGTTAGCAATTGATGAAGCAGGACAATGTGATATTGCTGTAAGTTTAATCCCAATTTCAAAATGTTCAAATATGGTTTTAATCGGTGACACAAATCAACTAAAACCTATAATTGTTTTTGAGGAAAAAAGAAATAAACAATTAATGAAACAGTTTAAAATTGATGATCACTATAACTACTTCAACAATTCAATACTTTCTCTTTATAAAAGAATAGATAATATTTCAAGAGATATTTTATTAAGTTATCACTACCGTTGCGGAAAAAAGATCATCAATTATTCCAATATGCGGTTTTATGAAAGCAGATTAAATCTATCGGCCATTAATAACATTGGTGAAGTAAAATTAGTAGCTGTTAATAATGTAAATCATAAAAATAAGAACTCTCAAATAGAAGAAGCCGTAGAAATTATAAATTACATAAAAGAAAATAAATTATCGGATGTTTTTATCATTACACCTTTCAGAAATCAAGAAACTGTTATTAATCATTATTTAAAAGAAGCAAAGGAAAAAGGTGAAATAGACAGTTCCGTCAGTTGCGGAACAATTCATAAAGTGCAGGGGCAAGAAAATAAAGCAATCATAATATCTACTGCCATTTCAAGACAAACATCTCCCGGAACTTACAATTGGATTAAAGATAACAGCGAATTAATAAATGTAGGTGTCACAAGAGCAAAAGAACAGTTAATTGTTTTTACTGATAAACATGCCATTGATATTTTGTCAAGAAAAGATGATGATCTGTATGCTTTGATTGATTATGTCGAAAAAAACGGAACAATACAAATTTCTCAAAGTATCGTTAATAAATTCACCATCGGTTTCTCCAATAATTCAAAATTTGAAGACGAATTTTATAAAACGATGAGACATTATTGCTCGGTACGAGACAGCAAATTCAAAAGAAACGTTAAAATCATTGATATATTCCCGGAAGAAAAAAATAATCCCGTGGTAAATAAAAAAGAATTTGACGGTGTACTTTATCATGGAAAAAAACCAAAAATAGTCTTTGAAATAAACGGTAGAGAACATTATACTAAGAAAAATAGAATCAAGTCTGATGAAATCAAAAAAGATTTATTAAAAACGAAGGATATCAGATTATTTTTTATTCCAAATCAATATGTGAAGCATTATGAATTTATTCGAGAATTAATCAGAAAATTCAACGGTGATATTTATCAAAAAACATTGTTTGATGACTACGATTCCACAAACTGATAATATATAAAAAAGGAATACATGAAACAGTTAACTATTTGAAAATAAAATAAAACCGGCTGCCAACACCACACATAGTTTATAGCCGACAATTACCTAATTCCCTGTTGGTTATATATTTGTACTGCAAAATTCATGAATTTTTCTATCTTTGTAAGATAGATTTAAGGTTTGTGGATTTAAGTCCGCTACAAGCCACCGAAACCGTTAACTATAAATTTATCCTTATGAAAACAATATTGACATTACTTATTTTTTTCCAAACACTTACATTATTTGCCGCAAAGGTTGATACTTTAATTGTGTACAGCAATTCAATGAAAAAAGAGATTAAAAACACGGTCATACTGCCGAATTCTTATCTTGCCGAAGGGAAAAAATTTCCGGTGCTGTATTTATTACACGGTGCAGGAGCAGATTACAGAACATGGGTAACTTATTATCCCGAAATCAAAGATTATGCTGATATGTATAATTTTATTATTGTGTGTCCGGACGGCGGAAAAACAAGTTGGTATTTTGACAGCCCTATCGATCGTTCTTATCAATATGAAACATATATCAGCAAGGAATTAGTTGAAAAACTAGATAAATCTTATAATACATCCGCCAAAAGAGAAGATCGTGCCGTTATGGGTTTAAGCATGGGCGGTCACGGTGCTTTTTATTTAGCCGTAAAACATCCCGATATTTGGAGTGCAGCACTAAGCAGCAGCGGCGGACTTGATATAAGACCGTTTCCGAACAAATGGGATATTGCAAAACGTCTCGGAAGTATGAAAGACTATCCGGAAAGATGGGGAAAAAACACGGTCATTAACATGATACATCTGATAAAAGCAGACAGTACCAAATTATTTTTTGATTGCGGAACGGATGACTTTTTCTATCCGGCTAACAAAAAATTTCATGAAAAGTTACTTTATATGAATATTCAGCACACCTATATAGAAATGCCGGGAGGACACTCAAGGGCATATTGGAAAAATTCAATTAAATATCATTTCACATTTTTAAACAGCCATTTTAATCAATAGAACTTTTGAATATTAAAATACCAGAAGAAAACTTATTTTAATTATTTTATCCGTCGGCATATTCATTAATGTCGGTCTTTTTATGTTATATTCCGTCATATCGACATCAAACGAACCGATATAAACATCTTTTCCTTTTTTTTCTTTTTTCAAAACCGAAAACGTAATTTTTTTCTTTACGTTATGGAAGTTTAAAATTCCGGTAACCCTTATATTATTTTCCGTTTGTTCAATCCTGTTACTGACAAAAGTAATTGCAGGATATTTAATTCCGTCAAGGATTTCAACGGCATGAGAATCCCGATTTGAATTTCCGCTGTTAAAATCAATAATTTTTAAAGAAACCGCTGCTTTTTCAATCTTTCCGGTTTCTGAATTTTCTTTAATCACGGCTCTTACATTTTTATTCACGCCTTCCCAATCGTGCATGGGATGGCTCATCGCATACGTTACCTCCGACAGTGTATTATCTGCATATTTTTTAACCGGCTCTTGTGCGTTAATCGTTGAAAATAAAACCATTAACAAAAACAAAAACACATTCTTATATAATCGTGTCATAATTATTTAATTAAAATTTAATGATAATTTCTGCTGCTAAGAATGACCCGAAAGCCGTAAATGCAGCAGCTCTGTGATAAGGTCTTAAATTCGGATTATCTTCAAGATAAAAAGATAAAACATTGGTGGCAATCATGCTCGATAAATGGATAATTGCCAATGCCCGATGTATTTTTATACTGCTGTATCCTTTGTGCTCCGGAATAATTTTAGGCGGAGCAAACAAAGCTAAAGATGCCGTTGTAAAATACAAAATATTAACACCTGTTGCTACGCCTTCATGCAAATCTCTCAGTTGATATTTCCCGTTATAAAGTTGCGTTCCGATTATACCCTGTGCTATCATTCCGGCAGAAGTCAACATTCCGAGTGTTTGATGAGTTTTAAAGAAATAACCTCTGATTTTAAGTTCTTTTGTCCTGTTTTCAGGTGTTAACTCAAATGCCTTAAAATTCCGCATCAGTCCTTTTTGCCCCCACAATATTTTTTGTGTGACTAAAAACTTATCCGGCAATAATTGAACCTCAGAATTATCCGATAAATCGTTTAATAAATCGTCATCAAATTTGTTCGAAATCGTATCGTTTTGTGCCGTTAAAGATATTGACACAGAAACAATAACAAACAACAAATAAAAAAATTTCATAATGTAAGCTTTTGTTAATAGCTTTAACAAAGATACAATCTGTTTTTCTGAAAAGCAAATTCAGATGCAAATATCTGATTTAATCAACATTTGCAGGACCGTTTTTCTTCTTGCATCGGCGGACATTTAATTGAGCCGAATGAACAATAAACACAACAATCCCCTTCTTTCGGCTTCAATACAGCTTTACAATTTTTACATTCATAAAAAAACTGACACGCATCCGTCGGCATTTCTTCTTCTT
>Ga0164318_10001887_pt1 | contig 19065 bp, 16 predicted proteins | sample GuaBasSedimGuay9_FD_113734 | JGI IMG/M metagenome (GOLD analysis project Ga0164318, IMG submission 113734) | Subseafloor sediment microbial communities from Guaymas Basin, Gulf of California, Mexico - Guay9, Core 4571-4, 0-3 cm | ecosystem: Environmental > Aquatic > Marine > Hydrothermal vents... | reverse complement strand
ATATTTTATTATCAGCCAGACATTTTCCTTTCTATTATCGGCATCTTCATGACAATTTTGATCCAGAGATCATTGAGATGTAATATTATTTGCAACAGCCTGAAAATATCCGACCGCTACCAATGCCAAGGTTGAGGTCATCAACATTCTCGGGCAGAGAATCGTCACGCTGGTAGATGAATTCAAGGCCCGGGAAAGTACGAAATAATGTGGAATGAAACCGACCGGTACGGGTCAAGGGCCGCATCAGGTATTTATCTGTACTATATGCAGGCGGGCGAATATGCAGAAACCCGGAAAATGATGCTGATTAAATAATCCATTTCATATTTGTCAAAGAAAAAGCCGCTTCCAAAACGGGGGCGGCTTTCTTTATTTTTTCGGAAAAATTATTTGCCGAATTTATCCTGAAGAATTCGAAGCCGGTCGCAGACATAATCGGCCTCGGCATTTTTAAGATCAGGATAAAAAGGAAGAGATATAACGCATTTAAAGGTGTTTTCGCAATTGGGGAAATCAGTTCCGGAATATCCAAGTTCGTTTTTAAAATAAGACAGCTGATAAACCGGGATAAAATGCACACCGCATCCGACTCCGGCTTTCTCCAGTTCCTCGATTAACCGGTCGCGTCTTATTTTCCACCGTTCGGGTATGATCCTGATAATAAAAAGATGCCAGGAATGTTCATTGAAATCACGGTAATACGGCAGTTCGATGATGTCTGTCATGCTTTTGAAGTTCTTGAAATATTGCAGTGCCAGTTGCAGGCGTTTTTTCTTAAGGTTCTTGAATCGCCTCATCTGCCCCACCCCGAGCGCCGCGGATAGATCGGACATGTTGTACTTATAACCCAGGTCGGTGATATCGTAGCGCCAGCTTCCGCCCCGGTATCTTTTCCAGCCCGACGAGGTCATACCGTGGAGGGACAGGTGTCTCACACGGTCGATAAGCCGTTTCCTATTGGAAACGACCATCCCGCCCTCGCCGGTAGTAATATTTTTGGTCGAATAAAAAGAAAAAATCGTGGAATGGGCAATCGATCCGATGGGCTGGCCGTTATATTTCGCGCCGAGCGAATGGGCGGCATCGGTAATAAGAAAAAGTTTATGTTTTCGCGTTATTTTTTTGAGCCCGGTATAATCGCAGGGACAGCCCGCGATATCGACACTGATCACGGCTTTTGTTTTTTTGGATATCTTTTTTTCGACTGCCGCCGGATCGATATTCATGCTTACCGGGTCAATATCGACAAGGACAGGTCTGGCGCCGGTGTACATTATCGCCTCGACTGTCGCCGCCATGGTAAACGGTGTCGTTATCACTTCGTCACCTTCGCCGATTCCGAGACTTTCGAGGACCAGGTGAAGCCCGGCCGTCCCTGAAGACAGCGCGGCGGCATAATGGGCGCCGGTAATTTTTATGATTTGCTTCTCAAGCAGGTTCACTTTGGGGCCCGAGGTCACCCATCCGGTTTTGAGAACATCAGCGACCTCTTTTTTCTCCTCTTTAGAGAAGGATAATCTGAAAAACGGTACTTTCAAATCTTATCTCTCCCGGCGATCGATTTTTCGTACAGTGCCGACATTTTATCCAGGCATTTATCCCAGCGGTAATTATCGGCAACAAATTTTCTTCCGGCCTCGCCCATTTTCTTTTGTACTTCGGCATTATCAGCCAGTCTTATAATGGTATCGGCCAGCTTAGAGACATCTCCCGGCGGAACGAGGATTCCTGTTTCCCCGTCTTTCAGCACACCCGGAACACCGCCGATATTGCTTGCGATAACCGGCAGTCCGACTGCCGAGGCCTCCAGCACCGCCACGCCGAAAGACTCCGACTCCATAACCGACGGCATGACCATTATATCATGCATGGCGAGAAACTCGGGCATGCCGGTATTCTCGATGAAACCTGTAAAATTGACATAATCGTCAAGCCGCAGGTCTTTGACCTTTTGTTTCAACGCATCTGTCATTTCGCCCTCACCGGCCATTGTAAGATGTATGCGATGGCCGCCTTTCACGGCACGCGCGACCGCCTCGATCAGAATATCGGGACCGTATTTGCCCCGGTGCGCCTTAATAAATACCAGCCTGGTGCGGTCTTTCTTCTCATGTTTTTTTATGATATCGGGGATATCGACCCCGAACGGGATGACATCCGTTTTGTCGTCAATATCTGGAAACAGTTCTCGTGTTTTATCTTTAAGGAATCGACTTGTGGCAGTGATATGATCGGCGGAGCGGAGAATTCTTTTTAACAGGGCCTTTTTGAATCGGTTGTTCGGGAAATCGATAACATCGGCGCCCCAGACAGATATGATATGCGGGTGATAACCGGAATGCATGCCCCAGAGTCCGAAACCGGTGGCATAATGCGAATGAAGCAGATCGGGCCTGATATTTTTAATAATCGTTTTTACCCGCCCGGCATGTTTGAAATAGCCGAGTTTTCGGCTTGGGCTTTCGGGGAGAATGACCGTCTCGACATCGTCGATCTTGTCTCCTCCGAGAGAGATGACGGTTATATCATATCGGCGTCGGGCCAGTCCCCGCGCCCAGCGGATAATATGCACCGAACCTGAATAACCCAGTAAGATGATTTTACGAGACATATTCATCGACCGGTTGAAATTTGATGAGGCCGGCAGACCCTGGCCAGCAAGCCCAGAATAATCGCCAGTACATAGCCTTCCTGACCCCAGGTCCAGGCCCGCATATAAAATATCGTTATAAAAAATACAAAAGAACTTATATAGAGAGCTGCGGTCAGCGGCATATCGGACTTTTGATCGTTTTTATGCATGATTCTGCGTCCGAGTCTGAATGCGGTCCAGCCCAGAAAAAATATGGCCAGCGCCCCGGGCAGACCTGTTTCGGAAAGGTATTGCAGGAAAACATTGTGAAATGACATACCCACGATATAGTAACGAACGGCGTCGAATTTAAGATTGGTGAGCAAATCATCTATTACCCGGAAATTGCCGATACCGATTCCTGTTAACGGATCAAGAAGAAAACCATTGAAAGCCGCTTTCCACAGCGACAGACGCAACAGGATCGTACCGGTGGGCTGATCCGCCCCGAGTTCCTCCAGCCGTTCACCCAGAAGCAGAAAATATCCCGAAGCCACAACCGCAATCAACAGGAGAGGAATCAACACCATGACAAATCCCCTGACATACCGGCGGGCATAATTACATCCCATCCGCTTTGCTTTTCGGTGAGAGACAAACAGCAGGACCGGGACGGCAATAAAAAGTGTTAGAAGCGCCCCGCGCGACATGGTAGCAATCGTCGCCGCCAGATTGATCAGGAAGATAATCGAATAAAAAAATCGTCCGGCCTTTTTCTCCGACCATATCGCAAAAGCCAGCGAAACCGGCACCCCGATCATACAGAAGGTCTCGAAAGCGATACCGGAAATCCCGAAGATACGCAGACTCCCGCCCGATGAGAAAAACATGATGCAGTTATAAAGCGAAAACAGAGTGAAAATATGAATGAAATATCCCAGTATTTTGAAAGAAGACATCTTTCCTGCCAGGTAATAAATCGAGCGGAACATGAAATAAAGCAGGATAATTCTTGCCGTCGGGACAACAGACAGAGACGGCTTATAGGCAAAAACCGCCGACAGGACAGTGGCCATGATCAGTGCTATAATACTGTAATCGAGAGCGGTTTTATCGATGGTCGGCGAATACTTAAAAAACCAGGAAATGATAACCGCGCCAATAAAAATGAATGCCGCAATATCCCATGGATGCACGGCAAAACCGGTCATAAAATAAGGGGCATAGATAAAATTCAAGGCGGCAAACAGATAAAAACTGTATCGCGGCGAGCAAAGAAAAAGGAACACAAAGGGTACCGCCAGATATATGAGGGCTGGAATGGCCCGATTACTGATCAGCAGAAATACCGGCGGTACCGAAGCCAGTATCAGCAGGAATGTCAACTTCAATGAAAAACGCTTCCACAGATCCCGCGATAATGAAATTGTATTCGCCGCGTTTCGCATCATGCCCTTTTAAATGTTCTGTCTATCATTTCTCTGATAATGTCGATTCCAATCAGGTACCCAATGATAACAAAACCCGTCATAGAAATCAAACCCGCAGGAATCACTCTCATTTTAGATACCAGGCTCATCCCCTCTGCAAAGTCAGGCATTCGGGCGAAAAAATAACCGGTAATAATCAGCGGTATCGAGGCAAGGATAACTTTGACAACGGTCAGGCCGAGTTTTTTCATCTCCTCCATTTTGCCGCTGTGGACTAAAAGAATAACCAGCACCGTAACGGTAAATAACTGCACCGCTGATGTGGCCAGTCCTATTCCGGGATAATCCAGCAGATTTTTAAATATCCAGGTCAGGACTATTTTCAATATTATCGAGGCCACGGCGACTGCAAATACCGCTCGCTGGCGGCCTGATGAATAGCAGGCCTGAATCAATATGGTATAGACAAAAAGACAGACCAGATACGGCGCCAGGGTGATCAATATTTTCGATGTTATCTCAAGCGAATGCAAATCAAAGGCGCCCCTGAAAAATACCGCCGCGGTCAAGTCGCGCGGGAATATCAGGTAAAAAAGCCCGCAGGGCAGGCCGATGACAAGCGCCATTGTCAATGCCGAATGGAGCATGCTCCTGAAACGGCTGTTGTCCTGATCGTTCGCGGTTTCACTTAAATACGGAAAAGTTACCGAGGCGATGGCAAAGCCGATAATACTCACCGGAAGCATGACCAGCAGGCTGCAGTAGTTCAGCGCCGACACCACTCCCTCCTGCAAACCCGAGGCAAAATAGCGGTCGATCAGGAAATAGGTACTGACCAGAAGCTCAACGGCAATTATTACGCCGCCAACTGAGAGGACTTTTCTGACTTCGGGACCGAACAGACGAAAACTGAATTTTTCGAAAACAGATATACCGGAAACTTTGATGAGCAGAAAAACGACCTGCAGAAAATAACCGGCGACCAACCCGAGCAAAATGGCCGTCACCGACATTTCTCCCGAAAAAATGTAAATCGTCGATATGGCCGTGATATTCAAAACGATTGTCCCCAGGGCCGGATAAACAAAGAATTTTTTTACATTGAGAGCGGAACGGAGAAGCGATTCGGCAAATCCGAAAAAGACCAGGACTGAGATCGCCCGGCAGTAAAAAATACCTTTGCCGAGTTGCTCACCGTGAAGATCCGGGCCGATCATCTTCACCAGATACGGCGCCGCCAGAATTATAAACAGGATCACAAGCAGGACCGATGTCATCAGCGAGTTGACAACGTTCCATATCTCGCGCCCGGACCGGGTGCTTTCATTTTCGGCCAGTTTCTTCGACAGAAACGGCACCGCCAGAAAATTGGTGGCCCGGACAATGACGACATTGAAAAAGATGGGGGCGGCAATAGCGATCAGAAAAATATCATATTCCAGTGATGTTCCGAAACGTTCGGCAATGACCATCTCGCGGATAAATCCCAGCAGTTTCGAAATCAGCACAACCCCGGATACACCTAAGATTGCCTGTTTTATGCCGCCGGAGTCGGTCAAATTACTATTCCTTGAAAAATTTCAACAATGATGCTGTCATAATCTCCGAGGGACGTCTCCCCTGAATTTTCCAGTTGACCTTCTTCACTGGCTTCTTTAATGTCCGCATTCCATCACTTATTTTCCGGGCAGAAAGCCCGACCAGGTGATTGCCCCATTTGAGAGTCTCGGTCCATTCGGTTTCATCCCTGAGGGTGAAACAGGGTGTTCCCAGAGCAACCGCCTCTTTTTGAATCCCGCCCGAATCAGTTATAACCGCCCCGGCATAATGCATCAGGGACAGATTATCCAGATACGGGACCGGTTCGATCAGATCGACATTGGGTAATTTCTTTACTTTTGACAGCAATCCGAAGTGCCGGAGATTTTTCCGGGTTCGCGGGTGTACCGGGAATACAATCCGCCGGTCCATACCTGAAAGGATATCTGCCACTTTGTGCATATTATCTTCACAATCGACATTGCCGGCACGATGCATTGTCAGCAGGATATATTTCTTCTTTTCGAGTTTCAGTTTTTTAAGAATGGAACGATTTTGTATTATTTCCTGCCGTGTATTATCTATCAGTTCATACATCAGATCACCCGAGCGGACAATTCCTTTTTTTATGCCCTCGCTTTTAAGATTTGAAACAGCCCGCGATGTCGGGCAAAACAAAAGGGTGGAAATATGATCGGTCAGGCGGCGGTTGATTTCCTCGGGCATATCCATTCGGTACGACCGCAAACCGGCTTCGACATGCGCCACCGGGATGTGAAGTTTCGATGCCGTCAGGGCTCCCGCCAGAGTGCTGTTGGTGTCACCGTAAACCAGCACCATATCCGGCTGATGTTTTACGAGCAGTTTTTCGAATCGGCTCATTATCCGGCCGGTCATCTTGCCATGATTGCCGGATCCGACCGCAAGATTGAAATCGGCTTTCGGGATTTTTAGTTGCCTGAAAAATACATCCGACATGGTTCTATCATAATGCTGGCCGGAATGGACAATTATATGCGTAAATCTTTTCGAAATGACCGGCGCCAATGCCGCCAGTTTGATAAACTGGGGCCGGGCGCCGACCAATGATATTACTTTCTTCTTACTTCTGGGCATCTTCATTAATTATGTCATCCACCAACCGGTGAACCATACTGCCGATCTATATTAAGCCGAGACCGATTTGACGACAGAGATGACTTCTTCCTGTTCCTCGTCGGTCAGTTCAGGGAAAATCGGAATCGAGACGACATTCGCGGCGGCCTTTTCGCTGATCGGGAAATCTCCTGTTTTATACGGGAGATATTTATAACATTCAAGCTGATGAAAAGGCACCGGGTAATAAATATCGTGTCCGATTTTATTTTCCTTCAGCGCGGTCATCAATTCATCGCGATTTTCAACCGCGATTGTGTACTGGTTATATATATGATAGGAGTATTCCCGTACTACCGGTGTTTTAATCGCTGTCCCGGCGAAAGCGGCATCGTATTTTTTGGCGTTGGCAATCCGTCCCTGCGACCACTCATCAAGATAGTCCAGTTTAATCAGGAGTACCGCCGCCTGAAGGCTGTCGAGTCGAGAATTATATCCGACCACCAGCGGGCGATATTTCTGTTTCCAGCCATGCAGACGCAGCATTTTCAGCATTTCATAATTTTCTTCTGTCTTTGTCACTACCAGACCGCCGTCACCGACCCCGCCCAGATTTTTCGACGGGTAAAATGAGAAACAGCCGTAATCGCCGATCGAGCCGGCCGGGCGATCTTTGTACCTGGCGCTTATCGCCTGGGCGGCGTCCTCGATGACCACCAGGCCGTATTTTCGGGCGATTTCCATAATCGGTTCCATATCAGCCACCTGACCAAACAGGTGCACCGGTATAATGGCTTTGGTTTTCGGCGTGATCGTTTTTTCTATCAGGGTCGGATCGATATTGTAAGTATCTTCCTCGATATCGACAAATTTCGGCACCGCCCCGGCCCGGCTGATCACGCTGGTTGAGGCAAAAAACGAGTAATCCGAAGTGATAACTTCATCGCCCGGTTTAACGCCGGCGGCTATTACAGATAAAAGCAGGGCATCTGTACCGGAGGCCACCCCGACACCGTAATCGACACGGCACAGCTCGGCAACTCTTTTTTCCAGATCAGCCACAGGAGGACCGAGAATAAAATAACCGTTATCGAACACCTCCTGAACCGCCTTATCGATCCGTTCCTTTATTTTATTATATTGACGCTTCAGATCTAAAAGTGGAACCGCCATATCTATCTCCCTTATTTCTCTTGTTTTTTTTGATCATCCCAGCCCTGGTTTTCCAGAAGCTGTTCTTCGGGTACATCACGGAATGGTTTGGCCGGCATACCGGCCATAATTTTCTTGTCCGGACAATCCGAGGTTAGTACTGCACCGGCGGCGACCAGGCCGTCGGCCCCGACTGTCTTGCCGGGTAATATGGTGGCGTTAACACCGATACGCCCGCCCTTTTTGACTGTCACTCCCTTGAAATGTTTGAATCGCTCTTCGGTCCGGCCGACATAATTGTCATTTGAAGTAGCCGCGCAGGGAGCGACAAAGACCCTGTCCTCGAGTTCGGAGTAGGCCGTGATATACACATTTGTCTCGAGTTTGCAGTAGCGACCGATTTTGCAGTAATTTTCGATGGCGACACCGCGGCCGACTATTGTAAAATCACCGATGGCGACATTCTCTCTGACCGTGGACAGGTCGGCTATCAGCACTTTGTGTCCAATATCGACGCCGCGGTAAATGATCACATTGGTGCCGATAATACAGTCCGAGCCAATGACCGAAGGGGGCAGTTCCTGGTCTTTGGTGACCGCCGAATTGGCCGCCCGCATGGGAAACTTGCCGATAACTGTTCCATCATCGATCCTGACATTATCGCCGATACGGGTGCCGCCGTGAATAATGACATTATGCCCGATGAGACAGCCTTTCCCGATTTCGACATCATGCGCAATATGGCAGAAATGGCCGTGTTTTGTTCCCTCACCCAAGCGCACCGATTTATCGATAATTGATGAATTCATAACAACCTCAGTCTGTATTCAGGTTTTATTGAGAAGGCCGCCGAATTTATCCGGCCCCATCCTGCATTTTTATTATACACTCAGCTTTTGTTTCCGGAGTTCTTTTTTACGCCGGGCAGCCATCCGAACAGGGCGCCGATAAAATATCTGGCCCGGTTATAATCATCCGGCGACTTTATTTTCAAATTCTCCATATAGTTGAAAAACAATGCAAGAAAAACCGCGATGAATAATGAAATAATAAAGGATATCGTGACGATGATTCTTTTCTGCGGTTTTATCGGCGATTCGGGCGGGAAGGCACGATCTATAATGGATATAGTCGGGGTATTCATCATCTCCTGAATCTTGGCCTGTTCATACTGCTCCGATAGGAGTCTGAACAATGTTTCCGCGATTTGCACCCGGCTGGTCAGTTCGGCATATTTTACTTTAAGACGGGGGACTTCGGAGATGGGCAGATTCAGATAAGTACTGTCGCTTCCCCCGAATTCCAGGGCGTTGATCTGCCTTTTAATTTCCTTTATTCGTCGCTGGAGCAGGATAATATCGGGATGACTTGATGACAGCGTTTTTTCTTTGATATTCAATTCTATCTCGTTACGGGCCAGATCGACCTTGAGACCAACCGCCGATTCTATGGCAAGTTGCGTCTGGCGGTCAAGATCGATCGCCTTGAATTCATTTTGAAAATCCTGGAGTTCCCTGCGCGCCTCTTCCAGATCGACAGCGACGCTGTTAAGCCTGTCACTGATAAACTCCCTGGCCTGGCGGGCCCGTGATGTTGCCAGTTCCCGATTCATGGCATCGAGTTCCTCGGCAAAAGAATTGACCACCGCCGCGGCCATCTCGGCATCCTTGTCCATGAATTTCATTTCCAGCAGGCCTTCGGGGGTGACCCGGAATTCCGATTGTTTGTCTATCTGCGCGAAAAGATCTTCGCGCGACTGTATATCATAATATTCGGCGAGATTATTTTTGCGGCTGACCCGATCAAGCAATGCGCGACTTCCCAGGATCCGGGCATAGATATCAGTCGGGGTTGCCATGATCGGCTGGCTTAATCCGGATGTCAGAGAAATCATCTCCTCGATACTGCCGCCCCATCCGAGTTTCAATCCCTCGTCTTTAGGAGGTAATATCAGAGTGGTTGCCTGGTACCATCTGGGAAGCAACAAAGAGATACCGGCTGAAACAACAGTGATAACCAGGACGAAGATTATTATAAACTTTATCCTGCGGGCTATTACTTCAAGCAGTTTCCAGAAATTAAATTCCCTGTCATCCATAGAAATCAATCCGCCGCGTTGTCAATGGCAAGATACAAGATGCCTAATCCGCCGAGAATCATAGCGCCGTCTTTTATCTTGTCCCAGATACTTTTTTTCTTTTCCTGTTCCGGTATTATAATGGTATCACCGTCATAAATATCTATGCCGGGGTCCGATATGAGCCGAATGGCTGAAGTCTTTCGGATCACCTGGATGGAACTCTTATCCGCTCCGCCGGTAAATCCACCGGCTTTTTTGATATAACGGGCGGCGCTTCCCGGCCCCTCATATGTCACCATTCCGGGACGTTTCACCATGCCGTACACCGTCACTACTCCGGTTTTAATCGGGATCACGATTGAATCACCGGGGAGGATCGGGATACGATCCAGATAATCCGGAAACAGGGCGCGAAAATCAACAGATACCGGTTCCCTGTCAGATAAAACCGATTGATCATTTATAAAAAATTTGTTTAATGATTTTTGTGTTTCTTTGGATCGATCCGATTCCGGCTGGCGATATATGACGGCCGAATAAATATCCGCTTCATCGGTCAGGCCTCCGGCTGTGTTAAGGCATCGGTCAAGTGTCAGACCGCCGTAACAGGGATAGCGGCCCGGAATCGTGATCTGGCCGGTGATAGAGAAATAATTGCTGAGATGCTCTCGCGAGGTGCGGCCGACGACAATCTTATTGCCCGGCATCACCGGCATCGACAGATCTGTAATCGGTACGGCCACGCGATCTACTTCCGATTCGTAACCATCGAATATATATACCGAATCTCCCTCAAGACCGGTAAAACCAAGGGCCAGATCGATCAATTCGCCAAGGTCATCGCCCTTTTTATACTCGAATCCCCCCGGCAAAACCACTTCACCGGATACATGCACGAATGATGATGAATCGGTGACCATCGGGACATGAATCTTATTTCCAAAATAAATATATGGATTGGAATTAAAATCGCCAAGTCTTTCAAACCGAAGCAAATCCACATTGCTGTCGAAGCCAACACCTTCGAGGATGATATTCCGGCGAGATGCTCCCTTGATAAAACCGCCGGCTTTGCTGATAATTTCGGAGACTCTGGTTGAAGCGCTGGCTGTGTGCAGGCCCGGTTTGGCGACCCCGCCGGTCACCATAATCTGGACCGAACGGACACCGGTCAGGCTGATGGAAAAATCGATATCGGCATAATATTTTTTTATTAGTTCACCGAGTCGCGCCTTTGCCGCTGTCAGGCTAAGACCGGCGACATCGACAAACCCCATTGAATTGAGCAGAACCATTCCCTCGGCGGTAACGGTCAGGTTTATGGTCGGCACTGAGCCATCCCAGAAATCGACACGGAAACCATCACCCGGCCCGACGATATACTGATCAGGATCGATGGTGGTATAGAATGAGTTATCCTGAGCCATGGCCGGGTGACCGTCTGTCAATACCGGTCCCCAGACAAGAATCGAAAAGGCGCTTATACAGGCATAAAAAAACAGCTTTAACGGCCTGCTTTTAAGAGTCACGCGCGCTCCTTGAATATAAAGATACAAGCCCGTCCAAAGGCCAAATCAAAGCTATTCTATACAAAAAACAGTATGAAAAGTCAAGCTTCTAATCCCGGTGTGTAAGGTATTATCGATTATTGACTTTCGGGCATTGTCGGTTATATTAAGACATGCTGTTATCCGTTATCATGCCGTTATACAATGAAGAATCCACCGCGGCGGAAATAATAGACAATGTCCTTGGTCTCGACCTGAAATTGGAATTGATCATCGTAAATAACGGTTCTTCCGACAAAACCGGTGATATCATAGCCGAATTTGCTGACAGGCCAAATATTAAAATCATCGAGAAGAAGCACAATATCGGCAAGGGTGACGGTATCATCGAAGGATTGAAACATACCACCGGCAAATATACGATCATACAGGACGGTGATCTCGAGTATGACCCGGATGATATTGTCCGGATGATCCAGCTCGCCGAACAGAAAAATGCCATCGCCGTATTCGGTTCGAGAATTCTAAACCCGGCATCAGGGATATCATATAAGAGATATTTGTGGGGCGGCAAAATGCTTACCTGGCTGGCCAATCTTTTATTTGGAGTCGGCATAACCGATGAATCGACCTGTTATAAAATGATCCGCACCGATGTTCTCAGAGAGATGAAGCTGGAGAGCAGGAAATTCGAATTTTGCCCCGAAGTGGTCGCCAAATTGGGCAGGAATAAAATAAAAATACATGAAATCCCGATTTCATATAATCCGCGTAATTTCGAGGAGGGGAAGAAAATCAGGTGGACCGACGGCGCCGAAGCGGTCTGGACTTTATTCAAGTATCGCCTTAAACCGCTTTCCAAAGTTCTTATTGATGTACGCCGACAAACATCCGGCAATCGCCAATAATGATACGATCAATCCCAAATAAAAATACGGCGTACGATATTGTAAGGTGATATGCTTATCGCCGGAATTGAAATCGGCTGTTACCAGTCCATTGGTTTCATACAACCGTCGCCCATCTGCGGCAAACCAACCCTCATCGTACCCTATCCCGAAAACCATTGCCCCGCTTCCCTTCGGAGTAAGCTCATAATCGACCCGATTGGGCGTATAACGGTGCCTTAAAATATCGGCCTGCCCCTGTATGACATATTCCATGAAAACATCGTTATTTTCCGTCACTATCCCCCGGCTGTCTTTATAGGCCGAAAGCCACGGAGCCATCAGCGAACCCCTGTTTTTTTGAAAGAGATCGTAAATCTCGAACTTGCTGCCGATCACATGACGAAATTCCTCGCTGAATACCGCCTTTTTAGGTTTTTTATTGGCGATCGATTGCATGGCCGGCAGGCTGATAAAAAAGTTGACGCCTGAAATCAGGACAATCAATCCGATTGATGAATATTGTTTTGCGGATTCCGTTATCTTCAATTTCGGCAGAATATTATCCAGCCCGATCGCCGCCATAACAGCCGCGGCAAGAACTACAAACTGGAAGGCTCGTGCCGGAGACCTGATCGAGGAAAAGCCGGGAAAATGATGCATCAGCCCCCAGAGCGAAAAATCGGAGAAGTGTCCCAGACCGAAAATAAAAAAGAAGGCACCAAGAATCAGCCATATTCGATTTTTCCTGAAGGCATAGATCAACCCGATAACGGCCAGAATTATTATCAGCGGAGAGATATAGGCGCTGTATTCATGCCAGCCCCAGTGTTCGGCGGTTTTCATAGTCCTGAATATCGCCTGGTCGAAAGAAAAAAACGCGGGCAGGATGAATTTCAACGGCGTCGTATCCTGCGCCATCCCGGCCCATTGATTCTGCGACAGGTAATGATACATCGGAATAAATTTCACCGCCGCCAGCAAAACGCCAAGAATAATCGCGATTATATATGATTTGATCAGTCTGATATTCTTGGTATCAATTGCATAGAGAATTACAAACAATCCGGAGAAAAAAGAAGTGTATAAAAAAGGCACTGCCGCGCCGTTACCGATTATTATCAAAGCGATGCTGAGCGCGGCCGCAAAGATATATTTCCAGTTGTCCCCTGTTTTCAGAATAAAATAAACAAACCAGGGAAGAAAACAGAAATGAGTGAAGGGAATATGCCCGATCGAAAAATGAAGCGCGAAATACGAACTGCCGAAATATACAAACGAAACCAGGTATGAACCTATATTCGAAATGCCTAATCTGCGGGCCATCAAGTAGCTGCCGTAAAACCCGACAAAATACGCAATAAGTACCTGAAGCTTGAGCCCACCGACCGCACCGAATATCAAAATGAGCAGGAAAAACGGCGACAGGATTCCGACTTCAGGATGGGCAAACAAAATATTTCCGCCGCCCAAATACGGATTCCAGAATGGGAACTGATGGAAATGCAGGACAGTCCGTTCAGGTACGGCGGCCATGACAGTGAACAACTCCCAGTCGCCGACCCCGATATATCCCCATTTCAAAAGAAACGGCAGAGTGAAAACAAGCGAAACCAGAAAGAAAATTGCGGGCGGGGCATATTTCGCTGTGTTGTGTTCAGATTTTTTCGGCATGTGGGAAATATAAGATTTTCTGTCAAAAATCGAAACAGTTTAATCGATTGGTTTTGCATTAACATAAACGCCGATTTCGGATTGATAATCATAACGATGGAAAAACAGGGAATCGGTAGAGAATTGAATTTCATAGCCGCCCGAGAAATATATTTTGGTCTGGCAATTGGGATTGAAAACCGTCGCCGCCGAATCGAAATAGAGACTATCTTCCAACCAGTATTTAGTCCTGGCCTCACATATTACAGTATCAAAATTCCCTTCCGGAAACATTGTATAATATGCCTTTTGATCGGTAAAAGTGATTTCAATTGATAGACAATCCTCTATGAAAGTATATTCCAGATTGCGATATTCACAGTATATACCTCTGTATTCACTTGTTGGCGGCGGTTTTTCTTTAATTGGATTATCCTCACAGCCAATTAAAAATATCGCCGAGATTAACGGCAAGATGAATAATCCTCTCATATTTCCCCTTTCTATTTTCGGTTTGGTCAAATATGCCTTCATTATATAGACGATATCTCAGGAAATGTACTCAAAAATAGCAAAAAAACTGCCGGGCATAACCCGGCAGTCTGGAAACCTTATAAAATTTTGGCACTTTTGCTTTACAATCCCAATTGCCAGTAAATAAAGCACCACTCGTCGATCAGTTCTTCCATCCAGATTCGTTTCGGCGCACCCTGACCATGGCCGGTCCGTCTCTGGATGCGGAGCAGAATGGGAGCATTCGACGAGGTCGCCGCCTGCATCGCCGCGGCCATTTTCCGCGTATGCATCGGATCGACCCGGCTGTCGTTATCGGCGCTTTCAAACAGTATCGCCGGATATGCGACACCTTTCTTGATATGATGATAAGGCGAATATTCATAAATAAACTTAAACTGTTCGGGATCGTCGGCGGAACCGTACTCCGGTATCCAGAGACTTCCGATCAGGAACTTATGATACCGAAGCATATCCAGAAGCGGCCGCCCGCAAACAACCGCCTTGACAAGATCGGGTCGCTGGACCGCCACTGCTCCAACCAGCAGACCGCCGTTACTGCCGCCCTCGACTATCAGTTTTTCGGAGTTGGTGTATTTGTTTTCGATCAGCCACTCGCAGGCCGCGATCATATCGTCAAAACTGTTCTGCTTGTTTTCCAGCATCCCGGCCCGATGCCATTCCTCGCCGTACTCTCCCCCGCCGCGAAGCTGGGTGTGGGCATAAACACCGCCACGATTCAAAAACAATGTCATAGTCCGGGAGAAATACGGCTTTTCATTGCTGTTGAACCCCCCGTAGCCATAGACCAGAGTCGGATTATTGCCGTCGAGTTCGATATCCTTGCGGTGCGTTAAAAACATCGAGATTTTCGTACCGTCTTTCGAGGGGTACCAGACCTGTTCTACCTCGAACTGACTCAGTTCGAGATCGGTTTTGATTTCATCGAACACTGTCAATTCCCCGGTGTCCATCTGATAGCGATATATGGTCGGCGGGATAAAATACGAATTGAATCCGAACAACAGATCTTTACCTTTGCTCTCCCCCCCGAGCCCGTGATCTTTGGAATAAATCACCGAGCCAAGCGATGGTAAATGAATATCATCGAAGTGTTTTCCCTTGAGGTCATAGATGGCAATCCGGTTGGAGGCATTTTCCATTCCGACCACCACAATTTTGCCGTCTATGATGGCAAAGGTCTCCTTGATGGCGTCCTGCTCGGGAATTATTTCTCTCCAGTTTTTAATCTGCGGTTTTCTGTATGACGCCTTCATTATCCGGTAACGGGGCGCATCATAATTTGTGAAAATGTAAAAACCGTTGTTCATGGGGAAAATAGTATGGATCGCTTCGACGTCCCCGGTGATTTTTATAAACTTGCTGTTCTTTTCGAGGTCTTTCAGGAAAATATCGCACTTGTTCCATCCCTGGTAAACCGGCACAAACAGATGCTTATTATCGGGCGATAATTGAGCATGGACCCAGTCGGTTTTGTTGGATTCATCTCCGAAAATATGCGGGTCGGACATGTAATCGGTCCCTATTTTATGAAAATAGAGATACCGGAAATATACCTCGTCACCATCGGGAACCGTCCCCGGTTCGGGATAACGGGTATAATAAAAACCGGAATTGTCTTTCAGCCAGGCAATGCTGGCGGCATCAGTGTAAGGAATCGTATCGGCCAGCATCTCTTTGGTCTCGACATTCATCAGGTAAAGAGTGCTGTTTTCGGTGCCGCCCGAAGATTTACCGAACACCATGAGATTTCCGTCGGGAGACGGATACCACCAGTCAAGCGCCACGGTTTTATCCTCGCTGAATGTATTCGGGTCGAGAACGATCTCAGGATCACCGCCGGGTGAGTGTCTCATATAGAGAATTTCGTGATCCTCACTTCCGTCTCTCTTTAGATAGAAATATTTCCCGCCGAGGATCACCGGGCTGTGGAGAACACCTATCTGAAGGACATTCTCGATATCTTCGGTAAGCTTTTCCCTGCCGGAGTAATTATGCAGGAAATGCCGACAGTATTTATCCTGCTGATCGGCCCAGGCGATGACCTGGGAATCTTCACCGTTTTCGAGCCAGCGATAATCATCGGCAATCTCTATTCCGTGCAGGGTGTCGATGACGGTTCTCACCGGGGTTTCCGGCAGAACAGGAGCTTTGTCGACCTTTCCGCAGGATAACACAAACAGGCTGATAAAGACGGCCATTATTATCGATGCCTGAAATTTCCCGAACTTGCGTGATTGCATTGCAGTCCCCTTCCGCTACCTGGCCGTCGGCCGGATAACATTTAATATTTTTACATTACCGGGTTATTAATATCCGGAATCGCGCTTCGAGTGAATAATCATTATTTAAATATATATAAGAGCGGAGACGGCGTCAATGCCCGTGGAAATATTACTGCATAAAAAAAGGCCGGCATGATGCACCGGCCTTAAAAAACGGCTGTAATCCGACTATTTCATATGCTTGCTGACCAGTTTGGTCATCTCAAACATATTGACTTTTTTCTTTCCGCCGAAGATCGGCTTCAATTTGTCATCGGCTACAATCTCTCTCCTGTTGGCCGGATTCTGAAGATCGTTTTTCTTGATGTACGCCCAGAGCTTCTTGGTGATCTCGGTCCGGGGGATCGGCTTGCTTCCTACCACCAGGGCCAGATGCGTATCCGGTGTCATTGGTTTCATGAAAGCCGGATTCGGCTTGCGAGCGGTTTTTTTCTTGGCAGGCTTTTTGGCGGCGGCTTTTTTCTTGGGAGCAGCCTTTTTGGGTGCTGCTTTCTTGGAGGTTTTTTTCTTGGTCGCAGCCTTTTTGGCAGTAGCCTTTTTCTTGGGCGCCGCCTTCTTCATGGTTTTTTTGGTGGTTGTTTTCTTCTTGGCTGCAGACTTCCTCGCCGCCGGTTTCTTCTTTGCCGTCTTCTTCACTGGCATGCCTTGCTCCTTTTCTTTAGGAGTGTTAATGTTAATGCTGCTTTAGCTCTTTTTACTGTTGTTTTGAAGCTTGCGCCGATACAGTCTAATTGCATTGTAATTACCGATAACGGTCTTCGGCGCCATACAAAGAGATTAACGTTATTACACTATGATAATGCAACAAAAATTTTGCATTTTACAAAAAAAATATGTTTTTTTCATAGAGGAATTTGACGCCATATCAATATCGCCGGTCTTATATTATCCCCAAATCCTGCTTACCTCCTCCCGATGAACCTTTCAGCGAAGAGGCTCAAAGCCGGGTTTTCATAGGAGGAATATACTTTTCAAGTCCTGTTATCAGGTCAATCCCGCTTTGGCCCGCATCCCTTCCTCAATTAGACTCAACGCCCGATCGCTGTCGATAAAGGTGGTATTAAGTATCATGTCATACGCCATCGGGTCGTTGATGTCCCGGTGAAAATTACGCCGCACCAATTCGGCCCGGCTGTGGTCGAATTCCCGGATCTCCTTTTCTGCGGCCTCAGGAGTGAAATTCTGATATCTGACAAGCGTCTTGATGCGCTTTGCCAAGGAACATACCACCCTTACACGAAAACCGCGATCCGCCGGGACGATAAAATTGGCGCATCGCCCTACGACCACGACCCCGCCAAGTTCGGCAATTGACATAATCACCCGGTACAGGTGCTTGAAATAATCTGAGGCATCGACATAAGGGCCTTTGAAAATACCTTCGAACCATAGTTCGATCCAGTGGCGGACCTTATCGTCGAGCGACTCGATTATCATCCGGCGATACCCGGTCGATTCGCATATTTTATCAATCACCTCGCGATGCAGAAAATCATACCCGAGCTTTTCGGCCAACAGGCCGGCGATATGCCGCCCCTGACTGCCGCGCTGGCGACTGATAGTGATTATAGGTTTGATTTCCGGTTCTGCACCTTTTTCGGTCGCCTCCCGCCGCATCTTTTTTTCAAGTTCCCACTTGCGAAGCTGACGGTCAATTATATTTTCAATCGATCCCATAATGCCTCCCGCGATAATATTGCAATATCGATTAATCCTGTAATCCTGATTTTTTATTTGAAAATTCTACCCGATTATATTTTAAATCGCCGCTTCTTTTGAGAGTCCCGGAATCCCCCGGAAAGGATGAGACAACCTAAAAATATTTCTTTGATTTTCCGTATTACAGTATATATTGCGCTTCACTATGAGCAAAGATGGTTTTGAGATAAAAAATCATGCCCTTATCAAATCGATGGGATTCAAGTGCGGGCTGGAAATCCACCAGCAACTCAATACGAAAACCAAGCTTTTCTGCCACTGTCCCGTTGGTTTGACCGACGAACCGCATGACGCCGAAATATTGAGACATATGCGCCCGACTCTATCGGAACTGGGCGAGTATGACGGCACCGCCCTGATGGAATTCAAGACCAAAAAGAATGTCATTTACCGCCTGTACCGCGACCGAACCTGCACCTACGAAATGGACGACACCCCGCCGTTCCTGGTCAATCAGGAAGCGGTCGATTTTGCCATAAAACTGGCCCTCCTGTTTAATTGTAAAATCGTCGATGAACTGCATGTTATACGCAAGCAGTACCTCGATGGATCAATTCCAACCGGTTTTCAAAGAACCATGATCATCGGGATCGACGGGTGGGTACCCT
>Ga0164318_10001885_pt1 | contig 19069 bp, 17 predicted proteins | sample GuaBasSedimGuay9_FD_113734 | JGI IMG/M metagenome (GOLD analysis project Ga0164318, IMG submission 113734) | Subseafloor sediment microbial communities from Guaymas Basin, Gulf of California, Mexico - Guay9, Core 4571-4, 0-3 cm | ecosystem: Environmental > Aquatic > Marine > Hydrothermal vents... | reverse complement strand
GATGAGACCGTGTTCCAAACTTAAACCATTCTGGAAGGCAGGGGAACTCACCACAGAGCTTGCAAAGGACGCTGAGGGGGGAGGAGGGAGAGGAAGAAAAATTTAACACAAGGGCACAACGTATAGAAAAAATAGAACTAAGGTTTAATGGAGCTCGGACCAGCCAATTCTCCCTCTTTCGTGCACTTGCACTTTCACGGGCACTTGGCCGCAGGGAGGAGAGGAAAATTTAACACAAAGACAAAGTTCAGAATGTTATGGGGAAAATTGACGGTTTGTAAACCCGCATTGACGATTGATGGCGGCAGTCGAAACTTTCCCGGAAGTGCTCCTTATGAGCAAGCTCAACGGTTCACTCCAGCTCAAGTCCCTATTTCAAAAACTGTATTCTTTCAGAGTGGGCGTAGAGTGGGTGTTTCGCGTGGGCGTGGGCGGCAGAAAAAGAAGTAGGAGTAGGGGTAGGAGTAGGGGTAAGAAAAATCAGGGAGTTGGCCATTCCTTGCTTTGTTTCCGCTAATCACAAATTACAAGTTACAAATCACGGCCCCCAGAGTGGGCGTTTCGCGTGGACGTGGGCGGCAGAAAAAGAAGTAGGAGTAGGGGTAGAAGTAGGGGTAAGAAAAATCAGGGAGTTGGCCTGACCTGTCTTTTGGTTTTCCCATCACCCATCACCCATCACTCTTTCAGAGTGGTCGGGCAGTTTCTTGTTCCTTCCGAATCTTATCCGAACCTTAATTTTATCTTACCTTTGTGCCTTAGTTCCCTTGTGTTAAATTCTTCTCCCTCTCGTTTCTTCCCTTCCGCTTCTCCCCCTCAGCGGTTTCCGCGACCTCTGTGGTGAATCTGGTGTCTGTTTCTGCTGCTTCTATCTCCAAATTTCAAATATTCTTGGATAGATGTCAGGTGTTAGATGTCGGAAAGTAGAATATAAGAATAATAACTGTTGCATTTCAAATCTACTTCTATGATTTTTCCTTTCATCTAACACCGAACACCTATCACCTGACATCCGGCGCAAAGCGCCTTGCCGGACCGGCGTCAGAAGCGGAATTTGAAGCCGGCGGTGGCAAGGAGTCCATCGGCGTTGTTGTCACCGGGGGCATCTTCGCTCACGAAGATGTAGCGTCCGTCCAGTGTCAGTGCCACGTTGGGAGACAGGGAAATGTCAACACCTGCGCCTGCGTGGAAGCCGGCATCCGTGTACTCGGTGTCGGATATTATGTAGTCGTCCCAGCCGTCACTGGCCCAGTAGTTGTAACTGGATCGGTAGAGGCCGACGCCGCCGACAAAGTAAAACTGGACCTCTTTTGTGGCAGGCAGATAGAGGAGCAGTGATGCCTGGTAGGCGTCGGTGGACCAGCCGGTTCCGAACATTCCGTTGAACTGGTTGTCGTAGGAGAATTCGATTCCCACAGCGTCGTTGAATTTGACACCGAGCATGGCGCCGAAGCTGACGTCCCGTCCTTCCCCCATGTTGTCCACCAGCAGGGTTCCTCCCCGAACTCCGAGATAAACGTTGCTCTGTTCGTAGGTCACGTCCTGTGCCTGGAGATTCAGTGTTGCGGCCAGCAGTAACGCGATGATTGTTAATTGTTTCATATTGACCTCCCTTGTTTTAGTCGTCGCCCCTGATAAAAGCAAGGGCTGTGCCAGAATTGGTGTTTGTGGGTGGCTCGGTGTCGGGAATTTCAGCGGGTTTGATTCAAACCCATAATTAAATGTGTATGTTGGCTGCAATTTTCCGTCAGTGTTGTTTCTCAGGAAAAACAGCTAAAGGTGACGAGCCTCACCAATCGCCAAAGGGAGGCCTGGTTGGTTACAGTGGAAATTTCAAATTGTTCGACAGCTTGCCCTCTTTTAAGGACGGCTTCAGAAAAGCAGAATTTTCAACGCGATGGCAATGAGAACAAGGCCGCCGGCGATGGACATTTTCTGCCCGAACCCCTGCCCCAGTATTTTACCGAACTGAATTCCGAGATAGGAAATGATACCGGTTACAACGCCAATAATGACAGCAGGGAGAACGATGGTCATCCCAAGGAGGGAAAAACTGACTCCTACCGCCAGTGCGTCGATGCTGACGCTGGTGGACAATGCCAGGAGTAGTATCCCCCTTGTGGGGTCTTTTCGCTGCGTTTCTTCTCCCTCCGCTATGGCATCCCAAATCATTTTGATACCTACGCCAAGGAGCAGGATAAAGGCGATGGCTTTGTTCCATTTGAGGAGATGGGCGCTGATGGTGTGGCCGGCCAGCCATCCGATTACCGGATAGAGTGCCTGAAAGAGTCCGAAGTGAAAGTAGATTCGAAATCCCTGCCGTTTTGAGACATCTCCGAGAAAAACAGCGGTGGAGATGGAAACCGCCAGGGCGTCCATGGCCAGCGAGAGGGAGATGCCCAGCAGGCTCAGAAAGTGGGGCATGTCAGTGGCTTCTTTCCCGGATGAACCGGGCGATTCCGGTTAGAAGGGCGGGGTCTGGAATCTCTGAGACTGCTGCCAGCGCTTGACTTAGAAGTGAGTCAGCAAGTTTTTCGGTTCCCTCTATCCCGTAGATGGCCGGGTAGGTGAGTTTATGCTGTTCCCGGTCCTTGCCCGGGGTTTTACCGAGCTGGGCAAGGGTGGCGGTTTCGTCCAGGATGTCGTCTACAACCTGGAATAAGAGCCCGATTTTGTCCCCGTAATTTCCCAGTGCCGTGTAGAGGTTTTCCGGCGTGTTCCACAAAAGGGCGGGTGTTATGCAGGAAATTTGAATCATGGCACCGGTCTTTCTGAGGTGGAGGTCTCTGAGAAAGGCGGGGCCCGGTTCGACCGGATGTTCCATGTCCAGGACCTGACCCGCCACCATGCCCCGAATTCCGGCGGCGAAAGACAGTTTTTTAATAAAGCGGAGTTTTCCGGCGGGGGGAATGTTCCCCGGCAGTTTTGTCGCAGCGATGTGGAAGGCCTCGGTCAACAGGCCGTCCCCGGCAAGGATGGCAAGGGCTTCTCCGAATTTCTTGTGGCTGGTGGGTTTCCCTCTGCGGAAATCGTCGTTGTCCATGGCGGGGAGGTCGTCATGGATGAGGGAGTAGGTGTGGATCATTTCGATGGCCAGGGCGGCGGGAACGACGGCTTCAGGCTCTCTTCCCAGCGCCTTCGCGGCTGCTATGGCGAGGATGGGCCGGATCCGTTTTCCCCCGGCATGGTAGGAGTAGGCCATAGCCTCCCCCAGTGCCGGTGCCTCCGGAAGGGCTTCGGGGAAGATGTTTTCGGCTTCCCGTTCAAATAAGTTTTTCAGTTCTGTCAACTGTTCAGGGATTGTCGGGGACATCTATGGGAATCTCCTGGTTCAGTGTTTCCACAAACTTCGTGATTTTCCCCCTGGCTTCACTGAGCTCGGTGGAAAGCTCCCGGATGAGGCCGACACCCTCTTCAAAACGGGCCAGCGCCTCATCCAGCGCCAGGTCGCCGGTGTTGATGGCTTCCACGATTTCTTCCAGGCGGTTCATTTTTCGTTCAAAGTTTTTCTGGCTCATTCTGGCTCCTTTTTCTCGGTATAGAGTACATGACAGAGTGCGAATCCGTCAACAAAACGGGTGTTGACAGTATCACCGGGACGGATGTCCGTCACGGAGCGCAGCAGTTTTTTACCATCTTTGCTGAAGCTGGCGGTAAAGCCCCTGTCCAGCACGTTCAACGGATTTACCGCGTTCAGCGTGCGGGTGAGGGCATGGAGGCGCTGTTCCAGTCGCTCTGTTTTTCCGGCTATGGCTGCGGTCAGTTGTCCGGAAATACCCTGAAGCTGTTTCTCAAAAACCGCTACCCGTTCTCGCATGTGGGCCGGGTGGAGGCGTTTTTCCAGGTTCTGAAAGCGGGTTTCTCTGGCCTCGAGGTTCCGGTTGATTCCGGTGATCAGGCTGTTGGCCAATGTGTCCAACTGCTGCTCCCGTTCCGGGAGGAAGCGCAGGAGCTGGTCTTGAAGCCGATCCGTCAACATGGAAAAGCGGGTGAAATCCGGGTTCCGATCCCGTTGTCGGAGCATGGCGGTGGCAAGGCTGTCCCGAAGTTTTTGAAGCTGAAACATCAGGCCCTGCACATTTTCGGCGAAATGGCGCCCTGCGGCAGTTGGGGTGGGGAGCCGGAGGTCGGCCACAAGGTCGGAAATCGGTGTATCTTTTTCATGGCCGATAGCGGAAACAATTGGCGTTTCGCAGTCAAAAATGGTCCGAGCGAGCAATTCATCGTTGAAACAGAACAGATCTTCTTCGCTGCCGCCCCCACGCGTTATGACAATGACGTCCACATCCGGTGATTTATCCAGGATTTCAATCCCACGAATTATGCTGGCAGCAGCTCCCGCGCCTTGAACTGAGGCCGGGAATAGCATCACTGAGAGCATGGGGGCGGTTTGGATCATCCGCATGAAATCCCGGATTGCCGCACCCTTGGGGGAGGTAATCAGGCCGATTTTATCAGGGATGGCAGGGACCGGTTTTTTATGATTCTCGTCAAACAGGCCTTCCTTCTGGAGTTTTTCCTTCAGCTGTTTCAGCTTCAGCGCCAGTTCTCCTTCCCCCGAGGGAACGACTTTCATGACGTTGAGCTGGTAGCTGCCCCGTTTGTCGTACACCGTAATCATGCCGAAGGCGTAGATTTTAGAACCATTTTCCAGTTGAAAATCCAACGACCGGGCAAAATTGGCGAAAAAAGTACAGGGGAGCACAGTGCCGTTTTCGTCCTTCAGGGAGAAGTAGATGTGCCCGGCCTGGGAGCTGGACAGTGAACTGATTTCCCCCACCACCCAGATACGGGACAGGGCTGGAACCTCCAATTGGGCCTTGATAATTCGGGTAATTTCAGTGACGGTGTAGGCATCATTCAACATTAGTCTCTATTCTCCGGTTTCGGGGGGTCAGGTTCAGTACCGGATACCCCATTTCAGTAGCTTTTTGTCCCAGTTTGGCTTTTTGGCCTTCTTTTGCGATGGCGACAACGGTTCCCCCTCCGGCTGCTCCGCACATCCGAAAACCGGCCACGAGGTGACTTGATTCCAGGAATTGAAACAGAACTTCTGTTTTGGGCAGTAGTTGGACCGGCAGGGATTTTCGGATGTTATAGTCTTCCCGCATATGCAGCGCGAGGCGGTCGACATTTCCTGATTTTGCCGCGTTCACAGCAAGGTTTGCAATTTCAGCCAGGCGGTAGAAAGCACTTCGGATGTTTTTATTGTCGAAGAAGCCTTTAAGCATTTCCCAGTTGGGAATGCCGGAAAAATGGGAGATACCGGTGAAAATCAGAACCATGCGTTCCCCAAGGCCATCGGGAATGCCTATCGGATGAATATCCAGGCCCCCCGCCGGGAATCGGATGGCATTCATCCCTCCGAAAAGGGGGGCGATGTAGTCCTGAACCCCGGTGGGGCAGTCAATGAGCCTTGCCTCAATATCTGCCGCGACTCGGACAATCTCCCGGGCTTCCATCGGTTTCCCCAATTCTATGGAAATGCCGGATAAGAGGGTGGCAAGGAGGACGGATGATGTACCGAGGCCGGAGCCCCGGGGTACGGCGGATTTCATCGTAACCTTCAATCCCTCTGCCGCCTCTTTCCCAAAGAATTGGAGTGCCCCGGCTGCCAGTTTCAGGTCCGGGTGGGTGGAGTTGACCTGGCCGGTGGTTCCGGTGTCTGCATTGACCAGTGCACAGGGGCCGGAAATCTGCTCAATTTTGACAGTAATACCGACATTCAATGTGCAATTCAGTGTGACAGCTTCGGGGATAATCGTAGAAAGGGGCCAGATATCCAGTGTGCCCCCGGCCAGGTCAACCCGGACGGGGGCATGGATTATGCGGGATTTCATTGGGTCTTGACGCGGAGCTCATCCAGCTTTTTGCGTGCGATTCTTGCCTCCTGAGACAGGGGGAATTTCTTGATTAAATCCTGCAGCTCCACCACGCCGACCCCGATGCTGTTGGATGCCAGCAGGCTGAGTCCCTTGCGGAGCATGGCGGCGGGAAGCACATCGCTGTCCGGATAATCATTGATGACCTTTTCAAACTGGGAAATGGCGTCCCGATATTTTTCTTGTTCGTAGTAACATAAGCCCAGCCAATAAAGGGCATTGTCAACCTTGTCGGAGTCGGGGTAATTGGTGGCAAATTCCTTGAATCCGATGGCGGCCACGTCGTAATGGCCCTGAAGATAATTAGTGTAGGCCGAAGAAAATACAATCTCCGGTGAACCGCTTGCCTTTGTTGGGCCGGTTGCAGCTGGCTGGCTGGCAGGACCTCCCGTTTCCGGTAGCTTGCCCGGCCCGCCCAGATTGGCGATTTTGCCGAGAAGTACCGTCATTTTATCGTTCAAATCCCGGACCCGTTCAAACAAAATATTGATATTCCCATTGATTTCTTCAAGGGTGGCCTGTATATCTGCCTGGGTTTTGTTGGCGTTTTCTCCACTTTCTGCTGTATTTCCGAGTTGCTCAATTGCCCTGGTCTGCTCCGCCTGGTCTTTTTGTATTCGCCAGATCTGGCTTTTAATGTCTGTAATATCCTGGGTCAGATTGGATTGTTCCACGCAGGAAACTGCTGTTATCAATAAAAGTGTTGCCGCGATCCATTTCAACATAATGCCTCCCTATTTCTCCACAATTACAAAATGGCAACGGCGGTTCTGGGACCAGGCCCATTCCCCATGCCCCTGGACCTTTGGCCGGAGTTCACCGTAGCTGATAGTTCTCATCCTGGTTGACAGAATCCCCAGTGAAATCAGGTAGTTTTTGACGCTGGTGGCCCGTCGGTCTCCCAGTGCCATATTGTACTGTTCGGTACCCCTTTCATCGCAGTGCCCCTCAATGACAATCTTGACACTGGGATGTTGATTCAGCCATTCGGCATGCTTTGCCAGCTCATCCCTTGTGGAGCTGGTCAGGGCGGATTTGTCAAAATCGAAATACACGTCCTGGAGTGTTTCTTCCCGGTTCAGGTCGTCAACACTTTTGCCGGAAAAAGAGTTACTTCCCAATGCATTTTCATTGATCTGACTGTTTTCAAGCGGTGATTCCGTCACCGTCTTTGCCGCCGGCTTGGGCTTTGCCGGAGGTGTCGTCGGTTTTGGGTTCGGAGCCGGGGCCTTGTGGCAGGAAACGGCCAGCAGGATAACGGCACAAACGCTAAAGATTGCTCTTAATTTCATCTGCTTCCCCCTGTAAGATTTCTGAGGTCACCGCTATTATACCGCATCCCCATGTTTTGCAAAGCAAAAACCCTCCCGCCCTGACCGGGGCGAGAGAGAGGGTGAAAGTGTGAGTGCGAGTGAATGAAAGAAAGGGAGAGAGACAAAGCCCCTTTCTATGGCTTTTCCCCCCTTTTACTTGCACCTTCAGTTTCATTTAAAATTCAACATTCTGATTGCGCAGAACGCAATCAGAGTACCCAGTTCAGGACGGTCTTGCCGGTCAGGAAGGCATTGGCGGTCGGAGGTGTCGCTGCGGATATGGAAAGTGCGTTGATGATGACAGCATTTCCCTGAAGTTTTACATCGAGGCTGAGGGCGGGAATGCCCCGCACGCCGCTTTCCAGGCGTTTTCCGGAAGGGTCAATGACACCTTTCAGGGCCAGCCCCTCTTCGCTCAGAGCGTCCAGCAGGGCCTTCCCGAAACGGCCAACTCCAAACAGGTAGAGGGGTTGATTTGCCAGTGGGTCAAATTCCCGAAAAAAGCGGGCTTTCTGCCTGAAAAGACGGTCTTTTTTCAGGTTGGGATTGGTTCGTGTTTCCCGGTTGGGGTGGTCCCGCCAGTCAAGGAGGATTTTCGGTAATTTTGCCAGTTTTGACCCTGAAAAGACGGCCCGGAAAATCAGATCATAGTCTTCGGCGAAGCCGGTGTCCCGGTAGCCGTCCAACCGCTCAAAGAATGCGCGGGTTCCGAAAAAAGTCGGATGAACCATGGGGCTGTCGACGTAGATGTTCCGGCGCATTTCCTTTCCGGTGAGGAGAGCGTTATGCCATTCCTGAAAGTTGCGGACGCCGGTGGACAGGGCTTCGGTATCGGAAATACAGGCGACCCGGCAGCCACAGAGGTCCATATCCGGGTTAGATTCCATGAACTGGAATTGTTTTTGCAGGCGGTCTGGATGCATGATGTCGTCGCTGTCCATCCGGGCGATATATTTCCCTGTGGCGGCCCTGAGCCCCGTATTCAGTGCGGTGACAATCCCCTGAGATTGTGGCAAGTCGATGATGTGAATATGGGTGTCTTTCCGAAATGTTTTGAGTTTTTTAGAAGTTTCATCAGTGGAGCCATCATTGATGACAATGATTTCCATGTCATCAAACTCCTGTTCTATGACGGAGCGGAGGGATGCCTCAATGTATTTCCCCTGATTTTTCACCGGCAGAATCACGGATACAGCTGGCATTTCTCCTCCCGGGGTGGCTATCTTCCTTTCAGCTGTATTGAGTCTTCATGCAGAGAATGTTCAGAGGCTCAACCGGCCAATTAATTCACCATCCCCATTGATTTTCAGTAAGGCGACGCCATGATCGGTGGTGTTATCGACACGATATTCGCAAACAATCAAGAACCCGGTGTCGGAGCACCGGAATATGGCACGTGGCCTCACGTTTAGCTGTGTGCCGTCTGTTGTTTCTGGATTGTAGGTTTTTTTCCAGATTATTGTTCCATCCAGCCCGAATTTACAGCAGACAGTTTCATCCTTTCCCAGTTGAGGGTCATATTCTCGGTTTGAATAAATGACACTTTGATCTGAACCCAATGCCATTGGTCCTTTTCCGGTATGGGCAGTGTGCAGTTTTCGAATAAAATCTCCTGCATTGTCAAGATATACTATCCGGATGTCTTGACCGGGAGAGCCGCCACTCCATGATTCCTCAATAACGATAGACCCATCTTCCAACAGAAGCATTTCCCGGGCGAAGGTATCCTGTTGCCATGCGGTGACGCCCAGGTAGTAGGGTTTGGACCAGAGGAGTTCCCCGGCAGAATTGATTTGATAAATTACATATCCGCAATCCTCAAGATCCTCCGTGTTTTTCTTTGTGAACTGCTGGGCAATGACAAAATTGCCGTCAACATCTTTCTTTATACACTGGATTACACCCGGCTCAATGTATTCCTCACCTTCAAGGCCGGAGTCCAGTTCGTTGGCATATTGCTTTTGCCAGAGGGTATTCCCGTTGAAATCTGATTTTACGAGCTTGGGTCCATCGTTTGATTTATAAATGCCCAAAATAACACCATCATCGCATTTTGCCAGTGCGTTGGAGTACTGCAAAGATGCTCCTGCGAAGACAGCTTCTTTCAATTTCACTCCATTGGGGGAAAAGGTGGTCAGCCTGACCTGGCAATCAGGGTCAGTGCCTGTTTCGTTGAGGGACAGGATGTCCCCGTCTGGATCCTGGACAAAATTTACCACTTTATAATCTGGGATTTCCAGTTTGGAAATTGCTCCACTGGTTTTATCGGTGGTCAAAATGAAGCTTCGAGCCGGGTCATCTGTAGATACAATTGTCAGGTAGTTGTAGGTGGTTTCAACCAGGGTGGGACTTGCAAAGATGAATGATGTTGAAGACAATGGGGTTGTCCAATGTGGTCCCGCAAGGGGTTGCGGGGTGTTCTGTGAAGAACTGGAACTGGAATTGGAAGAGCACGACATTGATGTCAACATGAACGTACTAAAAAAGAATAAGACTGGGATGGCCATTTTTTTCATTTAATCCTCCAGTTGGAATATGTATTCACTATTTTAACATCTTGACACGAAGATATTGTGACCGATGTTACTTTCATGTTACTTCCACGTGCAAATTTTGGCAAGAAAATAAATGCGGGACATATTTTATTCTTTGCATCGGAGGGAGTAGAATTGTAATTGATCCCTGCAGAATAGAATCGTTGCTGCTGTTTGTATATATTCAGGTTGTTCTTTTTTTGGAGATGCCAGCCAAGAAGTAGTCGCTTGTCCCTTCCGCCTTTCCCCGCCTGCCGGTTGACGGTGATTCTATGTGTGTGTATAATCAAAATTGATATTTGGGGGAGGGAGATGGCCGATGATTACCGGGTTTAACACAGATGTAAAGCATGGCGGCCGGGTGTTCCATGTCCAGACGGAGGACAAGGGACAATCCAACCCCAAAATTGAAAGTTTGATTTATGTGGGTGGGCAAATCCTTGATTCCATACGTTTTGATTATTCTGAGAAGATTGTAGACGGCTTTGACGAGGCGTTGATTACCCAGTTGATGGAAGATCAGCATCGCCGGGTGATCCGGGATATTAAAGTAGGGAAGTATGACGAGGGGGAAGACGCCTCACTGGATGAATTCCTCTCGAAGAAAACTCTGGATGAGGTTGTACTGGCGTATCTGAATAATTCCGGTGCGAAAGAAGAGATGATTCTGGTTCTGGAAGATGAAGGGCAGCAGTTCAAATCCGGCTCAAAGGTTCACCTGAAATTATCGGCTATGTCAAGAAACGGGAATGATCCCGTGCCCCGCGTGAAAGTGATGGTGAAAATCCTCAGCATACAACAGGAACCAACCCTGGTGACAGAGGGATATACGGACGGTTCCGGGGTTTTTGAGACGGCATTCTCCATTCCTGAGTTGCCTGCGGGGACGTTTACCCTGAACATTGAGGGGGAACATGGGGATTATGAGCCGGCTGATATCAAGTATCTGATCAGGACCTCTTGAATGAATATAAACAAGAAAGAAATTTTCGTGATGTGCATGGCCTGGTTGTTTCCCGGGCTGGGCCACTATATTCTCGGCCAGAAACGCCGTGCTTATGTATTGGGCGGGGTTATTCTTTTCATGTATGTGTACGGAATTTTTTTACATGGCCAGGTTTACACTCCGGGAGACCAGAATGTGTTGTTCCAGTGGGGGGCGCTGGTTGAACTGGGCCTCGGGCCGTTGTATGTGGCACTTGCGTTGACACCTTTCAGTTCGGGTGTGGTCAAGAGTTTTACATTTGAATTTGGAACTTCCTTTCTGATAACCGCAGCTCTTTTGAATTATTTTGCCATTATTGATGTGCTGGATGTGATGCGAGGTCGGCATGAGGTGGAGGAAGGTATTCCGGTCGATTCCGAAGAATAAATAATCTAAGATATTCATTATAAGAAAGTTATCAAGCATTCCCCGCAATTCTTTCCCTTGCAGTTTATGCCGGAATGGTGTTAAATGGCAGTATTGAACGATGATTGTGGGGGAGTGATATGAAGGTTCTCGTGGTTGGAAGCGGTGGGCGCGAACATGCTCTTTGCTGGAAGATTGCCTCATCCAAACAGGTGTCCCATGTTTTCTGCGCCCCCGGCAATCCCGGGACGGCTGAAGTTGGAGAGAATGTGCCGATCAATGCGGGGGATACGGATGCACTTCTGGCATTTGCATTGGGAAATAATATTGATTTGACGGTGGTGGGGCCGGAACAGCCCCTTGTGGAAGGCCTGGCGGACCGGTTCCGGGAGAAAGGGCTGGCGGTGTTCGGCCCCTCAAAAGCCGGGGCTGAACTCGAAGGGTCAAAGGCTTTTGCCAAGGCGTTCATGCTTCATCACGGGATTCCCACCGCAGCCAGCCATACCTTTGACAGTCGGCGGGCGGCCCTGGGTTTTCTGGCTTCCGATGACGCGACATTTCCCATCGTGGTGAAGGCGGATGGACTCGCGGCAGGGAAGGGTGTCCTTATCTGCGAGGATAGGGGGTCCGCAGAATCTGCCATTGAAATGGTGATGGGAAAGCGGGCTTTCGGCGAAGCCGGGAACCGGGTGGTGCTGGAAGAATTCTTGAGTGGTGTAGAGGCATCCATTCATATCATCACAGATGGAGAGGCGTACGTTCTTCTGCCCACGGCAAAGGATCACAAGAAGATTTTTGACGGTGGAAAGGGCCCCAACACCGGGGGAATGGGGGCAGTATCCCCGGCTCCGGCTGTGGATGACTCGCTGTTGTTCCGTATGGAGTCTGAAATTATAAAGCCCTTCATCCGGGGCTTGAAACAGGACGGAATTGCATTTCGGGGGACGGTTTTCTTTGGCTTGATGTTGACTGAGAAGGGGCCTTTTGTACTGGAATTCAATGTCCGTTTCGGTGACCCGGAAAGCCAGGTGATTTTCCCGAGAATTGAGTCCGATATTGTTCCGATTCTTGCATCTACGGCAGCCGGGAGACTTTCCGGCAAGCTGGTGCTTAAAGATGAGGTTGCGGTGGCTGTAGTGGGGGCTTCGAGCGGGTATCCTGGTTCGTACAAGAAGGGTCTTCCTATTGATATTTCTTTTGATTTTCCCGCTTCAGCCATCCTGTTTCATGCCGGAACGAAGCGGATTGACGGAAAGCTTATGACAGCCGGTGGCCGGGTGCTGGCGGTAACCGGCCTGGGCCGGGATGTGGAGAGTGCCCGAAACTTTGCCTATTCTGCGATTCGTCATGTGAAGTTTGATGGCATGGTGTACCGGAAAGACATTTCGAAGGTGTAAAGATGAAAGCTGAAATTATTGCCATTGGTTCCGAATTGCTGGGGCCGAAAAAGATGGATACCAATTCCCTTTACCTGACGGAGAAACTGAACCGGCTGGGGATTCAAGTGGTACGGAAAACCGTGGTTGGAGATGACCCCAGACGGCTGGAAGACGCTTTTCTGTCTGCCATTTCCCGATCAGACCTTGTCATCAGCACCGGTGGCCTTGGACCCACCCGGGATGATATTACCAGGGATGTGCTGGCAAAGGCGCTTGGGCTTTCCATGCACCTCAATAATGGCATTCTCGACAGGCTGAAACAGCGCTATCGGGCCAGGGGCACCAAATTTCAGGAAAACAGCACAAGGCAGGCCTATGTAATTGAGAACACGGAACCCATTCCCAACGGGCCGGGGGCTGCACCGGGAACATACCTGGAAAAGGATGGGACTGTAATTGTCCTTCTCCCCGGTGTCCCACGGGAAATGCGCTACATGATGGAGCATTTTGTCTTGGAGCGTTTGCGGAAACAATGGAGTCTTTCTGTGCCGGTGAGCATTATGTTGAATTTTGCTGGGATTCCGGAATCCATGATTGACCAGCGGCTCAGGAAATTTGATTTTTCCGGCCGTGGAATGGAATTTGCAATTCTCGCCAGTCTGCGCCGGGTTCAGGTGATCTTGACGGGGCAGGACAGGGATGAGCTGAAGGGGATGGCTGCCCTGGTGAAGGGGGAGTTCCCGGAGGCGTTTTATTCGGAGGGGGACCGGTTCCTGGAGGAACTTATCCTGGAGCAACTGAAAGCCGCCGGGAAAACCCTCTCTGTGGCGGAGTCCTGTACCGGGGGATTTCTCGGGAAAACCCTGACCGATATGCCCGGCAGTTCGGCTGTGTTTCTCGGCGGTTTTATTGTGTACCAGAATAAAGCCAAGACCCGTTTTCTCGGGGTACCGGAGGATGTCCTTGCCGATTTCGGCGCAGTCTCATCCCCGGTGGCAGAGCGGATGGCTACTGGAGTCCGGGAGGCCTTCGGTTCTGATTTCGGTATCGGGATTACCGGAGTTGCCGGGCCCGATGCCAGCGAGGAGAAACCGGCCGGGCTGGTTTACATCAGCGTAAACGCTGGTGGACAGAAGGAAGTCCGTGAATTTCATTTTGCCGGGACGAGGGACATGGTCCGGGTACAATCGGTGACTGCGGCGTTAAACCGTCTTCGCCTGTTGATTTCCCGGCCAAAGGAAGGGAAGTGAGTTTTTATGGATAAAATGCGGCTGTTTCTCGCAGTCCCGTTGCCGGATGCGGCACGGGATGCGTTGATGGCGGTTCAGGAAAAGCTGGTGCCGGTTTTCGGGAAACGGGGCCGTATCCGTGCCGAATCCCTGCACCTGACGGTGAAGTTTCTCGGTTCGGTGCCGGGGGGACTTGTGGAGGCGATAAGTGCTGCCGTCCGGCAACCAATTCTGGAGATTAAGCCATTTCAACTTAAGCTTTATCAACTGGTCACATTCGGGAAACCGGATGCACCCCGAATTGTTGCGGCCTCATTGGTGCCGGTGGATATGATTCGAGTTCTGGCCAATGAGGTGGATCGGGCCTGCGGAGAACTCGGATTTCAACTGGAAAAGCGGGCGTTTTCCCCCCATGTCACAATTTATCGTCCCAAAAAATCGGGGAAAATTGACAGGCGGGGTGTGCTTCCCCGGGTTGAAATCCCGGTAAATAAGGTAATTTTGTTTCAAAGTGAGCTGAAGCCGGATGGCGCGGTTTACCGTGCGCTGGATTCTTTTCCCCTCGCAGGGAAGCAACCATTGTTAATAAATGGGATGGGGCAGGAATTGTCCCTATCCGGTGCGGAATAGATAAGAATAATGAGGAGGGAATTATGAAAATTGCTGTAATTGGTGCTGGAAGCTGGGGAACAGCCCTGGCCTTGCTCCTTGCTGATGTGGGGCACGATGTCCGATTGTGGGTCTTTGAAGAACAAGGCTCCAATGAAATTCTGGAAAAGAAAGAAAACGTGATTTATCTGCCGGGATTCCCCTTTCCAAATAACCTGGTTCCCAGCCATGACATGGCTGCCTGCATGGACGAAGCGGAAATCGTACTGACGGTGCTGCCGACCCAGGTCTATCGCCATGTACTGCCCAATCTGGTTCCTTATGTGAAGCCGGGCATGGTTTTTCTCTCCGCTTCCAAGGGGATTGAGAACAATACGCTGAAACGAGTGACGGAGATTCTCCACGAGTTTCTGGATCCGGCGGGGGTTCGACAGATCGGTGTGGTTTCGGGACCGAGTTTTGCCAGGGAAGTTGCAAAAAAATATCCAACAGCTGTCACGGTTGCCTTTGAGGATGAAACGATGGCCAAGGAAATACAACATGCCTTTGCCTGTGAATATTTCCGCCTCTACCGGCATACCGATCTGGTGGGAATCGAGTTCTGTGGCGCTTTGAAGAATGTGATTGCGCTGGCATCCGGTATGGTGGAGGGGTTGGGGTACGGCCTCAACACCCGGGCGGCGCTTATCAACCGGGGCCTTGTGGAGATTATGCGAATGGGCCTGGTCCTCGGTGGCGATCCAACAACCTTTTCCGGACTTGCCGGGATGGGGGACCTTGTCCTGACCTGCACAGGGGGGCTGTCCAGGAACCTGACGGTGGGCCGGGAGCTGGGAAAGGGGCGGAATATCGATGAAATCATTTCCTCCATGAAAATGGTAGCGGAAGGGGTCAAGACCGCCATTTCCGTGAAACAGTTGGTGGAGAAAATGGGAATCGAAATGCCTATTTCCGAAAAGGTATACGAAATCATCTACGAAGGCCTTGCCCCTGCTCAGGGTGTCGTGGAATTAATGACCAGGAGTCTGAAATCGGAAAAGGAAATCTTCTGATAACGGTTGCCCTGCCAGCGGAAAAACGGGCGCTGACGGCCAGTGCCTGGCTTCGTCGGCAGGTGCTGGCTGGTTCGGTGCATATCCTTGTTACTGGAATGGGGATCACGAAATTTCCGGGTTTTCTTTCATTGCCCGGTTTCGGGGAGATGCTGAACACCGGGGTCTGTGGTGCGGTGCGGCCGGGATTTCATACGGGGGAGGTGGTAATGCCGGCCCTTGTCCGGGCATTCAGGGGAGATGACGAGATTACACTTCCCTCTGGCAACAGCGGCAGGCTGGTTACGGTAAAGGAGCCGGTGCTGTCCCCGGCTGAAAAGCTGGCCATTCCCGGTGAGTTCGTGGATATGGAGTGTTTCCCCCAGGCGTTTTGGGCAGGGAATGAGAAGATTCCATTCCATTGCCTGAAGGTGATTTCCGATACCGTGGGCACGGAAACCGGTATTTCGGCCCATGTGTCTTCCCTCGGAGCGGTGTTGCCGGTTTTGACAGAATCTGTGGAAAAACTTGTGAAAAACCTTGTGGAAAAGGGTGTATAGCGTTATTTCTCTTCTGTTTTTACGATGTGCACTAAAAAAGGTGCAATATAGAAGATATATAATAAAATCAATAAGTTAAAACTGGATGGGTGGTGCTTTTTCTGTTGGATATGGCAAAATCTTCTCTTTTCGGTAGCTTTTCCACATTTGTGCAGAAAATGGCACGTAAAACTGTGCAAAGTTTATTCAGTTTAAGCAAAACTTGTTAAAATTTATAAATAAGAAAAAAAACTTTAAAAAATGAAAGAAAATCCTTGCATTGGTTTTTTCCCGGTGATAATCTCAATTTACTATTCCAGAAGAGGCAGGGATGAAGTCAATTTCAAAATTCGATTTTAATGATGCAAAAGATTACTCAGCGGGAAATTGCTTGTGTGATATTTCAGGGACTGACTTTTCTCCTCAGCCGTTAGAGCGAAAAAAGAACCTTCAACACAATAATTTCAATCGAAACCGAATTTCAGCCATATACAGCCTTCAATTCTTGTCTGTAGTGCGGCTGAAATTCAGCAACTAAGTTTGCGATACGGGTTCCTTGTAAGAGCCCGTAGGTGAAATATTGTTTCAGGGGGTTTTGCATGAAACGGTTTTTGGGTTTATTCATCATTATCTTAATGAGTGCGACCGCATTTGCGGGCAGCACCTCACTGTTTCTGAAGTCGGGGCGGATAGACACTTCCGCAAAAACGGCCACTCAGCTTAAGGCCAGGGTTGGTAGCAATCCGTACTACGTAGCACAATTTCCCGCCAGTGAAATGCGCTTGTACATTGTCCAGTTCAACCGACCAATTGACAGTGGGATCAAGGATTTGCTTTCCCGCCACAATATGAAAATTGCAGATTATATTCCGGACAATGCATTTGTGGTGTGGACAACGGGATTTCAGATGAATGCACTTCAGGATTCATCCATTCAATGGAAGGGGATTTATCAGCCCGCTTTCCGTATTGACAATAAGCTGAAGAATTCAAAAGCGATAAAACTAAAAGTTCAGATTTCCCTGTATCCCTTTGTGGATCCTCGGGTTTGCCGGTTTACACTGGCAGACGTGGGCGCCACAATTGACAAAGTCGGAATTTCCGGCTGGGGGAGTACATTCCTCGCCACGGTTCCGGTTTCAATGCTGCCGCAGTTGGCACGGGTACCGGGCCTGAAGTGGGTGGAAATCTATGTGGCACCGGAACTTCACAATGTGCAGACAGATGTTTATTTGAAAGGCCATCGGAATGGCCTGAAAAACGAAGCATCCCACAATATTATGAATGCGGCTCCTATGTGGAGTGCCGGGTACACCGGGGCTTCTCAGATCGCTGCTGTCTGCGACACCGGCCTGGATGTCGGGAATGTGGACTCAATTCACCGGGATTTTTATAATGACAGCAACAATGACGGCCACAATGACAAGATTGTAGCCGCTTATGCTTTGGGACGCACAAACGACTGGAGCGATGACCAGGGCCATGGTACCCATACCGCCGGTTCTGTACTGGGCAACGGTGCAAAATCAAACGGACGTTTTAAGGGGACGGCATATGATGCCAGACTGGTGGAGCAGTCCGTACTGGACTCAAGAGGTGGCCTCGGCGGGCTTCCCTCCGATCTGAATACATTGTTCCAGCAGGCCTATGATGACGGCGCACGGGTGCATTCCAACTCCTGGGGCGCTTCAGTGGCAGGCCAGTATGACACTTCTGCCGAACAGGTGGACCAGTTTATGTGGAATCACAAGGACATGGTGATTACTTTCTCCGCTGGCAACAGTGGTGTTGACAGCAATCGGGATGGCGTGGTGGATATGGATTCCATGGGTTCTCCCGGCACAGCCAAGAACTGTATCACAGTTGGCGCATCCGAGAGTAACGTAAACCAGAACGTCGGTTACTGGGGTACCTGGTGGCCGGACAGCTATCCCACTGAACCGATTAAGAGTGACAACGTATGTGATAATGCGGACGGAATGGCGGCATTCTCCAGCCGTGGCCCCTGCGACGACGGCAGGATCAAACCGGATATCGTTGCACCGGGCTCCAATATTATTTCTGTACGTTCTCAGGACTCCAGCGCAGACACCGGCTGGGGCGTATATGATGACTGGTATATCTACGAAGGTGGAACATCCATGTCGAACCCGCTTACAGCAGGCGCGGCAACCATTGTGCGGGAGTTTTTTATACAGCATGAAGGCATTACCCCCAGTTCCGCACTGGTAAAAGCGTCAATGATGAATGGCGCTTACGATATGTATCCCGGACAATATGGAACGGGTTCTACTAAAGAACAACCCAGTACTCGGCCCAACAGCGTTGAAGGATGGGGGAGGGTGGACCTTGGAAACACGTATCTGCCCTCCGCACCGGTACAGATGAAGTACGCGGATGAGGGAACCGGGTTGAATACCAATGGCACAAAGACATATTCATGGGACGTTTCCGATGGTTCCGTCCCCATGCATGTGACATTGGCATGGACGGACTATCCGGCAACGACATCATCCAGCAAGCAGTTGGTGAACGATCTGGATCTGACGGTTCAGTCTCCCACCGGCACAAGCTATTATCCGAACCATCTCGGCGGAGCTGACCATACAAACAACGTGGAAACAGTGGATATCGCGTCTCCGCTAACCGGAACATATACGATTGTGGTGAAAGGGTACAACGTACCCCAGGGCCCTCAGCCCTTTGCACTGGTTGGCCACGCCGGTTTCGGTACGGCCGCTCCCGATACGACCCCCCCGGTGATCTCGGCTGTGTCAGCGAACCCGTCTTATGACAGTGCGATAATCAGCTGGACCACCGATGAAGCCGCAACTTCTACGGTAGAGTATGGAACAAGCTCTTCTTTCGGTCAGACGGCGGCACCGACCGGGTACACAACCAGTCATTCTGTCGGACTCAGCGGCTTAACTGCGGAGACGACATATTACTACCGGGTTCGTTCCAAAGACAGCTCCGGAAATGAATCGGTAAGCAGTACATTTACTTTTGCCACCACAGCTGAACCGGTAACGCCCACTTCTTTTAACGATGATATGGAAAGCGGAAGCTCCAAATGGACAACGGCTGCGCAGGGGTCTACTCCCTGGGCAATCACCTCTTCTTCCTACGTCCATTCCGGCAGCCACTCCTGGTTCAGTGCCGATGAACCCCAGGTTAAAGACGATATGCTCATGACCCAGGAAGT
>Ga0164318_10001884_pt1 | contig 19071 bp, 18 predicted proteins | sample GuaBasSedimGuay9_FD_113734 | JGI IMG/M metagenome (GOLD analysis project Ga0164318, IMG submission 113734) | Subseafloor sediment microbial communities from Guaymas Basin, Gulf of California, Mexico - Guay9, Core 4571-4, 0-3 cm | ecosystem: Environmental > Aquatic > Marine > Hydrothermal vents... | reverse complement strand
GAGACGGTAATAGGATATGTACGAGACCACCGAATTCAACAAACCAGACTGGATGTCTTTCCATCTACAGCCTAAGGTGCAACATAGGAAGCTCCGCCATTTATGGCGGAGAGGAGGTCACTTGTGGCTCCCTTTCCTCATAAACAATATCATTGCTAATATCCAGTACTCCAATATGGTGTACTTATTATTTTTATTTTCGCAGATAAGTTTCTAAAGTATATTTTTGTTTGTGGCTAAAGTTTATTAAACTATCAGTCTATTTATTATTTTCTGATGTAGAATGGATTTTAGAAATAGAGATGTGGTTTCTATAAAGGATTTTTCTAAAAGTGAGATGGATTATATTCTGAGATATGCTAAAAAGATGATTCCCTATGCTAGAGGGGAGAGACATGCTGATGTGATGCATGGTAAAATTTTGGCCTCTCTTTTCTTTGAGCCAAGCACTCGTACTCGCCTTAGTTTTGAATGTGCTATGAACAGATTAGGCGGTCGGGTTATAGGTTTTGCTGATCCTGGTGCTACTTCACAGAGAAAAGGTGAAAGCCTGGCGGATACTATAAGGATGGCTGATGCATATAGTGATATAATTGTTATAAGACATCCCCAGGAGGGATCTGCACGTTTAGCTGCAGAGTTTGCCGCTTCCCCTATATTAAATGCTGGGGATGGAGCAGGGCGTCATCCTACGCAGTGTCTTCTAGATATGTTTACTATTGTTATGGAGAAGAAAAGAATCAAAGGAAATAGAATTGTGCTACTAGGTGATCTAAAATATGGACGGACAGTGCACTCACTTGCCTATGCTCTTTCATTGTTTGGGGCAGAACTAGTGTTTGTTTCTCCAGAGAGTCTTAGAATGCCTAAGGAGGTGATAGAGGAATGCAGAGAGTTTGGTGTGGATCCTGTCTCAACCTCCAATCTAGAGAGAGCTATCAGGGATGCTGATGTGTTGTATGTTACTAGGATTCAAAAAGAACGTTTTCCAGATGCTGCGGAGTACAACCGAGTTGTTGGCACTTATCGGATTGATGCTGATCTTCTAAGACATGCACGGGAAGACCTTATCATAATGCATCCTTTACCTCGTGTTACAGAAATAGATCCAGAGGTAGATAAAACACCGCATGCAGTTTATTTCAAACAGGCCTTTAATGGTGTTCCTGTTAGAATGGCTTTACTTTCATTGATAGCTGGGGGTAGGAAGATATGAAGGAGCTGAAGATTCAGCCTATTCGAAATGGAACTGTCATCGATCATATAACTGCTGGACAGGCAGTGAAGGTGTTGCACATACTGGGCATACCTGGATCTACATCTTCTTCTATCGTTAGTGTCGCTATGAATGTTAGGAGCAGAATCGGCAGGAAGGACATTGTTAAGGTGGAAAACCGAGAGTTGGATCGTCACGAGGTTGATAAGATTGCATTAATAGCTCCTAAAGCAACGATAAACATCATAAGAAATTATGAGGTTGTGGAAAAACATAGGGTAGAGCTTCCAGATGAAATAGTTGGGATTGTCAGATGTTCAAACCCCACCTGTATATCCAACTCTCCTCAGGAACCTGTTAAAAGCAAGTTTCTGGTGATAAGCAAGGATCCTCCTCGTATAAAATGTTATTATTGTGAGAGAGAACCTGAGGATATAGCTGAGAGAATCATCTAATCTCTTCTAGTATCTCTTTTGCTCGATCGAGTCTTATCTTTCCTTCTTTTACCATCTGATCCGCCACTTGATCTATTTCTTCTCCCTTGGCACCTGCCATAACAGCTATGTTTTTTGCATGTAGCGACATATGTCCTTTTTGTATACCCACAGTTGAGAGGGCAAAAACTGCTGCAAAGTTCTGAGCCAGCCCTAGGCTACCAGCAACCATAGCTAGTTCCTCTGCTGTTTTTACTCCAAGTATTTTTCTGCAGAGTCTGGCTTTAGGATGCATATTAGCTGCTCCGCCGACGACACCAACTGCCATGGGCAGCTCTATCTCTCCGACTAGATCTCCATCCTTGTTTTTGTAGTATGTTGTCAGGGAAGTATATCTACCCTTTCTTGCTGCATAGGCATGTGCACCTGCCTCAATAGCACGGAAATCATTTCCCGTTGCGATTATTAATGCATCTACACCATTCATGATCCCCTTATTGTGTGTCGCTGCTCTGTATGGATCAATAGATGCAAGTGTATATGATTCAAGAAATGCATCAACAACATTTTCACCACCCATGGTGTTTTTGTCAAAAACAGCCTTAGCCTTTACAATTCTTTTATCTGCAAGATTCGAAAGAATTCGTAGACGTGTCTTGCCACCTGTTAGTTCTTCGATCTCTGGCGCTAGTGCCTCACACATAGTATTAACAGCATTGGCACCCATAGCATCACGTACATCCACTATCAGATGTATTACTATCATTTTACCTAGGGGGCTGTCTAGGATCCTAACCTCTAGATCTTTGGCTCCACCGCCTAATTCCACCAAGATTTTGTCCTGTGCATTAGCAAGCCGTAGTATCTCTGGTTTATGTTCAATAATCGACTGAGATGCCTCAGTGACATCTTCTACTTTTAACACTTGAATCTGCCCAATCATTAAGGGGGGAGAACATTCAGCTGTGAATCCTCCTTTGACTCTGGCTATCTTAGCTGCATTGCTAGCAGCAGCAACAACGCTTGATTCCTCAATGGCCATTGGAACAAGGTAGTCTCTCCCATTTATGACGAAGTTTACAGCAACACCAAGTGGTAGCTCAAAGGTTCCTAGGACATTTTCTATCATTCTATCTGCTATGTCTATGTTGAGACAAGATGAAAAAAGCTTTGTTTCTTCATCAGTTAGATCTGAAAATTTTTTTACAAACTCGATTCTTTTCTCGATAGGCAGCCTATAGAAGCCAGATACTCTAGATGATTTTATGTTTTCTGTCATAATTACGCAATCCACCTTCTCTTTTTCTTATCTGGTAATGCTAAACTCCTTTTATAAATTGTTCATCCTTTCCTTGTTCCCTTATTATATTCTTTCCCCTCTTATTCTACTTTTAAAACAAAAGAGAGATCTAAGACAAAAAATGATTTAATGATTTTGGTTTTTTTAGATTGTGGAGATTTGTGGAGATTGTGGTTTAGAATTAAGCTAAGGTTGGATGATGGGTTCCCTTGTTTTTACAGCTATGCCATAGTTAAATGATAGCATCTCATCTCTATTTAGAAGTGTTCTGCCGGCACCTAGTAGTTTATCATTTTCGTCTACAATCAAACATTCATCAAATGGTCTCAGCTCCGGATCGCATTCCACTACAAATCTGGCGAAAACATTTTTTCCCTCCTCTACAAATGATGCTGCCTCCTCTTTTATAACAACCCTTAGCCGAGGGTATCTAAAAAAATTGTGTAGTAGATATGCTCCATGTCTTTTTAGGGTGAATAGTCCATCTGAGGCACGCATTGATAGGACATGCCTTTCATCAACGTATATATTTCTGATTTTTCCAGTTTTTTTAGATTTAACAATTTTTATTTTTCCTCTGAGCAGTGCCTGAGAAGCGTTTTTTCCAAACTGGATATCTGCAACAGCTGAAACCCTACGTAGATCCATATCTATATTTTCTTCTTTTTTAGGTGGAAGATATGTGTTTATTTCATGTAGGGTTTCGTTTCCCCTCCAAAGCAGTATTTTTTTGTTTTTTGTGTATTCTAAGAACATTTTTTTTGTTTCTCTTTTGGTTTCTTCATCTACCCTTTCTGGAAAAACAGATTGAGCGAATGGGTACATTTCATCTAGTTCGATGGGTACAGGTCCTAGATGAGATTTTATTATTATGTTTATGTATCTATTCTTTTTTGATATTTTTCTTATCTCTTTCATGTAATATTTTGAATATGGTTTTTTTCCCTCAGGAAAGACTATGGTGATTGTGCTGGGTAATGGTCTATAATTTTGTAGTATTCTTTTGTGGCATCTGTAGATGATGGGTCTATGTATGGTGTGTGTTCCAGTGTAGAACAATGCCTTGTTTTTGCTTATTGGCTCGTATTGCTCTAGCCATTCTTTGTTTCCTTTTTTTCTTAGTTCTTTTAGTGCTTCAAGTAGATATGGATTTGTACTGGCTCTTCTTTCTACTAGTTCCCATAGACTTCCCTCTGCAATTGATTTTCTGATTTTTTTTATTTCGGAGAAGCTGATGTATAGATTGTGTTTTGCTATCAGAAGAGTCATCTCATTTTTCTCCATTTTTTTTAGCTCTGTTGCTGTTGTTTTTGTGCAGATGGGGCAGCAGCAGGGCAGTTCGTTTAACTCATCTATCTTTTCTGTTCCCCATGGAAAGATCATTCTTCTATCATTTGCATACTTTGCATATGCAGAGGAGTCGAAGAAATCGCAGCCGAGTGCAACAGCTATGGGGAATATTAGTGGATGTCCTGCTCCGAATAGATGCACAGGTTTTGATGGGTCTAAACCTTTTTTGGATGATATGATACATCTGATGACATCGGTGTATCTCTGTTTTTCTAGCAGTGGAACTATACCTCCGATTGGATAAAAATCTGCTTTTATTCTGGTGAGTTCCTCTGCGCATTTTTTTCTTAGATCAGGATAGATGGATCCCTGTACTGTGCATGCTAGCAGCATATCATTTTCTTCTTTTTTTATTTCCATGCTTTGTTTGGCACGTTTGATTGTCTCTTCTACTGTTTTTTTTGCTTCTTTTTTACTCTGCTCTGGTGTTCCGAAGACATCTAAGATTGTTCCCACATCACTCTTTATTTCTGCTTGAAATCTTACGATTTGTAGCGGATCTATGTTGATATCTCCATACATATAGGATTGGAAGGTCCCTGAGTCTGTCATAATTGGTCCATTGAAATCTATTACTTTATGTACTCCTTTTTCTAATGCTTTCTCCCTTAGAAAAGGGTCTTTACTGATTATGTATGCATTTGTTATCACCATCTCTGTTCCAAAAAGTTTTTTCATTTCTTTTGGTGTGATTAGTATTTTGTTGGGGTTAATAACTGGTAGGAGAGTTGGTGTTGTTATTGTCCCGTGTTTCGTTGTGAATCTACATATTCTCCCAGCTGCATCTCTGTCTTTGATTTCGAATTTTGCTTTAGATATCATTTTTGTATTCAGAGAATAGGTAATTTAGGAAACAGTATATAACGATATCATGCTAATGTTATCAATGTGTATTGGATGGTTTTTTTCAAAAAACCAGAAAAAACCATGTTTTTTCACCCTTTGGTTCATAAAGAAGTCTATGTTTTTTTATGTGGTAGAATGATGAAGTAGGTAGTTGAAAACCGGATTGTGTCATGTCTCGAAAGCTTAACTATTTATTTTCTTTTAAGGAACATCTCTATTGTTTGATGAGTTTCCCGTTTTTTCCTATATAAATCTTTGTTTTGTCTTTACACATTTACAAAGTTAAGCTTCATATTTTTCTTATGCTCCTATCTGTATTGGATCTACTATTCTTTTTAGAATCGCTATTGCAGATAATGATGCCATATAACTAGATTGGGGATTGTTAGGGTTCGGCAGGTTTTCCATCTCGGCACGTAGTCTACCAAATCGTCCATGGGCTAATATCTTATGACTAATTCTGTTTACCACCGGATCTGCCACTATTTTTACTCTTGTTCTGTCAAAACCGATTCCAGCTAACGATAAACAGGCTGCGACATTTATGTTTCTGGGGAATTTTTTTACTGCCTCACGTGCATTTCCATCAAAAACAACTGTTCTCTTATTCAATCTTCTACCCAGAGATGATGGTGGTTTTGTTGTTACAAGTGTGACACTATCGATTTTTTCTATACTAGCTGCTAATATACCATCAATTCCACATACAGCACCTGATGGTAAATATATTCTGCATCTTTTTCTTCTTGCTGTGTTCTCAAGTTTTTTTCTAAGTTGATCATCAAACAGACTTCCTATGCTCATAATAATTAGGTCTTTACCTGCTCGTAATACTTTTAGTCCATATTCTACGACAGCCTGCTGCGATGCTGCCTCGAACACGACATCTACATCTTCTATGAAATCCTCCACCTTTCTTACCTCTGCTTTTCTAAGTAGTCTACAAAGTGTGTCCGCAGCCTTTTTATCTCTATCATATAGGTAGATTTTTTTGATCTCCCTCATTCTATCTGCAGCCTTTGCCACATCACTCCCTATTGCTCCACATCCGATTATTCCAAGATTCATGGTAGATTACCAAAAACCCTTAATAGACTGAGTAGATATAAAAAATGTTCTCATGGATGATATTGATAGATATCTTCAGGAGGATCTCGGTACAGCGGGGGATATTACATCAGACTCATTGTTTACTGACGAAATAGCCTACGCCTATATTGTGTCAAAGGAGAAGTGTGTTGTTGCGGGTTTAGAGGAAGCAAAAAATGTTTTCGAAAGAGTTGGAGCAACAGCAACATTGATGGTCAACGATGGAGATCTTATAGAGAAGAATACTGCTGTGGCTTATATTAATGGATCCATTAGGTCTATATTAAGAGGGGAACGTTTGGCTCTTAATTTCATTTGCAGGATGAGTGGCATTGCATCGGAGACAAAAAGGCTTATAGATATATGCAGAACAGTTAACCCACAGGTAATAATCGCGGCTACTAGAAAAACAACTCCTGGTTTTCGTAAATATGAGAAAAAAGCTGTTATTCTTGGTGGCGGAGATCCTCATCGATATGGTCTATATGATGCTGTCATGATAAAGGACAACCACATACGTTTCATAGGCTCAGTTGAGGATGCTATAAAAAGAGTCAAAAAAAAGATTAAAAACAAAATTATAGAGGTAGAGGTGGAAAACAAAGAGGATGCAATTGCTGCTGCTAAGCTGGATGTGGATGTTATAATGTTGGACAACTTTGACGCAAAATCAGGAAGACTCACAGCTAAGAAAATCAGGCAGATCAACCCGCACATAGTTATCGAGGTATCTGGTGGTATTACACCAGAAAACATCATTGAATATGCCTCTTTTGCAGACCGCATCTCACTTGGATACCTAACACATAGCATCAAAAGCAAAGACTTCTCACTGGAAATACAAGTTCCCAGATAGAAAATAAAGTAATAAAAATAAATAGAAGAGATTGTCGCTCCCAGGTCAAGGAAATATTTTAATAACCAAAATGCCTTTACAATATTGTAGAAAATATAATATTTGCCGATGATGTTGGTTTTGTCGTTGGGAGGATAAAGAAGGGTGGTATTTAATGAAAAAAATTGTTGAAGAAGTAGTAGCTAGAGAAAAGAAAAATAAGAGTAATAAAGGTAGCAAAAAATCTAAGAAATTTGATGTTCTAAAAACTATGCCAGCTGCTGCAGGTATCAATACAGGCATTAATAATCATGAGTTAGAAAAAGTCTTAGCTGGACTGACCACCAACATTAAGGTTGTCGGATGCGGTGGCGCTGGGACCAACACTATATCACGATGTCTAACAGAGGGTATTAGTGGTGCAGAGCTGATAGCTATCAACACTGACGCTCAACATCTTTTAATGGCAGATGCACCACATAAGATCTTGATTGGCAGACATCTAACCAAGGGTTTAGGAGCGGGGTCTCTACCTCAGATTGGTGAGGAGGCTGCTAAGGAAAGTGAGCAGGATATCAGAGCAGCGGTTGCACCTGCCGACATGGTTTTTGTAACATGTGGACTTGGAGGGGGAACAGGAACGGGTGCATCTCCAATCGTAGCTGAGATTGCTAAAGAAGGAGGTGCCCTGACCATAGGTGTAGTAACTCTGCCATTTAGTGTCGAAGGAGTCATACGTATGGAAAATGCTGAGGCAGGTCTAAAACGCCTTAGAGATGTATGTGACACTGTTATTGTTATACCAAATGATAAACTGCTTGACATAGTTCCTAATCTTGCATTAAATGCTGCCTTCAAAGTGGCTGATGAAGTACTTATGAGGTCAATCAAGGGCATCACTGAGATGATAACTATGCCTGGGCTGGTCAACCTAGACTTTGCTGATCTTAAAACAGTTATGAAAAGAGGCGGCGTAGCTATGATCGGCCTTGGTGAGGCAGAGGGCGAAAACAAAGCAGTAAATGCTGTTATCGAGGCTCTCAACTCCCCATTGCTGGAGGTAGACATTTCAGAGGCAACAGGCGCTCTTGTCAATGTAACCGGTGGAGATGATATGACTATCAGCGAGGCAGAAAGGGTGGTGGAGGAAGTCTACTCACGTATCGATCCCAATGCACGTATAATATGGGGTACCACAATCGAGCCATCTCTTAAGCATAGCATACGAGCAATGTTAGTGATCACTGGTGTAAAATCAAAACAAATCCTAGGTCCTACACACAAGGCTTTTGAAAATAAAGAATATGGAATCGATTTCGTAGCATGACTCACTAACTGAAAAGGGGAAATCCTTTATATACAACCTTTTCTTTTGACCCCTTTAGCCAAATCCCTCTCTTCAAAAGATATAGGAGTGTTTATTAATTTGAGTAACAAGAAGGGTTTTATTGACAAAGCATGGGAGCTACAGCACAGGATAGAGTCCCGTCAGCAGAGAATAGGTAAGGGCAAATATGGTCGTGTTCTTAAAATGGCTCGGAAGCCTACTAATGAGGAATATAAAAAAACAGCTAAGATCACCGGACTTGGGATATTAGTCATTGGGGCGATAGGCTTTGTAATCTACATATTTAAAGAACTAGCTGTTCCATGGATACTCTCAATGCTTGGATATTAAAATGAAACATTTGAACTAGAAAAATCAAGAGGTGTTATAAAAAATATGGTGAATGAAGATTCCCATCAACCTTCTTCTAATGAATCTACTGAGGAGTTATCAAAAATATTTACCATCAAAACACAGGTTGGAAAGGAGCAAAACACTGCCGATCTAATCAATAGTAGGGCTACTAAATCAAAAATAGAGATACCCGCAATTCTTGTAACACCAGAGCTACGTGGATACATATTTGTTGAGGGTTTTGATGAAGAGCGTATAAAAAACATGATCAAAACAGTATCCTATGTAAGAAGTATGCTCAATGGAGATATACCTATCGAGCAGATAGAACATTTTCTTACACCAGCATCTGCGGTGGCGAAAATCGCTGAGGGAGACATAGTTGAAATGGTAGCAGGGCCATTCAGAGGTGAGACAGCCAAAGTAACACATATTGATGATGCAAAGGAGGAGATTACCGTAGAACTATTTGAGTCACTGGTCCCTATCCCTATAACTGTGAGAGGTGAACAGGTAAGGATTATCAAGAGGAAGGATGAGGACAGTGAAAAAAAAGAATAAAAAAAGAAAGGAGGTAAAATAAAAAAATGCCTGAAGTCATAGAAGCACTTGTAGAGGGAGGGAAAGCATCCGCTGGTCCTCCACTGGGTCCCGCGCTTGGCCCCATGGGTGTAAACATCATGCAGGTAGTCAATGCTATCAATGAGAAAACCAGGCAGTTTGAAGGAATGAAGGTCCCAGTTAAAGTTATTGTTGATCCTAAAACAAAAAAATTTGATGTTGAAGTGGGCACACCACCAGCTACATCGCTTATTCTCAACGAGCTTAAAGCTGAAAAGGGCTCTGGAGCCCCCTCCACTCATAAGATTGGTAATCTCTCCATTGATCAGGTGATCAAGATTGCTAAGATGAAATATGACAGCCTACTGGGCAGAACTCTCAAGCAAAAAACAAAGGAGATACTCGGCACATGCGGATCAATGGGTGTTACCGTGGAAGGGAAAAAACCAAAGGAGATACAAAAAGCTATAGATGCTGGCGAATATGATTCTAAATTCGTCTAAATCCACGTTGAAAAAACTGTTTAATTGATTTTAACATCCTGTCACGTCTCACCTGCAATGGAATCGTGGTTCCTTCGCCCCATGTGTTTTTTTTGTTGATCTCCGAAACAATAGAGTCCACATTCGTATCAGTGGAGTCAAAAATAGTGTATCCATACCCAGCATATAGAGGGTCATGAGCATCACTGCCACCTGTTCCACCAAGGTTAAATCTTCTTGCCGTCTTAGCTGTTTTTATGTTGGTTTTAGGAAGACTACATCCATTAAAAACCTCCATTGCAGGGACTTGCCTATAGATTAGCCGTAGTTTCTTCTCCTTTATCCCAGACATCTTTCTGAAGAGATGAGGAACAATAGGTACTCCACCGATGTCTAAAATTTTTTCTACAGTTTCCTCCACAGAAAGATCTCTTGGAATCTCCTCTTTGACATTTAATGCTATAATATGTCCATCGCTGGTAGATATTTCTACACCAGGTATAACTATAAAACCTGACGGTTTAACCTTGAGTGCTTTAAGCCCACCTCTAACAGTGTTGTGGTCGGTTATCGCCATACCATCTAATCCTCTTTTTTGAAGTATTTTGATTATATCCCTGGGTCCACCAGTTGCATCCTGTGAATACTGTGAATGGATATGCAGATCCAGTTTTAACATGTTTTGAACATCCATCTCAAAGAATTTTTTCACCACCCTGGTAGGAGACCACTGGTATTAGAAATTTACGGATTTAAAAAATCATGAGCCATGAAAGTAATTGTTGGCTCTATCCCCTCATTGTTATAAGGAAGGGGAATGAAAACATTTGATAGCTAAAGTTATGCTAGACTATATAATTATGGATAGGATAGACCATACAGCTATGTTTACTGTCACAGCTATAAGAGCGATTCTAATGCTGTTAGCCCATTGGAGTTCCAGCAAATATCTAGAAACAAGGACATAGGATAGAAAAACAATTATCAACACACCTAGCATTCCTCCAACCCATGACAATAGATACATCTCGGAAAGTAAACCAGCCAGGGTAATAATACATGCCCCAAGAAACATCATTTTTTTCTGGAAAAAATTATGCAAATCTTCGAAATCGGATAACTTAAATCGTTCCAACAGATATAGCCCGCCATATAGGATAAGTAGGTTTAGAAAAAAATCGATGATAAATAGACCTGAGATCCACATAACTGTGGTGTTGTTTTCACTAAATATATGTTGAGCTTGATTTTGATGAGAGGAACCGACGTCTGGATACACAGGAATAGGATTCCCTGCAGCTGTGCCGTAGTATAGCACTGCGGTGTATGTAAAGAACATACATATGCCTGCTATAGCAACAAATATGATAGGTTTTATAGAATTTATCATCATAATGTTAAAGCATAAAAAATCAAGTATTTAAGTAGTTAGCTCAGTTAGTTCCATGATCCTAAAATTCTAAAAGGAGAATAGTAGTCAGAGAGGATATCAGTCAAATAAAATTATTTTGGTAAAATTGTGACATAGGCATCATTATTGTTTTGTGAGCAAAAAACCTTTGTTGAGAACGAAGGAGCCTATATCCTAAGAATGTTTTTTTTCTAGTCAAATACTTTTTCTCTTTTTATTTCTAAAATTTGGATGAGTAGATGCGGGTGCCGGGATTTGAACCCGAGTCGTAAGCTTGGCAAGCTTAAGTGATACCAGACTACACCACACCCGCATAGAGTTCAGTGGATATCAGAGTGTGGAAATCAAGTAAGTATCAAACTTATTAAAAAGGCTTATGGTCTATTTATTCGTTTCAACGGTTTGCTGAGATGCCGTCTTGCGCATACTGGTACCTCATAGAATCCGATGTGGAGCTCCCGTTTCTTCTCTCTGACCACAGGTTTGGTCTTTGTTATACCACATTTCCTGCATTTGTATCCCTGATTTTTCCCTCTGGATTTCATGTGCCTACCGCAGTGCGGACAAACAGGGTTTTCTATCTTTTCAACTATTTTTACCAGGTTCTTAACATTGATTTTTTCTAGGTTTACTGTCAGAGGATGTTTTCTGACTCCACCATATACTTCGACTAGGTCTCCTACATGTAGTTTCCGTATCGTTTTTCTTAGCTGTTTTGTGGGCTCATATGCTGCGCAGTCTATCGTTCCAGTGTTGTCTTTTATGGTAAATATTACATGTCCTCCTGGACGGGTATGTGGGTTTCTGGCTACAATTCCCTTTACTATAACAGATTCGTAGGGTTGTATGTTGTTTATGTTTTTTCTCTGAAGATGATCATCTGTTGCCTGATTTGTCTCGAATATTATCCAGCTTTCAACTGGCTCTGACTTAACAACTGAGATTGCCTCTATCAGATCTTTTTCGTTGTCTCCTCTTATTCCATATAAAACTGGGCATGGTGAGTTGGGTGTTAGACGATTATGTCTGTTTATATAGTCATAGTTGTCAAAAGTGGTTTTGTATTTTTTATCCATCTTTTTGACAGATTCATCATCAACAAATCTTTTAGTCCCCCATCTCTTTTTTTTTCGATACGTTATCAGCTCATATGTTTTGTCTCTAATTGGTTTCCAGGCTATTGCAGCTGTTGCACCGATTAATCCTCTGCAGTTCTTATATCCTATGTAGTCTGCTCTAAGTGATTCTAGTGTTTGTCTTACATCATCTAATGAAACTATTTTTCTAACTGTTTTTTTGTAGCAATCAAAAGATGGTTTTTTATTTGAGATGACAACACCAGGGTTTGTGTTTTCATCCTCCGCCATAGCATATGTTTCTACTACTTCCCTGATTATTTTTTTTATCCTTTTCTGTTCTGATTTGTCATGTTCACGTAGTTTTTTTGAGGCAGCAAATACTTCACTGCCATCTATTCTCCCTATCAGTATCTCCTTTTTGTTTCCTATACCCACTTGTATGGATACTGCACCGTTTCCCCGGGTTTTCCATGGTATGTTGGGGTTTAATCTTACAAGCCGTGGATGTCCAATGATATTGTAGTTTTCCTCATGTAGTCTCTGAATAACTGTTTTTGCAATATATGTTGTGCATCCTCCACGTAGTGAGTCTGTGTCGTCAATACCTATCCAAATTTGCCTCTCACCCGCAAAAGATTATTATACATGTTATACTTTAAGTTTGCATACTGAAGTATGGAGCGAATGGAACGAGCAGAGCTGTTGCAGTGCATCCGAGATACCCTAATGTATGCAGGTTTTTATGTATCTGAGCTCTATATAATGCGTCTCATGGGTTTTGACTTAGTGGCAAGAAAGGATAATGCACTGCTTATAGTTAAGGTTTTGACAAACATTGATTCTCTGTCAGAGGATGTTGCAAATGAGTTAAAAACATTGTCGTTTCTTCTCCATGGCTCCCCTATGCTGATTGGGGAAAGAGATGGTAGTGGTCCTCTGGAGGACAATGTTGTTTACTACAGGTTTGGGATACAGGCTATAACCTTCAACACTCTAAAGAATCATCTTCTAGATGGCATGTCTATCAAGGCATATGCAGCACCTGGCGGTACATATGTAAATCTTGATGAAAAAAAACTCCGCAGGCTTCGCCAGGAGCAAAACATTTCTCTAGGAGAATTCGCAAGATTTGTACGTGTTTCCAGAAGAACGGCTAGACTCTACGAGGAGGGTATGAATGCACGTTTTGAGATCGCCTTAAGGATCGAAAAACTCCTAGGTAGCACCATTACTATACCTATAGACATACTGGGAACCAAATCCACAGATAGAAAAGATGTTGTACTGCCAGGTAGAGAAATCAACAGCCTCAAAACATTTCAAAGAGAGATATTCTCACTGTTAGAAAAAGTTGGATACAAGATAATTCCTATGGAGAGATGTCCATTTGAAGCGCTGAGTAAAGATAGAGACCAGATACTTCTAACCTGTGCGCATAGATATAGCAGAAAACTATTTAGAAAAGCACAGATAGTGAGCAGCATATCCAGGATCACAGAAAAACATGCCGTTCTTTTTATCGACAGAGAGATTGGAAAAACAAACATAGAGGGAACACCCATCATAATGAAATCTGAGCTTAAAAAAATTAGAGACCCAGAAGAAGTCATTGACCTAATTATCGAAAGGAAAATAAAAAGAACCTAGAGAATTACAAACAAAAAAAAGAGGGGGGTTAATATCTTCCCTTATTCCATCAATCAACCTCTCTCCTCTTTTTACGACAACATATTTATTCCAATTAAATACCAGATAACCAGATAATATTAGAATCAGATAACCAAAAACCAAAAGAGTCAGATAACCAAACTTTTATAAATAAGGTTATTATTCCCGAGAACTACACCTTCCATTAATCTTCATAAAAAAAGAAAAAGCAAAAAAGATAGACCAAAAATATTTAAAAAAGAACCAAAAAACCATCTCTGATGATGCAAATGGTAGAAAAAAAAATCATTGACGCAGTTCAAAAAATATTAGAAGAATCTAAAAAACAAAACAGAAAATTCAAACAAAACATAGACATGGTCATAAACCTAAAAAATGTTGATCTAAATGATGCCAAAAACCGTATAGACGAAGAAATCATCCTACCACACGGACGAGGAAAAAAAGCAAAAATAGCACTCTTTGCAACTGGAGAGCTAGCCATGAAAGCAAAAAAACACGTCGACCTACTCATCAAACCTGAGGATATAGAGGAACTCTCCAAAGACAAAAAGCATCTTAAAAAAATCGTAAACGAACATGATTTCTTCATCGCAGAGGCACCACTCATGCCAACCATCGGTAAAACACTAGGTGTCGTACTAGGACCACGTGGAAAAATGCCGAAGCCAGTACCACCAACCATAGACATAGCCAACATCGTCAAAAACCTTAGAAACACAGTAAAAATACGATCCAAAAGCAACAAAACCTTCCACACAATAGCTGGAAAAGAAGACATGGAAAAAGAACATATAGCTGAAAACATAGACACTATCATAAAAAGACTAGAATCAAGATTAGAACGAGGACGAATGAACATCGAATCCGTATACATAAAAACGACAATGGGCCCATCAGAACGAATATTATAAAAAAACCTTTGCGGAGTGTGAAAACAAAAAAATGGCTCATGTAGCAAAATGGAAATACGATGAAGTACAACAACTCACCTCCATGTTGACAAAAAACAGAGTAATAGGAATAGCAGAAATCGGAGGCATACCAGCACCACAACTACAACAAATGCGTAAAAACCTTAGCAAAAACGCATACATAAAATGTGCAAAGAACTCTCTAATACTACGAGCATTAGAAGAGGCAGAAAAAAAAACACCTGGAATAGCAAAACTAAAAGAATCAATTCAAGGTCAAACAGCAATCATAGCCACAGACATGAACCCCTTCAAATTATTCAAACAAATCAAATCCACCAAAACCACCGCACCAGCAAAAGGAGGAGAAACAGCAACACATGACATAGAAGTAAAAGCAGGGGACACACCATTCAAACCAGGGCCAATAGTTGGAGAACTACAAAAAGCTGGGATACCCGCCGTAATAAGAGAAGGCAAGGTTGTAATCAAAGAAGACAAAACAATTATACACGCTGGAGAAAAAATACCACAAAATGTAGCACAAATGCTAACAAGATTAGAAATATACCCAATCGAAATAGGAATGAACCTACATGCAGTATACGAAAACGGCAACATATTCAAACCAGACATACTAGACATTAACACCGAAGAATTCATAGCAAAAATACAACAGGCTATATCCGATGCCCTCAAACTAGCCATAGAATCCACATGGACCAACAAAACAACCATTAAAACACTACTACAAAAAGCATACATCAACGCCCTAATACTCTCCACAGAAAAAAACATACCCACAAAAGAAAATATAAAACATCTAATAGCCAAGGCACACAGAAACACACTCATATTAGCATCACAGATACCAAATGTATTGGATGAAAACCTAAAGAAAACAGCCACATAAAAAAGAGAAATTAGAATCAAAAAGGGTTTAAAGGAGGAAAAAAAGAAATGGAATATATATATAGCGCAATGCTTCTCCACTCAGCAGGAAAAGAAATAACAGAAGAAAACATAAAAAAGATTCTAACAGCAGCAGGCATCAAAGCTGATGATGCCAGAATAAAAGCATTAACAGCATCTCTAGAGGGCGTAAACATAGATGAGGTAATCAAATCAGCAACAACAATACCTACCACCGCTACAGCGGCACAACCAACAGCAGCAGCTCCTGCTGGAACACCTGAAGCAGAGAAAAAAGAAGAAGAAAAGAAGGAAGAAAAGAAAAAACCTGAGGTCTCTGAAGAAGAAGCCGCAGCAGGACTCAGCGCATTATTCGACTAAAAAAACAGACGAACAGACACACACCCCAGATATTTCATTGTCCTCTACACCCCCATTCGCTCCCACATATCAGCATAAAAAATCACTGGCCCTATAACAGCAAGTAAATCAAATAAAAACACAAACATAAGCAAGGATCATAAGATAATCCTATGCCTCATTGTACCTAAAAATCCCATCAATATCTCCAGTTAGTTCGCAGTCAATCAACTTCTCGTCCAGTGCTTATGAATAGGGACCCCATCATAAAACCCAATTCCCAATAGGGAATCTTCAATATTTCCCTCCTCGCCAAAAAACATAAAAATCAAACCATTTTCCCAAAAACTTCTTGCTGTTTCACCCGTCTGTCTACTACAATTACATTCCTCTACTAACCTAAACTCCTGAGGAACATAATATCTTCCTTTACATATGCAAAAAAGAAATCATAGGAAAATAGAACTTCCGGCCGAGGCAGTCTCAAATAGCAAAACGCCGGTCAGGGTGGGGGACGGGATGCACTGGATAGGAGGAATGTGCTTTCGAATGGAAAGCAGTCCAAAGGTTGCCTCCCCTATCTCTTCTCTTAGTCCCCCAATATCACAATGTTTTTCTTAAATAAATAGTTTTCTCTTCCATTTCTATCAAGAGTTATAGGAGAGAAGGTGAAGGAAATAAAATCCTATGGATAGCCACCAACTATGAGACTTGGATCACCGAGCAACAGAAATTCTTCGAGAGTGAAAAAATCTTTTCCAACATAGTTTATGTAATCGTTTTGTGACTGCACAAGCATTTCAGATACTGTGATTCCTTCGTCATATGCTTTAAAGAAATGGACGTCTAGATATCCCGCTCCGGCATGCACCCCATTCTCATTAACCCAGGTATATGCAGATCTTGTAGACCCCACTGCTGCTATGACTCCTCCATCCTTTTTGCATACAAAACTCCATGCAAAACATGGTAGATAGATAGACGGATCAAACCTTTCACCCAATAGTTTCATTATCCATGGATAATAACGAGCTAGATCAGACATGTTGAAATCAAGTTTTGCTGTCAAACATGCATCTAAAAAGATGATGGGTAGTCTATAATGATTTCTAATACCATGTAGAAATGGTGTGTAGTAAAAAATCATTCTGTCCATAATTGCATTTGGCCGGTAGGTTCCAAATCCATGTTCAAATCCATGTCCTGCATAGCTGATAAAACCTGCCCCCTTTGTGACTGCTATGTTGAATGTTATTGGACGTAGATTGTGTTTTGATGTCCAAAGTCTGATCTTTGAGAAATTAGGTAGGTTTTCTGCCACCTCTGTATTTGTTATTTCTCCTTCAAAAACATTTTTTTTAGCCCATGTGTAAAATGGAGGAAAGGTATCTCCACCAACCAATATTATCCTTTTAAACCATGCCTGATCATAGGTTTTTTCCTCATAGTTTACTATCTTGTTTACTATAATGTCTACCTCTTTTTTGCTTTCACATGCAAGTCTACCTACATAGACATCTGGATACAAATCTACATCGTCGATATCTATAGGTGTATGGTTGTCGTAAATCACCTCCCCAAATCTACTATTATTGTTTGCATCCCAGCTGCAGAAAGTGTAGTTCTCATCATAGATGTCTGCGTAGTATAGGTCAGAAAGTATGTCTTTTCCCCATGGTGAGGCATATGTAGTTCTTGTAGGTGTTTTTCTGATGTCTCCGACCAACAGTACATATGTGGTGTTCCATTCTTCAACAGCATATTTGATAAAATATTTGATCTGCTCGGCATGGTCTCTACCTGAAAACTCATTGTATATGCTTTGTAGTGTAACAATATTTGTCTCGATACTGTGATTGTTTTTATGATTTACAAGTGGCTGTAGATTATCGTAGAACTCTTCTGGTGTGATTACCACAAGGTCGTATTTGTTATTTGATGTATGTTTTTCTTCCTTATCATCTATATTCACTGTTTTTTCATAGTTTATCTGTATCCTAATCTGTCTGGCATGTTGAATAATGTTTTCTGCGGGGATGTATCTAATTGGGTATAGATGTATGGTTAGGTACAGTACGTGTGATCCATTTCTATTAATACCTGTTCCTTTTATGCAGCTGTACCATCTGCTGGGATATGGAGTGTGACTGTTGTATGTTTTTGTATCTAGTATGTCCGGCTGTGTAGTGATTATCATCATTTTTTCTAGATGTTGTGGAGTGGGAACCGGTTTTATCCTTTTGTTTATTTTCATTGTTTTTATTTCTTGTGGGATTATCTTTATTTTATTGATTTTTGTTCCAAATGGAAATTTAAATGTTTTTGTAAAGATGGGTATCATAGGTTTTGATGGAATGTGGGTAAAAGAGTTTGTTCCGTCAACAATGATTGTTGAATATTGGCTGTCTTCCCTTAGTGATAATGATGGGAATTCTTGTATGAGTTCTATACTTGCTGTGGTTTGAAAAATGGTGTTGCTGGCTTTTATGTTTGGGGTATTAAGTGTTGCCAGTCCAGCTATTATAAGCACTGTAGATATTCCTAAAACAATCTTTTTGCTACAAATATTTTTTTTCATCAGTTTTCCCCCTTATGTTTTTTGCTGATGTATTGAGGTGTAGATGTTATGTGGTATATTTTTTGTCTATTAGAATATCCTATTATATCTGTTTTCATCTGACTTTTTTTACATCAAGTTATTTGGATTTAAAGTAGTACCACTATATTATTTAAGATTTTTGTATATTTTTTATTTAATAAATTTAATATTTGGGTTGGGGGGGTAGAGCGATGTATAGGAAAGAGGTTGTTTTAGTTAAGGACACAAATAATTGGACACATTAAAGTTGAATTGATGTTTGTCCAAGAATTGATCGATGTTCTTTTGCATATCCTCAATAGATGAAAAATAGGTTGAATTTGTAACCATAGTT
>Ga0164318_10001882_pt1 | contig 19080 bp, 9 predicted proteins | sample GuaBasSedimGuay9_FD_113734 | JGI IMG/M metagenome (GOLD analysis project Ga0164318, IMG submission 113734) | Subseafloor sediment microbial communities from Guaymas Basin, Gulf of California, Mexico - Guay9, Core 4571-4, 0-3 cm | ecosystem: Environmental > Aquatic > Marine > Hydrothermal vents >... | reverse complement strand
TTCAGCAGTAAGATCAGCATTAGTGATGTCAGCATCTCCGCCATTTGCATTGATGTCAAGGTCAGCATTGCCGTCTCCAGTAACATAAGCTTTTACATTGTGTGTAGCAGCTGCGGCATTGGTAATTGTTACCGAGCCGCCATCAGCCGTAAGCTCTATCGAAGCGTTATCATTATTTGAGAGAGCTTCTATGTCACTTTCACTGATGGTGATATCGCCTAAGTCTGAGTAGGCATATATTGAAGCACCGCCATCTTTAGCTTCAGCGATGAGATCAGAGTTAGTGACATCGATATCACCGCCGGAATTAAGGTCAACTGAAGCTGCGCCGATTCCCAAAACTGTAGATTTGACTAAACTGTCAAGGATACTAATTGAATCACTGTCAGCAGTCAAGTTAATATCGGCATCGCCGTCTCCATTAACTGTAACCAGGATATTGCTCGGGTCTATAGTAATTGAGTTATTGGCATAAAGGCCTACGGCAGCATTTCCATTGCCATCAACCTCTGCCTTAACCGTACTGTTTTCTACGTTAATATCATTATCTGCTTTCATATTTATCCTTGATTCACCATCAAGGAAATTCTTTGCTAAAACCAAGCTATCATTTCCAATGTTTATATTTTGACCAGCGGTGATATTAACACTGGCAACGCCAACGTCATTGGGATCGATAGAGCGGACTGTACTGTTATTTATAGTCACACTTCCGCTGTCAGCATGTAAACCAATATAGGCACCACCAATAGTTGAAGGAGCAAACTTAGAAAATGCGCTGACTAAGCTATCCTTAATCATGATATCATTGTCAGCAAGCAAACTAATCCAAGCTGATGTAAACAAACCGCGTGATATAACTTCGCTTCTAATTAAGCCTATATTGTTAGCATCAAATCTAACGCGCGATAAACCGCCGTAATTTAATTCGTTTGTAACGACTCTACTATCAGTAATTCTTATAACATTATCTGCGTCAAAATATATTCGCGATAAGAAGCTGCCTAAAGAATTAGCTCTTACAGCACTCCCATTATTAAGGAAGATATCGCTTGCAGTAAAATCGATATTTGCTGGCCCGCTGGCAACAGCGGTTGCCTGGACAAGGCTGTCGTTTAAACCAATGTAACCATCGGCGCTAAGATTAATGAGTGCTGAATCAAGCCCTCTATTTACTCTTGAGAGAATACTGCTGTCTCGCAGTATAACATTACCTGTAGTAGACATATCAACTTCTGCATGGCCTTTATCTTCAACTATAGCTTCGATTACACTACCTTGGGCATTAATATCCTGTTCAGCCTCCATATTGACTTTCGCTAACCCATTATCTGACCTCAAGGCTTGGATTGATCCGTTGTTAACAAACAAACTGCCGTTATTTATATCAAGGTTTACAATCGCAGAATCGCCTAAGCCAGAACCAGTTGCTAAAATTGAATAAGCATAAGTATCACCGCCGGTAATGATATCAACGGTTGAGCCTAAAGCCTGGATGTCCCAAAGATTAACGCCGTCTAATTCATTAATCCAGACATCTCCATCCAAAGTCTTAGCCCAAAGGTTACTTACCTGGGTATCTATCCTGCCGTTCGGGGTTGAAGTTCCAATCGCATCTCGGGCCTCCATATGAAGTTCCTTAGCAATCACATCTGTATCTGTATCCCCTACAGAAACATCATCATAAATCCCACCATCCGGTGTGTTCAAGAAGACTGTTCCTTGGCTGGTAACAATCGCGGCGTCCAAATAAAGATCAGGATCATTTACAACAGTGATAGCAACTGTGCCCGAACCATTGGTTATACCATTAGAACCCTTAACGCCGGGATTCAATCCGTTTAGGCCGCTTAAATCGGCAATGGTCAAATCTTTTGTGTTTTTTATACGGATATCCCCCGTACTATTTACAGCACTAAGATTATCTACATATGTATCTACAGCATCATTCGTATCAACCCCGGTAATACCTGTATTTGCAGAAAGCATCAAATTATCCGCGTAAATATTCCCTGAGGTTTGTGAAATCGCGCCGGAATTGGCAGTTAAAAAGATATTTCTATTTGAAGAAAGATAGGAGCCTAAATATACAGGATTACCGCTTAACCCTGTATATTGGAATATTACATCGTTAAAATCCCTGTCACCTAAACCATATAGATCTTCCCAATTAAAGGTTATTGTTCCATTATCATTAACCTTCAGGTGTTCTTTCCCGTCGGGATTGAGAGTGGGATTTGTATAGTAAGTCCTGGTAGCTCCGCCGGAATACTCTTTCATTGTGATATAAAACCCTTCCGCGTTGGAAGGTAAGACTACCTGCCCTTCACTAAGAGAATGGTTACCATCTTTGCTGTAATAACCGAAATCTTTTAAGGTATATCCTCTGCTCTCCAGAAATAGAAGCTCTTCCAATGTAAAATGATCAGAGAGAGTTGCCGGCCCGGATCCGAGAAAAACATTCTCCCCCGCGTATATGTCTATATTTCCATCTCCGGTAAGGATTGAGGCGCCGTCTTTGAGGGTATAATCTTTCTCCGCGTATCCTCTAAAGTTTCCGCCCGAAGTCATTACATCGCCGTTAACATTATGGATAATATTTTCATCAGCTTTGTAAGTAACATTTCCGCCGTTAGTCGTTGTAGGCTCATTTAATGTAAGGTTAGAATGAACCTTTACTATAACATCCCCTCCAGAAGCATCGTTGGTTATACCCGCGGTTGAACCCACGCTTCCTACAGTTAAATTCCCTTTATTGCTTATCTTGATATCACCGCTAGTTGAATTATAAACGGCAACTTCTTTTACTTTTGTTTCTAAATAATTATTTACAGCAGGAGATGTATATTTCATACCTTTTTTTAAGCGCAGTTCCAGGCTCTTGGCAGTAACATCTCTGCCGTAATAACCGTCAATAAGGGCGCCGTTCACATTAAGGCTGACCATATTTCCTAAAGCTTTAATCGGGCTGGCAATAGTTAAGTCAGAATGAGTAGTGATATAAACATCGCCTAAGCCAAGATTATTTACACTGTAACCCCAAGCAGGCACAGCTAAATCATCTAAAGTTAAATTGCCGGTGTTGTCAATACGAATGTTACCATTTGTGGTTGTTGAACGCACACGAGCGCTTAGAGTTCCAACCATTGTTTCTATCGCATCATTGGAACCAATACCTGTTCCAGTATCCAGAATCGCAGTATCGGCAATTATATTTTGGGCTGAGCCGTTATTGTCAGTTAAAGCTCCGGAACCGCCGCCGCAGCAGTTAAGTTTGCCTAAGGTAAGAATTACATCTTTCGCGGTCAAAGTATTAAGGGCCAAATCGTCAAATTCGTTTATATTTATGAGGTTTCCTACATTGCCTTCTAATAAGCCTATTTCTGTTTCAATCCCGTTGCTCAAAGTCCCTACACTGCCTGCCACATCGAATATAAGGCTGTCTGCGGTAATATCTACAGAATGTTCGTCCCCCTGTTCTAAAACATCGCCGGAAGTTACAAGTTTAAAGCTTCTTCCCGGCTGGTCTAAATTGTTTATCGTAATAGTTCCGGCTTGGTTTGAGCCTATTGTGATTAACCCGCTGGTAAGTATATTGTCAACTTCATCGTTAGAAAGCCTGAAATCTCCAAACGCAGCCCCGCTTGCTAAAGCAATTGTTTGGTCTTTACTGGGAGCTATAGTAACATTTCCTGTACCGGAATCTAATATCCCGGATATGGTTATGTCATCTGCGGTTATTTGTGTTGTGCCGTTGTTTGTGTTAATTTCCGAACCAAACATTAAGTTATAATACCCGCTGTAATTAGCATCGCTGTCAGCTGAACCTGTAAAATTTCCTCCTTGGGTTAAAATATCGGCATTCTGGACAATATTTTCAGTTGCAGAAAGATTGATATCCCCTCCGCCGGAGTCTAACAAAGCGTTTATGTAAAGATCGGGGTCTTCAATTACCGATAAATCAATATTCCCACCGGTAGTAACAATATCGCCGCTGATAGTCAAATCTCCGGCATTGATAAATGTAAAACTATTACCTGAAAATCCGCCAAAATCTAATTCCCCTTTATGAAATAAACTTACATTATATCCATCTAAAATCGTTAAACCGTTTGAACGCAGTTCAATAGGAGCTTTCAAATCTGAGCTTATGTCCCCGCCGGCAGAAAGAATAATATTGTCAGCATTTATATCATATATATCATCAGGGTTGCTGTTTTTATCATAGTTATCCTGAATATCTCCTCCTGTCGCTGTAATAGTAACTGTTCCCGAAGCTGGAGGCGTATTCCCTGTAAATGTCCCGTCAGTTGAAATGTTGTTTACATATACATTTCCATCAGCGGTTAAATCAATATCGCCGCCGTTAGTAGTAATCTGAGCATCTGAATCAACGGTCAAATCATTGCCCGCGGGAATTAAATCCACATTAATATTTACTTTTCCACCTAAAGCCTGATTGTTTACGCCGGAAAGAAAGCCGGCCTTAACAATATTTAAATCGCCGGTGTTGTCTATCTCAATATTGCCGGAAGTTGTGTTAACAGCGCTGAAGTTATCTACACTTGTCTCTATAGCATTGCCTGAACCTATGCCAGAAGCAGCGCCTATAAGAAGATCTCCTGAGTTTATATTTCGTGCTGTCCCGTTATTATCTATAACAGCGCTGTTATAAGCGCTTATTGAAACACTGCCTGTTAAAGCATCAACTAGGCCTAAGTTGATATTTCCTCCTCCAAAACCGAGAGCATTTCCTGCTTGCAACCGTATATCTCCGCCATTGGAAAGAATTTGAGCTAAGCCGTTCTGGGTTATATCGCCTGAACCGTTTCCTTCCCATGCATCAGAGTTTAACACAATAGCACCATTGTTGGTTTGGATAGTAGTGCCTGCGGACTGAGTAATATCATCGCCCGCACTTAGATAAATCATCCCGCCGGTAGATTCAATATTTGCGTCAACTAAAAGGTTGTTTGGATTTGTCGAATCCCCCAAAAGAACAAGCCTGATATCTCCTAAAGAAGTAATTCCTGCATTGACATCCATATTATGGCCGGAAAGCAGTAAATTATCATTACCGGCATCAAGTAGAGAATCCACAGTAACGTCACCGGCAGAATTTACGAACACAAGATCCTGCGCACCTGCGGGAGTATTTACCGAAGAAACTTTGCTGGTGTTAAAATTAGGAGAAGATACTTCGTTAATGTAAATATTACCTTTTCCTGCCGGAGCTGAGTTTGTGTCAAAAGAAAGGCTTCCTGAACCTAAGGCGATATCCAAATATCCCGGGTCTACAAGCCCCTGCTGAAGCTCAATAGTAGGAGTAAAGAAAAAAGCGCCTATATCGCCGTTGGCAGTCAGAGAAATATTGTTTGCCCAAATTGCGGTGGTGTCATTTAAATCGTCTAAGATAGAGCCTGTCGTTGATTTTAAAGTAACTTTATTTAGAGTTAATATCTTACCTGCGATTAAATCGCGGTTGGTTTTGACCTTTATATCTTTTGGCGACCACAGATTCAATAAATTAAGGTTGTTTCCCACAGCATTGTTATTATTAAGGTAAATTCCTGATCCCGCATGTATGTCTGCTGATTTAATCCGTGTGTCAATAGAGTTTAATGAATCTCCAAAACTTCCCATAGAAGACCAAACAGTTAATTTGCCAGCGGTTATATCTCTACCTGTATGGTTATCGGCAATTCCCTTCCAAGTATGAATATTTACATTGCCTATGCCGGCATTTATTTTGGCAGTTAAGTTCAACTTTCTTCCTGTCAGACTGATATTTCCGCCGTTGGAATTAAGGCCCGCGCCTGTGCCTAAAGATATGCCGCCTGAAAGAAAACCGGTATGGAGAGAAATCCCTCCTCCATGAGTAAGTATTGAATCATCATTTAAGGAAACAACTTTTCCAGCAGAGATTGAAAATATCGCGCTGGTTAAATTAATGAGGTCTAAAATATTATCGTTGGTAAGATTAAAATAAACCCCATTCCCTGCGCTGACACCGATACCTACATTGCCTAAAGTATTCCAATATGTTTCGTCACTATCGGTAATAATATAATTCCAAGGGTCAAAAAGAATGCTTCCGGAATTGCCGTCTATAGTTTGGGCATTTAAAATACCATTATAATAATCAAGTATCCCTCCGCTTAGTTCTATGTCACCTCCGTCGACGCCTGTTTCTTTCGCGCTGACATCAATAGTTCCTGTATTAGAGGTAAGAGAGTTCTCTCCTTCGGCAATAAGTTTAACTTCTCCTGTTTTATCCACCAAACTCTTTGCCTCTATAATACCTTCATTATTAACAGCCTTGTCAAATACGCCGTCTAAAGCTTCGGCAGTTAATAAAACTTTTCCTCCTTCAGCGGAAATGTTTCCTGTGTTTTTAACAGCAGACTCTTTTCCTTCTAAATTCTGAGAGGTTGCTTCATCCACCGCGACTGAGATTAATCCCTGAGGGTCTAAACTTAAAGTCACAGCTTTTCCTGAAGCTAAAGCCACACTCCCTAAATCTGCTACAATCGTGCCGGAGTTCTCAACCGAGTTTCCTAACAAGGCGACATACCCTCCGGGAGAAGAAATATATCCCCGGTTTATTACCGAACCTTCGGGGCCAGAAAAATTATATTTACCGGACAAGAAGTCGTCATTGGAAATACCTAAAGTAGAAGCCACGAACCCCGCGGTATCAACATAAGAACCCTGCCCAAATAAAACTCCGTTAGGGTTAATCAGAAATAATTTTCCGGTAGAAGTAAGCGTGCCCATAATGCTGGAAGGGTCAGCACCTACAACCCGGTTTAAAGCGACTGAATTTGATGACGGCTGATAAAAATGAACGGCTTCAGGATGAGCGATTGAAAAACTCTGCCAGTTGGCAATCATCTTGTCGGTGGCAACATTGACATTCATCGTATTGCCGTTAACATCAATTGTTGCCTGCCCCGAAACCACATCAGCTCCCTGAGGCAAAGCAAAGCCGTATTGCGGCATAGAAGAAAAAGCGACTATAACAAATAAAGCAATCCCTTTAAAAAATCTGCTCTTCCTTGACATAAAAACCCTCCTTAAATAACCGCAACACCTACGAGAAGTCCATTCAGGCCACCTCGCAGGTGTTCGTTTCTTAACCAAAATTATTGAATGATTTCCCAGAAACCCATCCCACTTCGTAAGTGGGTAACAAACACATTCGGGCAAATAATGCTAACCGCATTATTTGGGTTAACCAGAGGTAACCTCAGCCTTATCCGCGTTTCCCTCGCCTTATGGCGTGGTAAACGCGGGGCTGACCCTTTACCCTTACGGGCACAAGCGGGCAAATAATGCTAACCGCATTATTTGGGTTAAAGAAAACGTTTTCAGAAAAACATATAATATCTTAAAATATACCATATTTTTCTTTAAATAATCAACCCCTGCCTGAAAATATAAGGGAAACCCTCAAAAAAAGCAAGCCAGGCTTTCAAAAAACTTTTTTAAAATATCACATAAAGTCCGGAAAAACTGCCTTTTTTCTAATCCGGACACTGTTCTTCACATCAGACAAGAATTGTGGTAAAAGGCTGCAATCTCTCTAAAAAGTATGTACAACTTCTATCCAGCGCTGGAGGTTATGCCCGTCAGAAGAGTCTTTTCCTAAAGGATAACCAAACTCTATCCGCGCTGAAAAATCATTGGAGAGGTTAAGCCTAAAACCAAACCCCGCGCTTTTTAAAGTGCGGCGTTTTTTATCTCCTGATAAAACTTTGTTTAAATGGACTGTCGCCCAATCATAGAATAAAACGACATGGAAAGCTTTGTAAATGGTATCCTGAGTAAACGGAACTCTTAGTTTCTTAGGGAAAAAATACGGAGGGAAAGACCATTCCAAACTTGTATAGTAACCTTTATCGCCGGAAAATTCCGCCACGGGATAACCACGGACACTCATAGGTCCGCCTATCTGAAACTGTTCAGAAGCGGTCAAATTATAAGTGGAATACTGCGCCTGGTTTTTCCATAAAATGTAAGAGGAAAAAGGCGCCGGCTGAAGACGGAACAGAGTAACTGTTTCTTTTAGAAATTTTCCTCCCGCGCCTTCACGGCTGGCGTTGTTATCTTTTGAATCCATACCGCCTAAAATATGCGGAACGCCTACGTCCAACTCCGGAGAGATCACTGTCCTGCCGAACTTATCGTTTAAATCTAAATCAAAACCGGTTTTAAATATCCGCAACCTGTCTTCTGAATCAAGAGCGCCTAAAAGATAGTTCTTTACATTCTTGTAATCAAAGCCCAAGTTCAACCTCAAATCGACGTTCTCGGTATCTATCAACCCTTTATTCATAAACAATCCGATTATGGTAGCTTTTCCCCGAGAATCAACCGCCTCAAATTCTCCGTCTAACTTTGTCTTGCTGTGGCTGAAATAGGCCCCTGCATTGGTAGTATTATTCAGAGGAACCACATATCTTCCGGTAATAAGACGGTATAAATCATATTCCGAACGCTGAAGCTTTAAATAGAGCTTATCATCAAAGCCCAAAAGGTTATTATGCTCTACAACAGCCGATATCCTGTCTTTCTCAATATAGCGTGAACCGTAGTTATCATATTCAAATCCCAAATGAAAAGGGAAGTTATCCTCTACATCCATAATTATATCTGTGGTACCGGGTTTCTTCCCGGGAACCAAAGTCAAACGGGCTGTTCTGTCGGGAGCTTCGTTAATCGCGGTTAGGTCTTTTTGCAGTTCGGAATAATCAAAAGGCTTGTCTGTCTTCAGCCTGATTTTTCTTTTAAGGAGGGCAGTTTTAAAATAGCGGTTTCCGCGGATTTCTAATTTGCCGACGTTTCCTTCAACCACCCTGATTATCAAAACGCCTTTCTGAACAGTCTGAGGAGGGATATAAGCCCGGGAAGTTACATACCCTTTCTTGCGGTACTCATCGGTTATCAAGTCGGCTATCTTCTGCATCCCTTTCAAGGAAAGTTTCCTGCCTTCATACTGAGAAGTGATATCTTTAATGTTTTTTTCAGGGATTAAACTAACTCCTTCAACTTTAATAGTTTTAATTAGAACTTTCTCCCCTTCTTCCTCTACGGCTCCTTTTTTTGTAACAACGCCTTTTCCTTTCTTGGGTTTCTGTTTAATTTCCTTTTCTAACTTTTTCCCTTTCTCTAACATCTTCTCCTGCTGGGCAATTCCTCCGGCAGTCTGGGATGCCGGCGGATTAGCGGCAAAAACTGTAAAGGGTAAGAATAAACTGATAAGGACAGAAAACAAAAAAGTTCTGCTTTTGAATTTAGCCATAAATCTTACCTCTCTTTCATGAAAGTGTTATAAAATATACCAATTTCTGATTACAGCGATTTTAAAAAGAGATTACAGCGATTAAGAATGATCTAACCTTTGTAATCTATATTTAATCTAAGTAATCAGGAACTGTATTAGAATATAACAGTCCCTCTAAGTAGACAAAATTATATAGAAATAAAAAGATATGTCAAACAAAAAATACCCAAAGTAAACAATGGCTAAGAAACCCTAATAGAATCAAGCTTTTTAAAGAATTGAGGAAAGGATTTAGATATGCAGTGAATATTATCAGCTTTTGCCAAAGAATTTAAAGCTAAGTTAGCTATAATTAAACTCATAGCCGTCCTGTGGTCGGAAAAAGTTTTTATAGAAGACGGCATCAGCCTTTTTCCGCCTTTTATTTTAATCATAACATCCTTATCACCTGAAGAATTGATATAATTCTTAAGAGAAAATTTCACGCCCATATGTTTTAAGTTATACCCCATAGAATAAATACGGTCGGTTTCTTTTACCCTGAGTTCTTTCAACCCGTAAATAGAAGTAACCCCTTTAGCAAAAGCGGAAAGGACAAACAGCAAAGGTAATTCATCTATAAGAAGAGGAATTTCTTCTTCTCTGACATTAACGGCTTTAAGAAACGAACTCTCAACACAAATATCCGCGTAAGGTTCAAAATAATCTTTGTTTAAGTTATTTAACTTTATCTTCGCGCCCATACGCCTTAAGACTTTCAGCAGGCCAGCGCGGGAAGGGTTGATTGAAACATTTTTAATAACTATCCTGCTGTTTTTTGACAACAATGTTAGACCGATAAAAAACGCGGATGAAGAAAAGTCCGAAGGGACGAAGAGCCTCTTAGGGCTATTCAGAACCGAGTCAGAAACTGTTATCCTTTTTCTCCTTACCTTTATATTAGCAGAAAAGATCTTAAGCATACGCTCGGTATGGTCTCTTGACTGAACCTGCTCAATTACAGTAGTTTTACCCTGAGCATACAAACCGGCTAAAAGAAGGCAGGATTTAACCTGAGCGCTGGCTACGGGAAGCCTGTAAGTTATGCCTCTAAGCCGGCCGGCCGGAGCTATTTTTAAGGGAGGGTATTCACTATTGTTTATTCTTCTGCCCTGTATACCAGCTCCCATCAGCCTTAAAGGCAAAGTAATTCTCGCCATAGGCCTATTTTTTAGAGAATCTGCTGATGTAATAGTTATTGCAGTCCTCTGGGCGGAAAGTATTCCTGAGATTAAGCGGATAGTTGTCCCGGACTCGCCCATATAGAGGGCTTTCTTTTCAAAAGACAGGTATTTTCCCCTGCCTTTAACAATGACCTCCTTATCCCCTGGGCTGTAATCTATACTAACGCCTAACTGCCTGAAAACATTGAGGGTTCTTAAAGTATCTTCTGAATCAAGGAAATTAGATATCTTAGTAGCGCCTTTGGCAATAGAAGAAAGCATAATCGCCCGGTGAGATATAGATTTGTCCCCAGGCAGGGTAATTTCGGTATTGAATTCTTTCAAAGGGTTAATCTTAAACATAAGAGAATTATGGAACTCTCGCATACAACAACAGTTCCTGATTACAACGATTCAGAAAAGATTACAGCGATTTAAGGCGCTGGTTCTATGCATATAACAGCGCCATTATATCAAAGGCAGAATAAAAAAGGAATATAAATAATCTATCAATCCGTCTTCTGCCTTCTGTCTCCACACTCCCGCAGTGTTTTAACGGAATGGTTTCAACCCCTCCCCTACAAACATTTCATATCCTACCGCGGGAGTGTCTATCCTCTGTCTTTTGTCTATCCGGAGAAATATCGTCCGAACAAAACAGGAGGCTGAGAAAAAAACTCTACCGGTTTTCCTGTCCGGGGATGAGAAAACTTAATACGTTTAGCGTGAAGAAGAAGCCTGTCCGCATTAGGGCCTTTATACTTCTTGTCTCCGGCGACCGGATGGCCTAAAAAAGCAAGATGAACTCTCAACTGGTGCATCCTCCCCGTTTTAGGAAATAAAGAAATTAGAGAAAAATCCCCTTTTTCATCAACTACTTTATAAAAAGTAACCGAGGCCTTAGACCCGGAAAAAGCTACTTTCATTCTTGGCTGGTATTTCAACCGCTTTAAAGGATAATCAATTTTGCCTTCTTTCCTTTTAAATACGCCTTTAACTACCGCTATATACTCCTTCTCTATCTTTCTGTCTTTAAACTGTTGGTATAAATTCAGGTGAGAAGAATTATTTTTTGCCAAAAGCATAACTCCGGAAGTATCCTTATCTAACCTATGGACTACACCCGGCCTGTCATCAGAAACCTGAGACAGCCGCGTCCCCTTTGCCAAAAGAGCGCCTACTACCGATTCTTTATTCCTGCCGGCGGGATGGACAACAATTCCCGAAGGTTTATCTATCACTATTATGTCCTGGTCCTGATAAAAGACAGGGATATCAGCGGATGAAAAGGGTATTTTTTTAGAGACAGGCGCTTCTATACAAACCGAGACAACATCGCCTGATTTTACTCTATAAGAAACCGGCTTTTCCAGGCCGGTAACTTTAACTTTTCCGGACCTAATCAGTCCCTGAATACGGCCGCGGGAAATACCGTCCAATACAGAAGAGAGGTACTTATCAAGACGCAGGCCGATGTATTCACCATCTGCTGTAAATATTCGTTCTTCCATGCTCAGCCATTTTCTCTCAATTTCCGGCGCCTAATTTTCCGGCTCTTGGTTAAAATCCTATCTGCCAATTCATTCATCAGCCTAAACCCCTCTAATTTCTTCTCAGGCGATATCTTAATCCCTCTTAAGAGCCTCTCTTTCTCGCTCTCCCATCTAAATCTCATTTTATTCTCCTAATAAACTTTAATTCCTCAATATCCCGCGAATCTCTATCCCGCCCGGAGGCTTTCTTCATCTTTATAAAATCTTCCTCTGAAATAACCGTAAGGCTTAACCTGCCGGTTTTAACCTTTTTAGCTTTCTTAACAGCTTTTTCAGAACTGACAGGGCTGTCAATAATTATATCCAATTCTTCATAAGTCCCTTCACTTTTGTAAAAATTATTGATTATTTCCTCATAAATAATCATCTACAAATACCTCCTGTATCAAGGATATCTTAACACCGCGATTTTTCTTTCTCAACCGGAAAATACCGCCGTCCGGAAAATCATTGAGCTGCTTTTCCCTTCCCTCTGCCTTCAGAGAAGGACGCCAGTAAAAACAAGCCGCATCCTACAGTAATAAAGCTGTCGGCAAGGTTAAATACCGGCCACCAGCCCAAATCTATGTAATCAACAACAAAACCTAAGAAAACCCTGTTGTAAAGGTTACCTATTGCTCCGCCTATAATCATACTGATAAAAAAAATCTTCAGAAAGCCTAAACTTTTCCTCCTGCGGAAAGCCCAAAAGATAATAAAAGAAAGAATAACTATATTTAATAAAACAAGAAACAATCCGCTCCCCTGAAAAAGCCCGAATGCTATTCCGGTATTATGGACTAAACGCAGAGACACAAAATGAGGAATTAAAAGATAGGGTGTGTTATAGGCAAGAGATGAACTTAGAAAATTTTTTACAAGCAGATCAATTAGAAAAAATACAGCTGTTATTAAAAAGATTGCCACATTTTACCCCGTTAGAGAAATCCGCCCTCAGTATATACCGCTCGTCCCGCCAGAAAGAAGTTTTCTAATGGAGTAAAATGACTTTGTCCTCTAACGGGGTTTACCGGTTTTCAGCTTCTTCAGCCTGTTTCTGGCACTTTAAACAGTACCGGGCATAAGGAAGGGCATCAAGCCGGCGTTTAGGAATGGGTTTACTGCAAATCTCGCAGTTTCCATAGGATGATTCCTCTATCTTATACAAAGCGGAGTCTATCCTGCGGATTATCTCTCTTTCTTTAGAAGCTAACCCCATAGAAAAGTCCCGTTCAAAAACTCCGGCCGCGGCATCAGCTAAATGGAAAGAATGAGAAGATATGTCCCCCAAAGATTCAGCCGGTGATTTCATAAAGACCTCTTCTGACAACTGCTTCAGCTCTCCGGCAATATCTTCTCTAAGCTTGAGTAATTTATCTTTATAAATGTTCAAATCCTTTTTAAGAAAACGCTTTTTCTTCCCCATTTCTTCTCCTGGTATAATCCTCAGGTATAAATCTTATTTAGGATTATACCTAAGGACAGTGATTAACTCCCGACAACAATGAACTACCCCGCAGCAAGCTGCGAGGTATCAAAAACTTTTCCAAAAAAGGAAACGCAGCAAGCTGCGGGAAATTAAACCATAGATCCTTCAACTCCCTTCGGCCGCTCAGGATCAATTCGGCCTTAGACTTTTTCTTCGAAAAAGTCTAAGGCTCATTGATTTAAGATATCAGTCTTTTTACCCCTGCTATCCACCAAAATTAATCGCTGTAATCTTTCTTCTAATCTATGTAATCAAGACATCCTACATCTCTCTCTTTATAGGATATCTTTCAATGATTCAGCGCAGCGGCCGCAAAGCCCTTTAAACTCTCCTTCCTTAGCTGTGTCCTGAAAATAATTCCAACAGCGGGGGCATTTCTCTCCTGAAGCTTTTTTGATATTTATAGATAACTTCTCTGACTTAGAAAGTAAAACTTCCGAAACGATAAAAACTTCCTTTAACACCTCATTATAAGGCCTGTATAAATTAAAAAGCCTTTCAGGAACGCCGATTTCAACCTTAGCTTCCAAAGAACTCCCGATAACTCCTTCGCCTCTTTTTTCCTCTAAAGCTTTTAAGACATTATCCCTTAATTCAAAAATGTTTTCCCATCTTTTTTCAAGCTCTTCGTCCCTAAAAGAGCTGTAATCGGGCCATTCGGACAAGAACACCGAATAAAGAGAATTACTCTCCCCCCGCGGCTTGAAATAAAAATATGCCTCTTCAGCAGTAAAACTCAATACCGGGGCAATGGATTTTATCAACAGGTTCAACATATACCAAAGAACTGTCTGGGCTGACCTGCGCTCTTTTGATTTTGGAGAAAAAGTATATAACCTGTCCTTCAAAATGTCAAGATAAAAAGAACTCAGGGTAATATTGCAGAAATCATATACAGACTGGTAAACCCTGTAGAAAAGGAATTTATCGTAGTGTTCTTTAACTTTATTTAAGACGCCGGACGATAAAGACAAAACCATACGGTCCAATTCTAAAAGCCCGGAATAATCTACTTTATCCCGCTCAAAATCAAAGTCGTATAGGTTTCCGGAAATAAAACGAATAGTATTCCTGATCTTGCGGTAAGAATCAACTAACTGCCGGACAATTGTATCCGACAAACTGATATCCTCAGAGTAATCACTAAAACTCACCCAAAGCCTAAGAATATCAGCGCCGTATTTCTGAACAATATCCTGCGGAGCAATAACATTGCCCTGAGACTTGGACATTTTTCTTCCTTCTCCGTCAACGACAAAACCGTGAGTTAGAACCTTCTTAAAAGGAGGCGTATCAAATAAAGCCGAAGACGGTATCAAAGACACCTGAAACCAGCCCCTGTGCTGGTCCGAACCTTCCAAATAGAGGTCAGCCGGAAATTCCAAAGAAGGATCGGCCTTGACCACCGAATAGAAACTTGAACCTGACTCAAACCAGACATCCAAAATATCCTTCTCCTTATCAAACTTTCCCGACCCGCATTCACAAAGAAAGCTTTCCGGAAGGAATTCTTTAACATCCCTATTAAACCAGACATCAGAACCCTGGCCTTTAACTTTCTCAGCTAAGCTGCTGACAACTTCGGGAATAAGATAAACCGCGCCGCATTTTCTGCATTTAACTGCCGGTATCGGCACTCCCCAAAGCCTCTGGCGGGAAAGGCACCAGTCCGGCCTTAAATTAACCATGGCGGAAATACGTTCTTTCCCCTGTAAAGGTATCCATTCAACTTTATCAATATTATCAATCAGCCGTTTTCTTAACCCTTTATGATCAACATTTAGAAACCACTGCTCGGTTGTCCTGAAAATCAAAGGCTGTTTACAGCGCCAGCAATGGGGATAGGAATGGGTTATTTTCTCATTCAGCAGAAGCATATCCAAACCGCGCATCTTATCAATTAAAACCTTATTTATCTCTTTTACATTCATACCGGTATATTCTCCGGCATCAAAAAAGAAACCTTTGTTATCTACAGGCATCAGGACTTCAAGGCCGTATTTCTTCCCCGCGAGAAAATCTTCCGCACCGTGTCCGGGGGCAATATGAACACAGCCTGATCCGTCTTCGGAAGAAACATAGTCAGCAAGAATTATTTTCGAATCCCTGTCCAGAAAAGGATGCCGGCAGGTTTTTCCTTCTAAAAATTCCCCTTTAAATCTTTTTACAGGCTTCACATTTTCAAGAAACTTTTCACTCAATTTTTCTTGTAAGGATTCGGCAAAAATAACCCTGCCCTGAGAAGTCTCGGCTAAGACATAATCCAAATCGGGATGAAGAGCTACCGCTGTATTGGAAATCAACGTCCAGGGAGTTGTTGTCCAGACTATCACATCAACATCTCCCGAAACTCCCTCAAACGGGCGTTCTTTCAAACGAAAACGGATATAAACCGAATCAGAAACTTTATCTTTATATTCCACTTCAGCTTCGGCTAAAGCTGTAGCGCATTCAATGCACCAGTTGACCGGCCTAAGGCCGCGGTAAATATACCCCTTCTCTGTAAGCGAAGCTAAGACTTTTAAAACTCCGGCTTCATACCCGGGATTCAAAGTTAAGTAAGGAGATTCCCAATTACCCCAAACGCCTAACCGGACAAAATCTTTCTTTTGTATCTCAACATATTTGAGAGCAAAATCCCGAGCTTTCTTCCTGAACTCTTTCTGGTTAACCTCATCCTTTTTTACTTTTAGTTCTTCAAGGAGTTTCTGCTCAACCGGCAAACCGTGGCAGTCCCATCCGGGAATAAAAGAAGCGGAAAATCCGCGGAGAGTTTTGTATTTGACAACTATATCCTTTAAAATCTTATTCAAAGCGTGGCCTATATGAATCTTCCCGTTCGCGTAGGGAGGGCCGTCATGAAGAGTATATTTAGGCCTGTTTTTAAGCTCATTACTGGCATAAGAATAGACTTCTTTCCATTTCTCAACAATAGAGGGTTCTTTTTCAGGCAAACGCGCCCGCATAGGAAAATCAGTCTTAGGCAAATTCAAAGTTTTTCTATAATCCATATCTTTTTGAGATCAGGCCTACACTCCGTTAGAGATTAAATATTAAGGCTGATTTGCGAAACTGTAAAAAACAGCTCCTATCTCTAACGGGATACACATTGACATCCCAGTTTAAAACCATTCGCCCACCTACGCGATGGGACAGGGTTGAAAGGTCAGAAAGATGAGAGTTTACGGAATTTCCTGACTCTATCTTCAATATTCTTCCTGCTTATAGACAAAAGTCTATTTAAGCTGAAATCTTCAACCGCGAAAGACGCGGTGATACTTCCGTAAACAGCGGCTTCTTTAAAATACTGGGCGGAAACTTTCCCTTTACCGGCCAAATACCCTATAAACCCTCCGGCAAAACTGTCTCCGGCTCCCGTAGGGTCAAAAACATCTTCTAAAAGAAATGCCGGCAGGCAAAAAAACCGTTTTCCTAAAAACAAAAGGACTCCATGCTCGCCTTTTTTTACAACCACTTTCTCCGGCCCGAACCCCTGAATAACCCTTGCCGCTTTAATTAAATTCCTCTTTCCTGTTAACTGCCTTGCTTCAGAATCGTTTAAGAAAAAAACATCCACATCCTTTAAAGTCCTTATCAACTGCCCGCGTTTGTTAGCTATCCAATGATTCATAGTGTCGCAAAAAATTAGTTTGGGCTTCTTAACCTGCTTTAAAACTTCCTTCTGCAAATCAGGGTCGATATTAGCTAAGAAAACATACTCGCTCTCTTTATATACAGGAGGTATTTTAGGCCTGAATTCAGAGAAAACGTTAAGATGAGTTGAAATAGTCTCCGCCTCGTTAAAGTTCCAGGAATACCTCCCCGACCAGCGGAAAGTCCTGCCTTTCCTAACTTCCAATCCTTCAAGGCCGACATTTCTTTTCTTTAACAAAGATATATACTTACGGGGAAAATCACTGCCTACCACACCGACCAAATTTACAGAAGAAAAGAAACCCGCGCTTGCCGCAGAATAAACGGCAGACCCTCCTAAGATATCCTCTTTCTTCCCTAAAGGGGTTTCTATCGTATCTAAAGCTATAGAACCTACAATTAAAATACTCATATTATTTCTGAAATTCTAAATCCTAAACTCTAAATTCTAAACAAATCCAAAATCACAAACACAAAACTCAAAACATTCAGCATCTTCTCACTCTTACACTGTTTTGGATTTCGCGTTTTCTTCATTTCAAGTTTATTTAGGATTAGGTATCCGCTAACCGCTATACGCTATTAGATATATTTTCCTATAATAAGATTGAGTTTCCGTTTAACTTCCCCGGGAATAAATTCAGGACGGGTTACAATAGAATATTCCAATGCCCGGTTACAGGCACATTCAAAAGAAGAATCAAATCCGGAAATTACTTCTTTAACTATCCGCTTAGAATTATCAACATTTTTCCTGAGGTTTTCTAAAACCATATCCACTGAAACATTCTCTTCCGGCTTGCGCCAGCAGTCATAATCAGTAACCGCCGCTAAAGCGGCATAACAAATCTCAGCTTCCCGGGCTAACTTAGCTTCTGTAAGATTGGTCATACCGATAACATCCGCGCCCCAGCTTCGGTAAAGGTTAGATTCAGCCAAAGTGGAAAACTGCGGCCCTTCCATATTAATATACGTTCCTCCCGAATGGACATTCACGCCTGCCTTCTCAGCTCCGCTCAAAACAAAACCGGCCAAATCTTTACATATAGGATCAGCTAAACTTATATGGGCAACAATGCCTCCTTCAAAAAAAGTAGATTCACGGAATTTATTTGTCCTGTCAATAAACTGGCTGATGACAATAAAATCCAGGGGCTTAATCTCCTCTTTTAAGGAACCGCAGGCAGTAACCGAAACTATCCGGCTTACGCCTAAATACTTCATTCCGTATATATTCGCCCGGTAATTAATTTCTGTCGGGGAAATTGTATGATGCCTGCCGTGACGGGGAAGAAAAACCACTTCTTTCCCTTTAAACTCCGCGGTAAGAAATTCATCAGAAGGATTGCCGAAAGGAGTATTTACTTCAATCCATTGCCTTTTTTCAAGCCCTTCAATGTCGTATAACCCGCTTCCCCCAATAATTCCTAATTTAGCCATATATTACCTCTGCTATAATATAATTACCTATTCCTACTTGTAGACTTATTTGACTATACAAAGCTCATATTATGTTATTGTTAATATAATTTAGTTACCTGTAATTACTTCTAACCTTATTTATCACTACAACCTTCATTCTGGAATAATAAAGCATAATTTTCTCTACGATAATTTACTCAATTCCCCCGCCCTTAACTTAGCTTTTTTCAATGCCCTCTCAACTATTTTACAAAACCCGTCTTTTTGAAAACTGCTTAAAGCCGCCCGGGTTGTTCCTCCTTTAGAAGCTACTTTATCCGCCAAATTAGAAAAATCATCCTTTTCAGAAAGAAGGTTCACCGCGCCTTGAGCGGTATGAAGAATTAACAATTTAGCTGTCTTTTCATTAAATCCTAACTTGACCGCGGCTTTCTGCATACAAGACATAAAATAGTAAAAGTAACCGGGACCGCTCCCGGAAACAGCAGTAATACT
>Ga0164318_10001881_pt1 | contig 19081 bp, 12 predicted proteins | sample GuaBasSedimGuay9_FD_113734 | JGI IMG/M metagenome (GOLD analysis project Ga0164318, IMG submission 113734) | Subseafloor sediment microbial communities from Guaymas Basin, Gulf of California, Mexico - Guay9, Core 4571-4, 0-3 cm | ecosystem: Environmental > Aquatic > Marine > Hydrothermal vents... | reverse complement strand
GAAAATAAGTTGACTAATTGCAGTATAGATGAATATTTAGATTACTTAAAAACTAGATATTATAAAAATGGTAAATTAACAGAATATTTTCATAATTTACATATCGAACGAAGCGGAAATCCTGCAGAAGTAATTGAGGCTATATGTGATAATACCGCCAAGGACAAAATTAAGTTTATTGGTTGTTTAATCATAATCTACCGTCTCCGAAATAATTTATTTCATGGAGTGAAATGGGAATATAAATTTATTGGGGAAAAGAATAATTTTCTTAATGCGAATAATTTTTTGAAAAGTCTTATGTAAGAGAAAGAAACGCTAATTTCTGGTGGATAATATCCAAATCTTGAAATAAGCATAATTTTTGCTTTCACTAGATATGTAGTTGTGCAAAAATACCTTAAAAAGGAGACGACATGCCAACATTACTCGATAACAAAGGCCAGGGGAACGTTGGCGATGCATTAATTGAAAGTGTTAAGGCTGATTCTCGTCTCTCGGTTGTATCCAGTCTGTTTTCTATTTACGGCTATGCCGTACTAAAAAAACAACTTGATCGTATCGATACCTTGCGTCTTCTTCTGCCATCAAATAATGTCAAATCTCAATCGTCAGAAGAGAAACAACCAATTCAGATGGAAGGTCTTACAGGGGATGAAGGAGATCGGAGTTTCCGTAATTCACTGAATATTGCAAAAGTGGCCCGTGAGTGTGCCCGTTGGCTGGAGAAGAAGGCCGATATCAGAACGGTTTCATTACCGGTATTTCAGAATCTCTTTCACATTGAAAATGCTGAGGGCACCGTTGCTATTCATGGTAGCTCACCCTTTACCACCTCAGGGTTTGGTTTTACACCATCACGCGGCTTTGAGATGAACACATACTTTACGAGTCCTTCAGAAACAACCAGCCTTCTTGAATGGTTTGATTCTATTTGGGCCAATCCTGAGGCTACACAGGATGTCAAAGAATTGGTCTTGGCGAAGCTTGAAGATATTTTTAACACCAAGTCTCCAGAACTTGTTTATTTTTTAACCCTCTACAATATCTTTCGTGAGTTTCTAGGAGAACTTCAGGAAGATGAAATTATAAAAACCCGCACGGGGATTAAGAATACGCTGGTTTGGGGAAAGCTTTACAAGTTCCAGCGGGATGGAGTGTTAGGGGCTATTGATAAAATTGAAAAGTACAACGGCTGTATTATTGCCGACAGTGTTGGACTTGGAAAAACTTTCGAGGCTCTTGCAATTATTAAATATTACGAACTGCGTAACGACCGGGTACTGGTTCTCTGTCCAAAGAAGATTCGTGAGAACTGGACGATTTATACAATCAACGATAAAAGGAATCTGTTTGCTGCAGATAGGTTCAATTTCGATGTTTTAAATCATACTGACCTTACCCGTCTTACAGGACATTCCGGAGAGTTGAATCTGGAAACACTCAACTGGGGTAATTACGATCTGGTTGTGATTGATGAGTCCCACAACTTCCGTAACAACCCACCCCGTAAGGATGGCATGACAAGATATTCCCGCCTTATGCGGGATATTATCAAATCAGGTGTTAAAACCAAGGTTCTTATGCTATCGGCTACCCCTGTGAATAGCCGTATGAATGACCTGAAAAATCAGGTTGCGTTTATTACCGAGGGTATTGATGATGCCCTCAGTCATTCCGGAATTATTAGTATCGAACAGACTTTAAAAAAATCTCAAACCCGTTTTAACCGCTGGCTCAAAATGCCTGAACGACAACGAACGGTAAAATCCCTCCTGGAAACCCTAAACTTTGACTACTTCAAACTTTTAGATTTGTTGACCATTGCCCGTTCCCGTAAGCATATTGAGAAATACTACAATATGGCAGAAATTGGCGAGTTTCCTGAACGAGCCAAACCGATCAATATCAAAGCTGATATTGATACTGAAGATATGTTTCCGCCACTGATGGAAATCAATCGGGATATCCGCAGGTTGAATCTTTCTGCTTATGCACCGCTGAAGTATGTGCTCCCGGAAAAATTGGAAGAGTACAGCCGAAAGTATGATATGCAAGTAGCAGGTGGTTCTGTTTTCAAGCAGATTGACCGGGAAGAAAGCCTCATACACCTCATGCGTGTGAATCTTTTTAAACGGATGGAAAGTTCCATCAATTCGTTTTCCCTTACTCTGGAAAAACTTCTACTGGGAGTGCGAAACATAATCAGCCGCATAGATTCCCATGAAGATAAGGATATTGAAGAATTACGTATTGAGGATATTGAGGTTGAATCAGAAGAGTTTGGCCCTTTCCTGATAGGCCGCAAAATCAAGGTTCTTATTCAGGATGTTGATCGTATCCGATGGAAACAGGAACTCGAAGAAGATGAGGAACTCCTTGTCAAGTTGTTGCGTGAAGCCCGCGAGATAGAACCGCAGCGTGATGAAAAACTTCACAGCCTGAAGCAACTGATAGCTGCAAAATCGGCGAAACCCATAAATGACGGGAATTACAAGGTCATCGTGTTTACAGCCTTTGCGGATACCGCCAACTACCTCTACAAGAATATTGCAGGATGGGCACAAGAGGAACTGGATCTTCATTCGGCATTGTTAACAGGTGGTACCGGGGGCAATCAAACAACGATGCCAGGTCTTAGAAAAGACTTGGCTTCAATAATTACATCCTTTTCACCTGTTTCCAAGGAACGACATAAGATTGATGAAACCTTAACAGAAGAGATTGATATTCTTATCGCCACGGATTGTATCTCTGAGGGGCAGAACCTGCAGGATTGTGATTACCTTATCAACTATGATATTCACTGGAATCCGGTTCGAATTATCCAACGCTTTGGACGTATTGACCGGATCGGATCTTCAAATGACGTCATACAACTTGTTAATTTCTGGCCCAACATGGAACTCGATGAGTATATCAACCTTGAAGCCCGGGTTTCCGGGCGAATGGTGCTGCTGGATATCTCTGCAACCGGAGAGGAGAATATCATAGAGTTTGACGATGCCGGGGCCATGAACGACCTTGAATATCGTCGTAAACAACTGGAACAGCTTCAGAGTGAAGTCGTAGATATTGAGGACCTGGGTGGGAGTATTTCTATCACGGATTTGACGCTCAATGATTTTCGCATGGATTTAACAGGCTATCTAGGTGATCACGCCGAGAAACTGGAACAGATGCACCTGGGTGCATTTGCTGTAACCAGGCCTGACAACCTGATTGACGATGAAATTCAACCCGGTGTCTTTTTCTGTCTTCGCAGTGAAAATGTCAAGGTAAAGATTGATAGTACCTATGCCCTGGCTCCGTATTACCTTGTTTATGTGGCAGATACCGGTGAAGTTTTGTTGAACTTTCCCCATGCTAAGAAAATCCTCGATCTGTTCAAGAAACTTTCCCTTGGCCGTTCCCATCCTGACACTGGGGCTGTTGAACGCTTCAATTCCGCCACTCGCAATGCGAATGATATGAGTCACTATCAAAACCTGCTTGCCAAAGCGGTTGCGGCCATTACCGGCAAAGCAGAAGAGAAGGGTGTGGAGAGTCTCTTCCATCGAGGTGGAACGGCCTTAAGTAAAGAATCCTTTCAGGGTATGGATGATTTTGAAGTGGTTTCCTATCTCATTATCCTGGGTGAGGGAACATAAAACATGTTGGAAGCTTTGTATAAGAGAATGAATATTCCCGAATCCTGCCGGCTTGGCAAACGGATTTACAAAAAGCTTTTCCAGGAAAATATCAAACTGAGTTCAACTGATAATAAAGCCCTTCAAGACGATGTGGATACCATTTACTGGCAATACACCTTTAAACCAACCACTATCCCGATTCAGGCCTATGTGGACGATCAGCGGGAGTATCTTGAAATAGCTCTTTTACAGGTGAATCTGAAACAGATTGGCCGGGTTAAACGCTTGGCAGAGATTATACACCGGGCCATTCCTTATCCTCTTCTTGTCTTTTTTGTTTATGAAACGTCCTTTACCCTCAGCCTTGCAAACAAGAGATTTTCCCAGGCAGAACAGGATGCTATTGTTGCTGATGATTTTCAGATGACAGACTGGATCGACATGTCCCATTCAACGGAAATTCAGGGCGCTTTTCTGAACAGCCTGGACCTCTCTACCTGGCCTCATACACATTTCTATGCGTTTTACAAAGCAGCTGTGGATCGGGTAATTACCCTGGCATGCGCCGGGCAGACAGGTTTTTATTCTCTGGATCTTCCAAATGATTACTCGGTAGATGAACGAATCGTCAAGTTGGACCAGATTGAAAAACTCCAGCAGGAAAAATCCGAACTTGTCGGAAAACTGAAAAAAGAAAAGAACCTGGGAACCAAGGTTCAACTGAATACTCAGATCAGGCAGATTAAAAATCAGCTTGATTTGTTAAGGACTCATCTATGATGGAACAAATATCACATGAACAACTGGAAGAATTGATGTTATCCCAAGAGGGCGAAAATCTTGAATTCAAAGAAGCTAAAAGCAAGTATGATTTTGAAAAACTTGTTAAATATTGCGCAGCACTATCCAACGAAGGTGGAGGTCAAGTAGTTCTTGGTATAACGGATAAACGTCCTCGAATGATTGTCGGCTCACAGGCTTTTAAACAGCCGGAGCGGACAAGATCCAGTCTGATTGATCATTTACATATAAACATTGATTTCAGCATAGTCAATCATCCGAAAGGACGGGTTCTTATCTTTCATGTACCTATGCATCCAATCGGAAATCCCGTCAAATACAAGGGAATTTACTGGCATCGGAAAGGCGATAGTCTGGCAGCCATGTCCGAAGATCAGTTGCGAAATATTTTTGCAGAATCGGGACACGATTTCTCAGCGGATATATGTACTTCCGCCACTATAGATGATTTAGATTCTGAAGCTATTGAAAATTTTCGCAAACGTTGGATAAAAAAATCCGGCAATCAGGGTCTCGCAACGCTTCCCCATGAGCAATTGCTTACTGATGCCGAAGCCATTGTTGACGGCAGTATGACCTATGCGGCTTTAATTTTATTTGGTAGCCGCAAGGCCGTTGGAAAATATCTGGCACAGACGGAGGTGATTTTTGAATACCGTGCCACCGAAGTATCTGGACCGGCACAGCAGAGAAAAGAATTCCGGCTGGGTTTTTTCTGCTTTTATGATGAATTATGGGAACTGATTAACCTGCGAAATGATAACCAGCACTTTCAATCGGGTCTGTTTGTTTTGGATATTCCAACTTTTTCCGAGCGTGTGATTCGGGAAGCGGTTTTAAATGCTATAAGCCATCGCGACTATCAGCTTGGTGGAAGTGTTTTTATCCGGCAATACCCTCGCCGGTTGTTACTTGAAAGTCCTGGTGGTTTTCCTGTCGGTATTAATGTACAGAATATACTTGACCGTCAGTCACCTCGAAATCGTCGAATTGCAGATATTTTCGCAAAATGTGGGCTTGTGGAACGTTCTGGACAAGGTATGAACTTGATGTATGAATTGTGCATTCAGGATAGTAAGCCCATTCCAGATTTTACAGGTACGGATCAATATCAGGTTGTTCTTAATATTGATGGAGAAGTACAAGACCCACGCTTTTTGCAATTTCTTGAAAAGGTTGGACAAGAGACTTTGGCTCTTTTCGGCACACCTGACTTTTTACTAGTTGATTATATACATAGAGAATGTAAGGTTCCGGAACAACTTCAATATAGGATACCATCACTTGTGGAGAATGGTGTTATAGAGCGTTTTGGCCGGGGGCGTGGTGCTAAATATATCCTCAGCCGTCGATTTTATAAAATGGTTAATGAAAAAGGATCCTATACACGAAAAAAAGGACTTGACCGTGAAACAAATAAAGCCTTGCTTTTAAAGCATATAAAAGAAAATACCGACAGCGGCAGTAGACTTAGTGAACTGCTGCAGGTACTCCCAGCTTTATCCAAAGATCAAGTGAAAAAGCTGATTGCTGAGCTCAAAAATGAAAAGAAAATATACCATATTGGAACTACGAGGGCAGCCCTGTGGTACCCAGGACAAGGATCATGATATTAGGCTGTTAAAAATGGATAACACAATTTCGGCACAATCCAATAAGCGTAACATGTTGATGTATATAGATTTAAATTAGGTCAATAAGAAATGAATTTAATTTGGCACAATAGCCAAAAGAGTTAAAAGATTGAGAATTCTAAAGGACGAATAAATGAATAAATTAACAGAGCAGGATGGTAAGAGTCTTGATGTTGTTGCTGAAAATCTTGAGGCACTCAAAGCCATCTTTCCCGATGCTTTTACTGAAGATGGTGTTGACTTTGAAGCACTCAAGCAGCTCTTGGGTGACGAGGTTGCCGATGGTGAGGAAAAATATGGACTCACCTGGCACGGCAAGAAGAAAGCCCGACAGATTGCCTTGACGCCTTCTTTGGGAACGCTGCGTCCCTGTAAGGAAGAGAGTGTTGATTGGGATACAACCCAAAACCTGTTCATTGAAGGGGATAACCTGGAAGTTCTAAAGCTTCTGCAAAAGAGTTATGCCAACAAAGTCAAAATGATCTACATTGATCCGCCCTATAACACCGGTAAAGAGTTTATTTATCCAGACAAATTTCAGGATAATCTGGATACCTATCTCAAATATACCGGGCAGAAGGATGATGAGGGTTTTAAAACTTCGAGTAATACCGAAAGCTCGGGGCGGTATCATACCAACTGGTTGAATATGATGTATCCGAGGCTGAAGTTGGCGAGGAATCTGCTGAGAGATGATGGGGTTATTTTTATATCTATTGATGATAATGAAGTAGCAAACCTAAGAAAATGCTGTGATGAAATATTTGGGGAGGAAAATTTTATTACACAAATAATATGGAAAAAACGTAGCACTCCTCCTAATGATAAAACTATTGGCGCACAGCATGATTATATCATTGTATATGCAAGATTGTCTTCAGCACAATCAATCAATCTACGCCATCGTACCGAGAAACAAATTGAACGCTATAAGAATCCGGACAACCATCCAAAAGGCCCCTGGACTGCTGGTGATTTAATGGCAAATGTAAAAGGAGGAAGATATGTTAATTCTCTTTATTTTGCAATTATCAATCCTAGAACATCTAAAGAGCATTTCCCTTCTTCTAATGGTAATTGGCGATTCAATGAAGAAAAGATAAAAAAATTAATACAAAATGATGAAATATACTTTGGGAAAGATGATAAAGGACGGCCAAAATTAAAAAGATTTTTAAAAGATATTAAAGAAGGAATTACTTGGACCTCATTATGGGATTTTACTCCATTTAATACTGCTGGATCTAAAGAAATGACTGAAATATTTGGGAATCTATCTGTTTTTGAAAATCCTAAGCCTATTGGACTACTGTTTGAATTACTCTGTGCTGGATCTAATCCCGATGACATTATCCTTGACTTCTTTTCTGGTTCTGCTACTACTGCACACGCAGTTTTCAACCTCAACAAACAAGATGATGGTAGTCGCAAATTCGTTATGGTACAACTCCCCGAACCATGTGGTAATGAATCAGAAGCATTCAAAGCAGGGTTCTCGACTATCGCCGAAATCGGCAAAGAACGCATCCGCCGTGCCGCATCCAAGATTAAGAAAGAGAACCCGGATTATAAAGGCGATCTCGGCTTTAAGGTTTTCAAACTGGACAGCAGTAATATCCGGGCCTGGAATCCGGATCGAAATAATCTGGAACAGACACTTTATAAGCACACAGAACATCTGGTAGAAGGCCGAAGTGAAGAGGATGTACTGTACGAACTCCTGTTAAAACGGGGTGTTGATCACACTGTTCCCATTGAGGAAAAAATTATTAAAGGTAAAACCGTTTACAGCATTGGTTATGGTGTTCTCTTTGCCTGCCTTGATATCTCGATTTTCCGCGATGAGGTTGAAGAATTCGCCATGGGTATCATCACCTGGCATAAGGACCTGGAATCTGAAGGAGACGCCCAGGTGGTGTTTCGTGATAGCGCCTTTGATGATGATATTGCCAAGACCAATATGACTGCCATTTTAGAGCAAAACGGAATTAAGCATATTCGGAGCTTGTAAATGATAAATAAAAATACAATAACAAAATTGCAAAGTCAGTTTGATTCCTTTGTTCAGCACATGCCGGACACTGATATGGAATTCTGGTTTGCTAGGGAATTGCAAGAACCACTGGGATATGTCCGTTGGGAAAATTTTATGACTGCTGTTAACCGTGCAATAGAGTCGTGTAGTACAACGGGTTACGATCCTGACGATCATTTTCGTGGCGTCACGAAAATGATCACCCTCGGTAAGGGGGGTAAACGTGAAATTGAAGATTTTATGCTCACCCGCTATGCCTGTTACCTGATCGCCCAAAATGGTGATCCCCGTAAAGAACCAATTGCCTTTGCCCAGAGCTATTTTGCCCTGCAGACACGCAAACAGGAACTTCTTGAGGACCGGATGCAGTTGATAGCCCGGATGGATGCCCGGGATCGCTTAAAAGAATCTGAAAAAGCACTTTCACAAAATATCTATGAGCGGGGAGTGGATAACAAGGGCTTTGGCCGAATTCGTTCTAGGGGTGATGCTGCTTTGTTTGGTGGAAATACAACTTTGGCGATGAAAAACAAGTTCGGCATTACCAATACCCGTCCTTTAGCCGATTTTTTGCCGACATTAACCATTGCAGCTAAAAACCTGGCGACGGAAATGACCAATCACAATGTTCAGGAAGACAACTTACAGGGTGAACCGACCATCACCGACGAGCATGTTCAAAACAATCAAAGCGTGCGGGAAATGCTGGGGCAGCGGGGTATCAAACCGGAAAACCTGCCACCAGCTGAAGATATCAAAAAACTGGAACGTCGGGTAAAATCTGAAGAGAAAAAAATTGCCCAAAAATCAGGTGCTTTCCTGAAAAGCAAAGATGAGCAAGAATCATGATGAAACTCCACTTTGAAGATAATCTTGATTACCAGATAGCGGCCATTGAAGCTGTTACTGATCTCTTTCGTGGACAGGATATCAACCGTACAGAATTCACCGTATCGAAGTTAAAGGATCCTACAGGTCAGCATAAATTTGATGGAATGGAGGAGTCTTACCTCGGTATAGGAAATCGTCTGCAGCTTCTCGACGATGAGCTTCTTGAAAACCTTGCTGGCATTCAATTAAAAAACGGCCTGCGTCCTTCAGAATCACTTACCAGCGGTGACTTTACCGTGGAGATGGAAACCGGAACCGGTAAAACCTATGTCTATCTACGCACAATTTTTGAACTCAACAAGCATTATGGCTTTACCAAATTCATGATTGTAGTACCCTCCGTCGCCATTAAAGAAGGTGTTTACAAAACCCTGCAGATTACACGTGAACACTTCGAAAACCTGTACCCCAATGCCAAAGGCTATGAGTACTTTCTTTATGATTCCCGAAAACTGGGACAGGTAAGGAATTATGCGACCAGCCCGAATATCCAGATTATGGTTGTGACAGTTGGCGCGATTAACAAAAAAGATGTCAATAACCTCTATAAAGATAGTGAAAAGACCGGAGGGGAAAAACCAATCGATCTGGTCCGGGCCACAAATCCCATTATCATTGTCGATGAGCCTCAAAGTGTTGATGGAGGTCTGAAAGGTCAGGGTAAAAAAGCACTTGATGCCATGAATCCCCTTTGCACCTTGCGTTTCTCCGCCACCCATGCAGATAAACACCACATGCTCTACCGCCTGGATGCGGTGGATGCCTATGAACGTGAATTGGTAAAACAGATAGAAGTAGCCTCTCTGGAAGTTGAAGGCGGTCATAATAAGGCCTATATCAAACTACTATCAACCCACAATAATCGTGGTTCCATCTCTGCAAAGGTTGAAATTGATGTCATCAAGGGGAAAAAGGTTCAACGAATCGTAAAAACCGTTGAGGATGGTGATGATCTGGAGCAGGAAACCGATCGAGGTATATACGAGAATTGCCGTATCGGAAAAATTACCTGCAGCAACAACAACCAGTCAATGGAACTCAGTATGCCCGGTGGTGAGTATCTCCTGCATCCTGGAGACGAGGTAGGGGGTGTAAACTCTGATGAGCTGAAACGCCTGATGATCCGGCGCACAATCAAGGAACACCTGGATAAGGAAATCCGATTTGCCTTCCAGGATAGAAAGGTGAAAGTACTCAGTCTGTTTTTCATTGATAGTGTTAAGTTCTATCGCCAATACGATGAGGATGGCAATGAGGTTAAGGGTAAATACGCCCTGATGTTCGAAGAGGAATATCGAAAACTTGCCAAGAAGCCGGAGTATCAAACTCTGTTTGAAAAGATTGACCTGGATACTGATACCAGCGAGGTTCACGGTGGATATTTTTCTATCGATAAGAGAGTTGTTACACCGTTTCAAGAATATCAGTTGAAAAAATCTGCAACCAAAGAAGCTGTTGATACAAGTTCGTATAATCTCATCATGAAGGAAAAGGAAAAGCTTCTCAGCTTTGATTCGAAGCTAAAATTTATCTTTTCCCATTCCGCCCTTCGTGAGGGCTGGGATAACCCGAATGTGTTTCAAATATGTGCCTTGCGTGACATGAGTACCGAGCGGGAACGTCGTCAAACCATTGGCCGGGGCCTCCGGCTCTGTGTTAATCAGGAAGGCCATCGCCTCCATGGATTTGATATCAATACCCTCACGGTAATTGCCACCGAGAGTTATGAGCAGTTTGCAGAAAACCTGCAAAAGGAAATCGAAAAAGACACCGGAATTCGCTTTGGCATAGTAGAAAAGCACCAATTTGCGACTTTAGTTACTACCGATGAAGAAGGAAAAATTCAGCCCTTAGGTGTTGAAAAATCCGAAAAACTCTGGGGATTCCTTAAGAATAATGGCTATATTGATACAAAGGGAAAAGTCCAGGACAGCCTGCGTATTGCCCTGAAAAATAAAACACTGATTCTGCCGGATGAATATGCAGATCAGGCCACAGATATAAAAGATGTACTTCGTAAGCTTTCGGGGAAACTGGATATTAAAAATGCAGATGAACGTATCACTGTCCGTACCAGGGAAGCGGTTCTTGGGAGTTATGATTTTAAAGCCTTGTGGGACCGTATAAAGCATAAGACCACTTACCGGGTAGATTTTGATAATGAAAAGCTTATCGAGGACTGTGCCAAGGCTATTTTCGATTGTCCGCCTATTATCAAAACCCGGGCACAGTTCAGAAAAGCAAATCTTGCCATCGGAAAAGGTGGTGTGGATACCAAAGATGAAACAAAATCTGGTTACACAACAATTAAAGAGAATGATATTGAGTTACCGGATATCCTGACCGACTTGCAGGATAAAACGCATCTTACCCGTCGAAGCCTGGTTGAAATACTCACTCAGAGCCGGCGGCTGGAAGATTTTAAGCGAAACCCGCAGCTGTTTATCGATTATGCAGCTGAGGCTATTAACCGGACCAAACGGCTTGCATTGGTGGATGGGATTCGCTATCAGCGTATCGGAGAAGATCATTATTACGCACAAGAACTATTTGAAAAGGAAGAATTGACAGGCTATTTGAAAAACACCTTAAAAGCACAGAAATCGGTATATCAGCATGTTGTTTATGACTCTGCCGGTATCGAACAGAAATTTGCAAAAGATCTGGAAGCCAACGAAGCTGTAAAGGTTTATGCCAAACTCCCAGGGTGGTTTAAAATCCCAACACCACTTGGTTCATACAATCCTGATTGGGCCGTTCTCGTTGATATAGATGATCAGGAGAAACTTTTCTTCGTTGTCGAAACAAAAGGCAGTACTTGGTGGGATGATCTTCGTCATATCGAAGGTGCAAAAATAAAATGTGGAGAGAAGCATTTCAACGAACTTGCAAAAGATTCGGTCTCTGCCAAGTATGTCAAAGCGACTAGTGTTGATGACATGATGAGTTATGCTTGACGTATTACAAGGCCGAGATTCCCAATTTTTATTAATGGCTCTCGCATTTTCAGGAATCAAACAAGACAACAAGAACAGATAAATTGTAACGGATTGAAACAAGGAGAAACCATGAAAGACCTTCCAGCACGTCCCGCTCATTTTAGTGTTCATTTTGACGGTAAAGATCCTATGCCGGAAAAGATCAGACCCGAGGGATCCCCAGAGAATTTTGAAAGGGTGTGTAGTGTCGAATGGTCATGGTCTCCATCTAATGAACGAATTGACGCCTATAATCTGAGTTCTCATGGGAACTACTGGGTCTTATGGGTTACGACTATTGAATACGTAGAATATTACATAGATGAGGACGAGGAGGAAGAATCAGACTGGGTTAGGGATTTTGATAAACCACCCCGTAATGAAAAACTAATTTGGAATATTTATTCCTACGGACTAAACACCGAAGTAGATGCGTTAACGGCGGCAACATACTTATTAATGGACGCCTGGAGTACAGAGTTCAAGATGCATAACCTGGATCACTTTCATGACTTCTTAAATTTTGGACTTCTCTCTGCCGATCAGGTTTCTGCAATAGCCGATAAAGTTTGGCTGCAAAAAGAAAACGAAAAAACAGTACCCCAATAAATCCAAAGTCATGAATTTATAATAAGGAGCCGAAATGAACACAAAGCCTCTGGAAAGTATACTTCCACAATATATCGAGATGATAGAGAAGGGAAATCCTGACGAAATGTACAAATGGAAAGCCCTTCAGAATTTTCAGAGCAACTGGAACATTGATGCAAAGGACTTCAGTTCAATGTTCGATGCAAGTCTTCAAGCAGAAAGTAGCAATCTATGGGCTTCCATGAACTACTTCCCAAAAAAAATGATACTTGTTTTTTCCAATCTGGTTCCTGAAGAAGTTCGGAAAATGTTCCGTATGCTCTTTAACGAAGATATCGACCTTACAGAACGCATCAATGGATTCCTTAAGGGATGCAATGACTTTTTAACTGAAGTTAACGAGACCAAAGAACTCAAAGACCGGGGAAAACAGCATTACCACAAAGATATGCGTGCAATATCCTTCTATCTTGCTTTCCGTTATCCGGAGAAATATTTTACTTACAAGTATACAGAAGTGAAAAAAATTGCAGGATGGACACAAACGGATATGCCGCCGATGAGATCCCAACCAGCTGAAAAATACCTCTGGTATCTCAATATGGCCAATGATATCCGGGATTTCTTGATGTCCCACGAAAAATTAAGAAATATTTATACAAAATGGTTGACGGAAAATAGTTTGATAGATCCGGGTTTTACGTTCCTCACTTCGGACTTCATTATACAAACGGCTAATAATATACTCCCAAAAAATGAAGAAAAGCAGGAGAAACTCGATCATACCCGGGAAATTGGTTTTAATGCTTTAGAACTGCCATCGAAAAATGTTATTTACTATGGCCCTCCGGGAACCGGGAAAACATACAAACTCAGAAATGAATTATTTACACATTTCACCGAGATCAAAGAATCTCTTTCCGATGAGGATCGGAATTCCGATATTGCAGAAACCTATCCATGGTGGCAAATCGTCGGAGCAGCGTTGCTGGATATTGGGTCGGCTACGGTGCCTGAATTGAAGAGGCATGAATTGATTCGTGCCAAGGATGCTATTTCTGATCAGCAGAACGTCTCCGCAATGATCTGGTCCATGCTGCAGACACACACAGTCAATGAGTGCGAGAACGTTAAATATTCAAAGAGAAATGAGCCTCTGTTCTTCTACAAAGAACAGGATTCCCGGTGGCGTGTTGTTGATGAACATGTGGATGCTGCTGTCCCTGAGATTCGGGAAATCCTGGAAAAGTATAAGACCCATACCGAAGGGGCCATTGAAGTCAGACGTTACGATTTTGTCACCTTTCACCAATCATATTCATACGAAGAATTCATAGAAGGAATCCGCCCCGATGCTGGGGATGAATTAACCTATTCTGTAACTCCCGGAGTCTTCAGGAGAATCGCCGAGCGTGCGAGAAAGGATCCCGAAAACAGCTATGCCCTCTTTATCGATGAAATAAACAGGGCAAATGTTTCATCAGTATTTGGCGAGTTAATCACCCTTTTAGAAGAGGATAAGCGACTCAAAGCCATAAACTCCCTGACGGTAACTTTGCCCTACTCCGGTAATGTTTTTGGTGTTCCGGAAAACCTCTTCCTCATCGGAACGATGAATACAGCCGACCGGAGTGTTGAAGCCCTGGATACAGCGTTACGTCGGAGATTCACTTTCATTGAGATAGAACCTGATCCCACTCTTTTATCGGAAAATTCCGGTGGAGTTAATCTTGTACGGATGCTCACAACAATTAATTCACGTATTGAGAGGCTCACCGATCGGGACCATCGTATAGGACATGCATATTTCATTGATATAAATGATGATGATGCATTAAGTGAACTCCGTGCTATCTTCACCAATCAAATCATACCGCTCCTGCAGGAGTACTTTTATGGCGATTGGTCAAGAATTGGCCTTGTCCTGGGCTCAAAGTTCGTAAAAAAGGAAAAACAAGAGAGCAGCTTTGCTACCTTTGAAGCCGATACCTATGATGCTTATGAGGATCGCCGTGTATTCAGAATTACAGATCCGGTACAGTGGACAATAGAGGATTTTAAAGGAATCTATGAAACCTAAATCCTTAATTACGGCATTCGAGTACCAACGTCTGATAATAGACGGTGTGAATTTTCGTGAGGAACACCTGTCGATACTGGATCGATGGGCTTGTTCGCAAAATATCCAGTACCTGGAAATTGGCCGGAGAAGTATTCGCTTCTCCCAGTACGTCGGTGTCATCCAGATAAAAGATCTGGTTATTGAGGTTTTACCAAAGATCGACAGGTCTGGAAACAATTCGGAATCACGGGAAAAATGGCGTGAAGCACTCTTGGGGATGCTTCAGGTAGCAGGGATCGTACAATCCCGTTCATCAGGTCCTGCATCTCTCCGAACCACCTCCTCGTCGTTTCTCGATATGCTCTATGAAGAATTTCTTACTTGCGTTGAGAGAATTGTTGGTCGAGGATTTAAAAAAGGTTACATCCGTACAAAATCCAATCTCGGCCTGATTCGTGGGAAAATCCTCTTTAATCGGAATATCCGTGAAAACTATATTCATAAAGAGCGTAATTTCTGTGAATTCACATCCTATTCCCCGGACATCCCGATAAATCAGGTACTGAAACAGGCTGTCAAAATTGTTTCTCAATCGGCCCGATTACCGGGGATTACGGACCAGGCCTCCAGGCTACTACTCTATTTTGAGAATATTTCCGACTGTCATAACAATTCGGATGATTTTAAACGTATCTTCCTGAGTCGTGAATCAGCTGACTATCAGCAAGGGTTTGATATCGCCAGATTGATTATCACTGGATACGCTCCCACTCTGTCATCGGGAGACGATTCAGTCGTATCGATTCTGTTCGATATGAATGAACTCTTTGAAGCTTTTGTGCTCAAACATTTAAAAAGAGCTGAGAATGAAATAAAAGGACTGTCCGTAAAAGGGCAAGTCTCCAAACCCTTTTGGAGTCACAGGAATATCCGTCCGGATATCCTCATTGATTTCAATGGCCGACGAATCATCGCAGACACCAAATGGAAAGTACCGAAGAATTCGAAACCCAGTGATCCTGATCTCAAACAAATGTTTGCGTACAACAGGGTCTTTGATTGCAGAACATCTCTCCTGATCTATCCGCAAGCTGACCCTGCACAGGAACAACTTACAGGGCAATATGCCGAAGGTTCCGGAACATGCACAATGTCATATTTGCCGCTATTCGATGAAAATCAGATGTTAAATCATGATTATAGTCCGTTTATCCACCATATGATAAAGTTAAATCACCCAAATATATCAGAGATGAAGTAATGCCAAGGCTCTTTACCTACAAGTTGACTCACGATACAGGATTTGCTCCATGTCCGTTTCACGGTCCCCTGACTCTGGCGACATGCAAACCGGGAATACGTAAGACAAAAATTGTCGGTGATTGGGTTGCCGGGTTTACGTCCTCAATATTGAATGGCGATGTCGTAGGAATGGAACGTCTCATTTACCTCATGGAAGTTTCAGAGAAGCTCTTGATAGAGGACTGTTGGAAAGATGTCAGGTTTTTCAATAAACGTCCCATAAAAGATCACCAGAATATTGTGAAACGGATAGGGGATAATATCTATTATTTAGAAGATGGGATGTTTAAACAGAAGGAGAATAATTTTCATCGGATGCACCATATGAAAAAGGATTTGGGCGGACAATTTGTGCTTATTTCTGATAATTACTACTATTTCGGTGGTAAGAGACCTCTTGAGATACCTCCCGATCTCCGGCCCGACGTACCCGCAGGACCAACCAACTATGGTTTTAAAAGCGAAGGGGAAAAAGCCTCCCGATTTATCAAATTCATAACCTCGAATAATAGAAGAGGGAAGCTTGGACCACCATATAAATGGAAGGTTCACCGCTCATGCAGCAGTCTCAAACGATGAAAATTATCCTCAGTAGAAAAGGTTTTGATTCTAAATACGGAGGCTGTGCAAGTCCTATCCTCCCGGGAGGGACACTCCTCTCGCTCCCAATTCCTTCAAAATCAGATGAATTGAGATACAGTGAAATTGAATATGAAGGCCGCAGTCTTTATGAAATGATCAAAGAACTACACCCCGGATCGAGGATAACAGATCGCTACACTTGTCATTTGGATCCTGATATCCGAAATTATAGATTATCAAAGGAATGGTGGCCGCTTTTTGGGCAAGCGAATCAGGCATTGCGGCATTTGGATAACAATGGTGTGAATGCCGGCGACCTTTTCCTCTTTTTTGGTTGGTTTCGCCATACTGAATTTGTAGATGGAAGACTTCGATTCGTAAAAAGTGCCCCAAATCTACACATCATCTTCGGCTATTTTCAAATCGGTGAAATCTATCGAACCATAAACGAAATCCCGGAAGAGTTTGAATATCATCCACATGCAAATAATGGAATATTCCGTAACGGGATGAATTCCATATATGCTGCATCAGAGAACTTATCTCTTGATTCAACCCATCCCGGAGCAAGTATCCTGAACTATGACGATTCATTGGTACTGACAAAAAAGAATATGTCTCGAAGTAAATGGAATCTTCCTGATTTTTTTCGGGATGTCAATATGACATATCATACGAAAGCTTCGTTCAGAGATGGCTATTTCCAATCAGCAGCAATCGGGCAGGAGTTTGTAATAAATGCTGATGAGAAGGTTCGGGATTGGGCTCTTAACAAGATAAACAAGGGCATACGATAACATAGGATAGAAAGTACTGAATTATTTAAATGTAAGCGTTAAGTACCTTCGTTCTGCTATACTCAAACGGTAAGTTCTTATGAGCATCCAACCTGACCCCCAGACAAACAGTTACTACTCAGATTCTGCTGTCGAAATAGCCGAACGCTATGAATCCGCCCCGCCGGACCCTCTTTTCCCTCAGATTATCCCCCGGGGTACCTCTCTTCTCGACATCGGATGCGGTTCAGCCCGGGACCTGGCCCATCTGAATTCTCTGGGTGTTAAAGTAACCGGGATTGAGCCCTCCCGCCAACTTCTGGAGGAAGCCCGGCGTCTTCATCCGGAAATATCGGACAGACTTTACAGTGGATCATTGCCGGATAATCTGCCTGACTTCCCGGGAGACGGTTTTGATACGGTTCTGCTCTCGGCGGTTCTGATGCACATCCCTGATTCCGCTCTCTTCAACAGCGCTCTGGCTCTCCGGGGTCTTCTGAAACCCGGCGGCGGTCTGATTGTTTCGGTTCCGCTGGAGCGGGGAGATATTACCCCTGGAACCGACAGGACCGCTGACGGACGTCTGATGTTCCTCCGTCCGGTTTCCCGGATCCGGCTTCTCTTTGAACGCCTGGGTTTTGAGCTCACCAACCGCTGGGAATCCTCCGACCGCCTGGGCCGGGGTGATGTCCGCTGGGTAACCCTGCAGTTCCTCTACAATACTGCCGGAATCAGTCGGCCGGTGGAGATTATTGAGCGTATCATCAATCGGGATACCAAAACGGCCACCTATAAGCTTGCCCTTCTCCGGACCTGTTGCGACATTGCTCAGAAGGAATCCGGCCAGATTCAATGGACCCCCGCCGGAGATGTGGCCCTTCCAGTGGAACTGGTGGCCGAAAAGTGGCTTGAATACTACTGGCCTCTGATGGAGTCTTCCCGCTTTCTGCCCCAGACCCGGGGCGAGACTCCTGATTTTGAAAAACCGGTTGCGTTCCGTGCTCTGCTGAATAACCTGATCCGGGACTATTCCGCAGCCGGCAGTCTGAGCGCCTATGTTTCCGACCGGGATTCCGGGAACTTCACTCCGGCGGTCTCGGCGGCCCGGAATAAGCTGCTCACGAAGCTGAAAAACACAATAATCAAAGGGCCGGTGTATTATTCCGGCGGCGGTTCTTCCGCAGATAAACCCTTCAACTGGGATAAGCGGACTCAGTCGATTCTTGTTTCAGCTGATCTCTGGCGCGAGTTCGCTTTGCTCGGTCACTGGATCCGGGACAGCATCCTCATCCGCTGGGCCGGGGAAAGCCGCCGCATGTCCGGTGAAGAGTGGAAGCTGAGTGAGGTGCTGGATCTCCTGCTCCGCATCCCCGATCCCGAACGCAGCGTCACCGCCGCCCGGGTTCTGTATACCGCTCTTGATTCCCCGGAATGCGTCTGGACCGGAAAAATCATTCCCGGCCCTGAAAAGCTTCATGTTGATCATGCCATCCCCTTTTCCCTCTGGCGGGACAACAGCCTCTGGAACCTCCTTCCCGCAGCCGCCGGGGCCAACGGGTCAAAAGGCGATAAACTCCCCACCCTCCCTCTGGTACAGAAACGCAAAGAGGTGATTATCGGCTACTGGAAGCTCAGCCATCAGGCCTACCCGGACCGCTTCCGCCGTGAAGCCGTCGGAATGATCGGCCCCGTACCGGAGGTCAATTGGGAGAATCTCCTCTTCAGCACCTTCATCGAAGCCGTGGAAACCACCGCCGTCCGCCGGGGCTCGGAACGCTGGAATGGTATCTGATTGAG
>Ga0164318_10001880_pt1 | contig 19086 bp, 13 predicted proteins | sample GuaBasSedimGuay9_FD_113734 | JGI IMG/M metagenome (GOLD analysis project Ga0164318, IMG submission 113734) | Subseafloor sediment microbial communities from Guaymas Basin, Gulf of California, Mexico - Guay9, Core 4571-4, 0-3 cm | ecosystem: Environmental > Aquatic > Marine > Hydrothermal vents... | reverse complement strand
GCCCAGCCCACCCACTGAGGAACGGGAGAGCGCCGCCATGACCGGACTGCTGCTCGTGCTGCTGCTGGTGCCCGAGGTGGGGTTCTTCACCGACGCCGCCGATCTGGCCCTGGCCGGTGACGAGGGCCGTATCCGCATCGTGGTGCGCAACCGTTCTCCCTTCGCCCTGGATGATCTCAGGCTGCAGGTCCACGCCGCCCGCCCCCTGTCCCTGGAGGTTCGCCCGGCCGGAATTCCGCACTGTCGTCCCGGGGAACGCTGCACCTTCCAGGTGACCGCCCGCCGCCGGGCCGACACGCCGCCGGCCCGCTTCCCCCTCGACTTCGAGGTCTCCAGCCGGCGCTTTCCCCACCTGCTGGCCAGCCGCCTGTTCGCCGATGCCTCCCCGGGAGCCGGACGCCGCCGCGAGTGGATGGACGCCGGAACCATCAACATCAAGCGCACCGGCCGCCGCGTTCACCTGCTGGCCATGCTGCTGGCGGCGGGAATGCCGGTGCTGGTGCTGCTGGGCCTGGGGCTGTACTTTCGCCGCCAGTCGCGCCGCCGCGCCGCGGACAACCTCCCGGATAACAAGGAAAAAAGTCGGGGACAGGCCCGCTGATTTCTGGGGACGGGCCCGTTGATTTGCCGATCCGGGTGGATCAGTGGCGCCCGGAACCGAGCACCCGCCGGCCGAACCAGCGCAGCGACAGGCAATCGTTTTCCGGGCAGGCCTCGACGCAGCGCAGGCACAGGTGGCACTCGAAGGCCGTCACCGGCCCGGAATACCGCGCCTGGTGCACGGCGCGAACGTCCAGGGGACAGACCCGCTGGCAGGCCCCGCAGCGGGTGCAGCGCCGGTCGTCCTTCTCCAGCATGATGATGCCGGTCTTGTTGAAAGGGGCGCACAGGCCGCCGATGGGGCACAGCCGGCACCAGAAACGACGTACCGTCAGCCCGATGAAGAACAGCACGAAGGCCGCCAGCCCCAGCCAGGAAAACACCGTGGTGATGGGATCGTGCCAGTCGGTCCAGCAGACGGTGTCGAAGGAAAACAGGGCGGCGAAGATGCGCGAGGGACAGATGCGGCAAAACGGCTCGCTCAGGCTCAGGCGCCAGGGAGCGAAGGCCGGCAGCGCCGCCAGCACCGCCACCACCACCACCAGCGACAGCAGGGCGTACTTGGTCCAAACCAGGACATCGCGACTGCGCTCGCCCAGCCGGGCCCGGCCGATACCCACCAGGCGCCGGGCCAGCGAGAGCAGATCGGAGAGAAATCCCAGGGGACAGGCCCAGCCGCACCACATGCGCCCGGCCAGCAGCATCAGCACCAGCAGCAGGGCCAGGCCGCCGATGACGTCTTCGAAGGCCGGCTGCCAGACGATGGCCTCGGTGAGGAAGTACAGGCTGCAGCCCGTGCACAGTCCCTGCTTCTGGTAGATGCAGGAGGTGACCGGCAGGTGGGCATCCAGGCTCGCCGGCCGCCGCCGCGCCTGCTTGATGTTGGCTGGCCCCGGCGCCTGGGCCGAGACGGTCGGCCCCGGCTGCAAAAGTCGCTCCAGGCCGCTCAGGGCGTAGCCCCCGTAGATGATGACCAGGAAAAACAACACCTGTACCAGCCAGCGCAGGGCCCTTACCTTCTGCCTGTGGTAGGGAAATCTCACCGCTCGTCTCTCCGTCGCCAGACTAGCGCAGGCGCTGGCGGCGCGAAAGCCACGTCGCCGCCATGGTGGTGCCCGCCAGCACCAGCACCATGATGATCCAGAAACGCCGGTTGCTCCAGGGGGGGCTGGTCGAGGCCAACTCGGCCTGGTCGAGCGGTATGGCCAGGAAGGCCCCGGCCGGTGAGCCCAGGTAGAGCATCCAGCGCCCGTTGATGCGGGCCGCCACCGGCGAGGCCCACAGGCTCTCGCCCTGGGGAACCCCATCCCAGATGGGGGCACCGATGTCCAGGCTCCAGCGCAGGACCCCGTCGCCGGCATCCACCCCGGTAAGGCGGTTGTCGAGCGCGGCGTAGATGGCCTGGCGATCGCCGCCGCGCTCTACCAGGGCGGGGCTTGAATACACCGGCCCGGCCGCCAGGTGCTTCCACAGCCGGCGGCCCGAAGCGGCATCCAGGGCCAGCAACTGGTTGGCGAAGGTGCCGAACACCACCCGGGTGCCGCCACCCGCGTCCAGTAGCGCCGCCGCGCCGCTGATCCAGTGTCCGGCCGGGTAACTCCACAGCTCCCGCCCGTCGGCGGCGCGCAGGGCCCGCAGCTTGCCGAAGGCCGAACCGATGAAGATGCGCCAAACACCGTCTGCGTCCCGCCAGGCGCTGGGTTGGGAGAAATAGGGTTCCGTCTCCCGGCGCGACCACAGCAGCCGGCCGTCGCTGGCGCGCAGGGCACGCAGGTTGCCATCGGCGGAGGAGACCAGCACCACGGCACCGCCGGGCAGGTGTACGAACAGGGGATCGTGGACCCGGTTGTCGAGAAACTGCCGGTGCCACAGCGGCCGTCCGTCCGTGGCCCGCAGGCACAGCAGGCCGGCCTGCTGGGTGTTGCCGGCCAGCGAGCGGTCCCAGTACCAGTAGCCGACGAACAGCACCGCCCGGCCGTCCACCACCCCCAGTGCCGGCGCCGACAGGCGGCAGCCGTCCAGGCTGGGCCGGTAGTCGAAGACCGGGCGACTCCAGCGACGCTGGCCGCTCAAGGCATCCAGGGCGTAGATGCTGCCGTCTGCCGAGGTCGCGAACAGCCAGCTGTCACCCGTGGCCCGGTCGCGCCACAGCAGGGGAGTGGCGTACACTCCGTCCCCGGTGATGTAGCTCCACAGCGGCCGGCCGCTGACGGCGTCGAACAGCAGCAGGCGGTGATCGTAGCAACCGGCGGCCACCACCGCTCGCCCGTCCACCAGTCCCACCGCCGCGGACGACCACACCGTCATGCCCGGCTGGTACGACGATACCTGCAGCAACTGCTCGTGGCTCCAGCCCCGCGGCACCTCCCCTCCCGGTGTCCGTAGCCGAACCGAGCCGCTGGCCCGCAAGTCGTGCCGGGCCAGGGGCCAGTCGCCGGCACAGACCTCGTTGGAGTGGGGAAAACAGGCGGCACCGGCCCCGGGGGCCGGCAGCAGCAGCAACGCCAGGCCCGCCAGGCAGGTGCTAGTGATCTTCCTGGCGCCGGCGCCAGACATCGACTACCTCCAGGGCCTGCTGCGGGCAGTTGTCGACGCAGGACAGGCACATCTGGCAACGGTCGACCACCACCTGTCCATCGCTGATGGCGCCCACCCGGCAGCTGCGCTGGCAGGCGCCGCAGGAATTGCAGTTCTCCCCGGCCACCACCCGCAAGCGGCTGACCCGGTGCAGGCAGCCCATCAGGTAGCCCCAGGGACACAGGTAGCGGCACCAGGCCCGCCCCACGAACAGGGCTGCCACCACCAGCACCAGGGTGGACAGGGCCGAGGCCGGGTCGTTGACGTCGGCGAAGGCAAAGTGCATGGGCGAGATGATGGCCGACTTGAGCAGGGCGCTGCCGAGGATGGTAAAGAAGCTGACCTTCCGCAGCACGCGCAGGGCGCCGTCGGCGGCGTTGCCGGTAAGCACCAGAAACACCAGCAGCAGCAGGGCCGCCGCCCAGTACAGGCTGGCGTCTTCCACGTAGAAACGCCGGCTGCTGCCCAGCCGGAAAACGACGGTCATGAAGGAGGTGAAAAACAGCGCCAGCAACAGGTACTCCAACCACCTGGCAGCCGGCCGGCGGCGCCAGCGCCGGAAGCGATGGCCGATTCGTTCCGACAGGGCGGTGGCGGCTTCCTGGAAGGTGCCGGTGGGGCAGATCCAGCCGCAGAAGGTGGGCCCGGAGACCAGGGTGAAGGCAATCACCGTCACCGGCAGGCTCATCCAGAAAAACGACTCGGTGAAGACGCTGCCGATCAGGCCGATGCCGTGGATGCTGTTGCGGATCATGCCGAACACGCCCAGGCAGGAGTAGACCACGTAGACGAACACCGCCAGCGCCGTGGCCTGCACCAGGTGCCTGACCCACTGGCGCTGGCGGCGCGGTGCCGCCAGGGCGGCCAGCCCCAGCACGAACAGCACCAGCAGCGACAGCAGCTCCACGTGGCTTTCGTCGAGCGAGAGCAGGGGCGCCTCGATGGCCTTCCACAGGGGTACCTTGCCGGGGCCCATGCCGCTCACTCCCCGGCCGCCGGAGGAAGGTCGCAACGGTGGTGTGTCAGGCAGCCCTGCTGGCAGCCGGCGGGTGGGGCCGGTACCGTGTCGCTGGCCAGGAACGCGGCCACGAAGGGGCAAGCCGGTTGCCGGCGCACCTGCGGCCCGGCCCCCTGCTGGAGGATGCGCCCGCCCAGGATGACCGCCAGGCGCGAGCACAGCAACTCGGCCTCGCGGCGATCGTGGGTGACGTGCAGGCAGACCAGCCGGGGATCTTCCGCCACCACCCGCTGCAGTTGTCCCTGCAGGCGGGGTCGCTCGTGCGCGTCCACCTGGCCCAGGGGTTCGTCCAGGAGCAACAGCCGCGGCCGGGTCACCAGGGCCCGGGCCAGGGCCACCTTCTGCCCCTCGCCGCCGCTGAGCGAGGAGACCGGCAGGCGGCACAGCCGCTCGATCTCCAGCCGCTCGATGATCTCGTCGACCCGCCGTTGCCGCTCCGCCCGGCCCAGGCCGCGGGCGCGCAGGCCGAAGGCGATGTTGCCGCGAACGTCCAGGTGGGGAAACAGGCAAGCCTGCTGAAAGACCATGCCCACCGGGCGCCGGTGCGCCGGCAGCTGCTCCAGGCGCTGGCCGTCGAGGCGGATGCTGCCCCGGGCGGGCGACTCCAGGCCGGCCAGCAGCTTCAGCAGCACCGTCTTGCCGCTGCCGGAGGGGCCGACCAGCCCGGTGGCGCCGGCCGGCAGGGAAAGCTCATCCACGCGCAGGACGAAGTCTCCCAGCCGGCAGATGATGTCACGCAGCTCTATCACCGCGTCTTCTCCGCACCCCCGGTCCGGGAGTTCCAGGGTGCCGGCAGCAGGGTCCTGGAGAACTGCAACAACACGAATATCCACAGGCAGACGATCAGCAACAGGGCCGCCACCGGGCGAGCTTCGCTGGTGCCGGCGCGCAGGAACTCGTTGTGGGCCAGCACCGGTGCCGTCAGCGGCTGGGGCGCGAAGAGGATGATGGCCCCGAACTCGCTGATGGCCCGCGACCAGGCCAGTATCACTCCCACGAACACCCCGCGCGAGGCCAGCGGCAGCGAAACCCTGAAGAAGGTGCGGGCCGGGCCCGCACCCAGGGTGGCCGCGGCCTGCTCCAGGCTGGGCTGCACGGCGGCGAACGCCGTCTGCGCGGTCTTGATGAGAAAGGGACTGGCCACGAAGGCCTGGGCCAGCACCAGGCCGGCGAAGCGCCCGGCAACCGTCAACCCGGCCCGCTCCAGCAGCTGGCCCAGCGGGGCGCCTGGACCCAGCAGCAGCAGCAGGGCGATGCCGGTCACCGACTGGGGCACCAGGATGGGCAGGTCTATGAAAGACTCCAGCACCGCCCGGCCGCGAAACCTGGCCCGGCTCAGCACCCAGGCCAGGGGAATGCCCCAGCTGGCCAGAAACAGCGTGGCCAGGGTGGAGGAGGCCAGGCTCAGCCACAGCGCCCGGCGCACGTCGGGCCGGGCCGCCACCACCCCCAGGGTGCGAGGGGACTCGGCCACGGCCAGGTGGATCACCGGCAGCAGCAAGCCTCCCAGCAGAACCAGGCCCAGTGCCAGGCTGCCGGTGACGAACAGGGATCGTCCCCGTCGGGCCACTTGCCAGAGCACCAGCCAGCCCAGGCTCAGCAGCAGGAGGCTCTCGAAGGCGTAGGGCTGAAACAGCACGTACGACAGGCAGAAGGCGACGAACAGCCCCAGCAGCAACGGCACCCGGAAGACACTGGCATAGACGATGGCCAGCAGGACGAACAGCGACTCCCGGCCCAGCAACACCAGCACCAGCAGCAGCAGCAGGAAGTAGCCCAGGAAAAACAGGCCCGCACCGCGACGACCCCCGTCCCGCCAGGCCAGCCAGGCGCAGAAGGCCACGTAGATGTTGGCGACGAACAGGACCAGGTTGGTGGCGACCGCCAGCGGGCTGCCCGGTACCAGGGCGATGAGCAGGTGTCCCGCAGCCAGGGCCAGGACGACCGCCAGGCTGGGTCGCAGGGGCGGAAACATGCCCCGCACCATAACACGCCCCGATCTTCGGGAGCAAAGGAAACGACCGGCGTGTCGATCCTCTACCGGGCTTCCCGGAGCGCACCGGCACGTCCACTCCCCGTCCACTCCTTGTCCACTACTCGCTCTTCTCGCACAGCTGGCGCTCGATGAGTTTTTCCTCGCCCGCGGCCAGGCTGATCACCACCACCAGGGGCCGGGGCAGGCAGTCGGCCTGCAGGCCCAGGCTGTGGGTTCCGGCGGGCAGGGCCAGGCGATAGACGGGAGTGGTCAGGCCGCTGTCCTGCCAGTCGAGCCACACCCGGGCCCAGGGGGTGGTGTGGATGGTGAGCCAGGCCGTGTCAGCGGAGGCGCCGTCGCCGGACCGCTTCTTTCCGGTGGGACCCGGCTGCCGGCTGCCGGCCAGCAACTCCAACGCCCGGCGGTGGCGGCGGACCCGCGATCGCCAGTCGCCCGGGTGGGAGCCGGCCTTTTCCAGGCGCTGGCTGGCGGCCAGCAGGCCGCGCTGTACCCGGGGGTCGAGCGGGTTGATGCGCTCGCATTCGCGCAGGTGCAACCAGGCCAGGTGGGGATCCCGCTCCAACAACAGGCGGCCCAGGTGCAGGTGGGCTTCCAGGTCGCGGGGGTTGATGCGCAGGCTGTCGGCAAACGCCTGGCGGGCCTGGTCGGTGCGGCCCGCGGCCAGCAGGGCCACGCCCAGCTTGTCGCTGAGCAACCACAGGGCGGCGTGGCGGGGCCCGGCCTGGCGCACCGCCCGCTGGTACTCCACCAGCGACGCCGGCAGGTGACCACGGGCGCGCAGCAACTCGCCCAGGTGCAGGCGATCGCGCAGGTCGACGTTGCGGCGTGCTCCCAGGGCCCGCTCGGTGCTGCCGGCGGCCCGGGGCCGGGTGGATTCCAGCGCCGGCGAACCGGCCAGCGGCTGCAGCTTGAGCCGCTTCATCCAGCTCATCCAGCTGGCCACGAACTTGTCCAGGTTCATGCCCGTGGCCGCCGCCAGCGCCGCCGAATCGTTGAGACCGTCGCCTAGCCCCTCCAGCAGGCGGCGGATGGCCGGGTAGCCGAAGCGCTGGCGCAGAAACGCCGCCGCCTGGTAGACCTCGGCAAAGGCCAGCTCGGTGGCCTCGCGGCTGGGCAGCAGGGCCATGGATGGATGCATCTGCTCGAAGGTGATGAGCCGGTTGTCGCGGATGGCCCGGGCCAGGGCGCTGGCCGCCAGTGGTTCCAGGCCCGGCCGGTAGAGCGGTTCCGCCGCCCGCCAGCGATCCTGCTCGTAGCGGGCCAGGGCCTCGTGGATCCAGATGGGTGTCCGGTTACGGGTCTTTTCCGAGATGATCATGTGCACCAGTTCATGGCTGGCGGTATCCAGCCAGCCGTAGCCTTTCAGGGTCACCCGGGGCGAGGTGACCAGCAGCCGGCCGTACTTGCACACGGCGATGGTGCCGCTGGTACGGATGGCCTCCACCGGCAGGCCGGTCAGGCGCGCCAGCGCCTGTTCGCCCGGCAGCAGTTCCACCAGCACCGGGTGGGGCAGCCGGTAGCCCAGGTCCCGGCCCACCACCTCCAGGGTGCGCTCCACGGTGTCGAACAACAGGGGTACCAGGATCTCGTCCACCCCGGGCCGGAAACGCACCACCACCCGGCCCTGGGGACTGCGGCGGCTGCGGTAGCCGGCGGTGATCTCGGCCGCCGCCTCGATCATCTCCAGTCGCCGATTGCGCCGCACCTGCGGTCCCAGGGCGGCGACGGCCCGCTGTGCCAGCTGCCAGGCCGAGCGGTGCTCGGAGAAGTGAAATTTCACCCAGGCGGCTTCGAGCTGCACTGCCGGCAAGTCGGGAAAGCGTTGCAGCAGGGCCTCGGCACGCTGCCGGGCCGCGGCGAACTGCCATTGCTGCAGCAGCTCGTCGATGTGCTCGATAGCCGCGCTGGCCTCGGCGGCGGCGTCGCCGGCGGCCCGGGCCGTGGGCAGCGGGATCAGCAGCAGCGGTAGCATGAGCAGTCCACTGGCGAGCGAGAGGTTCACTTGACCAGCTCCTCGTAATAGCGGCGTACCTGCTGCCGGTATTGTTCGGGTACCGCGTCTTTCATGCCCTCGAGCAACTGGCGGCGGTAATCCAGGGGGGGCTGAAAATCTTCCGGCGAGGGCAGTTCCACCTCGCGCTCCGAGGCCCGGCCCCCGGCGGCTCCCACATCGCGCCCCCCCGGGCGGCCGGCGCTTCCCAGCGGCAACGGCATTCCCCCACCGCCGCCGGAACGGCAGCTTTTCTGCAGCGCCTGGCGCAGGGCCTGCAATTCGGCCAGGGCCTGGCGCTGGTGGGGCCGGGCCCGGGAGGGACGCAGTTTCTTCAAGTTACCGGCGGCCTGGCGCATGTGCCGGCCGCCGCGGGCCAGCCGCTCCTGGGCCGGCCGGCCGAACAGCGGTGCCTGCCGGTCGAGCTGCTGCATCTGCCGCCGCAGCTGTTCCAGGCGGCCACCCAACTCGGCCTGCCTGCCCGCCAGTCGCCCCAGTCGCCGCCGCTGGCCGGCGCCCAGCAGGGAACGCGGGTCGGGCCGTAGCCTGGCCAGTTGCTGGTAGATTTCGCGGGCCTGGCGTGCGGCCTGCGCGGCCAGCTTCTCGCGCTCGCCGGCCGGGCGCCGTTGCTGCTGTCCGGGCCCCAGTTCGAAGGAGCGCCGCAGCTGCTGCCGGGCGTGCAGGTCGTCGAGCTGCTCGAGCAACTGCTCGGCCGACTCCAGGCCTCCGGCCAGGTCTCGGTTCTTCAGGGCCATGTCGAGCAGTTTCACCTGTTGCCGGGCTCGCTGTATCGTGCCTTGCTCTCCCAGCGGGCTTTGGCGGGGCCGGGACAATTTCTGCAAGGCACCGTCGATGCGGGCCAGCTGGCGGCGCAGCCGGTCGAAGATCTTACCCAGTCGTCCCTGCATCTTCTTCTTCCACCTGTCCAGCAGCCGTGACTCCAGCGTGCCGGTCTGTTCCAGTAGCTGCTGCTGGGCGCGGGTCAATTGGTCGAGTTCCGCCGCCATGCGTCCCAGCTGCTCGGCCAGCTTGCCGTAACGGCCGGCTCCCAGGCGGCGACGGGATTCCTCCAGGGCGGCCTGCAGGTTGCCCAGTTGCCGGTCGAGGCGTTCGAGCTGTGCCAGGGCGTCGTCGAGACGACCCTGGTTGAGCAGGCGTTGCAGCTCGTCGAGTGCGCCCAGCATGTCCCGGTCTCCCAGCAGGCGGGCCAGGGCCTCGGGGTTGATGTACTCGTCGCGCACGCCCTTGAGTACACGCCGCTGCCGGTCGAGCAGGCGGGCGATGGTTTCCTTCATCCTGGCAATCTCGGCGGCTATCTGGCGCCGGGTCTTTTCGTCCGGGGCCTGGGCGTAACGGCGCAGAAGCTGGGCCAGTCGCCGCCGGGCCCGGGCGATCTTGTCGGCCAGGCGGCCGATCTCGTCCAGCCGCGACAGGTCGAGCAGGTCTTCCAGGTAGAGCACGTCTTTTTCCAACTGGCGAATGCGTTCCGACCGGGCCGCGGCCAGGCGCCGCGACCCGGCGCGTTCCTGCGTCGAGCGGCGCTCGAGCAGGCGGGCCAGGCGCGAGTCGAGACGTTCCAGGTGGCGGCCCACCCGGCGCACGGTGAGCGCCAGCCCCTCGGCCGCCAGTGCATCGCCGGCCAGCTCACCGGCCAGGGTCGCCAGTTCGACGGCCAGCAGGCGGCTGGAGCGCAACAGCTGGCGGTGCCGCTCGGCATCCGGGGCCCGGGCCGGCCCGGCCTCGGGTTCCATCTCCAGGAAGTCGGCCAGCTGGGCCAGCAGTCCCTCCCAGGCCTGTTGCAGCCGTTGCAGCAGATCGTCGTGCTGCTTTTCGTTGGAGAACACCTCCAGGTGACAGACTGCCGAGCGTCCCGTCTTGGGGCCGCGCACGGTGTCGTTGTCGGTGACCTCGAGATACAGCTGCAGCTGTTCTCCCGGTTCCAGGTCCAGGGGGGCCAGGTCGAAGCTGGCACGGCCCACCAGTCGCCGCTGGCCGCGAGCGGCCCGTTGCAGTACCCGCTGCTGCTCGGTGCCGGGACGGCCGGCCAGGCGCCAGACCAGGCGTACCTGGCCCAGGCCGAAATCGTCCCCGGCCTGGTAGAGCAGCTTGACCGTCTGCCGGCGGGTCACCTGGCGGTCGCTGGCCGGTTGCAACATGTCGATGCGGGGAGGCTGGTCGGGTTCGATGACCACCGGGTGGGGATGCGACTCGGACCAATGCTCCCCATTACGGCTGGTCAGCTGGAAACGATACTGGTCCGCCTGCGTCACCAGCAATTCCGCCTGCAGTTGCCGGCCGCCGCTGATGGCCAGGGGCACCTCGCTGTCGCGGAAACGCAGCCGGCCCCCGGCCAGGTCACGATCGGCCACCGCCCGCAGCACCACCCGGGTGCCCGGCAGCGCGGTGATGCTGCCGTCGGAGCCCTCCACCAGGCGCGGCGGGCGATTGCTGTAATCGGGATAGTTGTACTCCACCGAAATGTCGCCGACCCAGGGTGGGCCGCCGCTGCCGGTGCCGGCCAGCGCGGCCGTACCCCCGCCCAGCGCCCGCAGGCCGGCCGGGACGGCGGCCGGTGCCGCCAGCATCACCACCGCCATCACCGCCCCGGCCAGAAGCAGCGACAGCAGGGGTCGGGCCAGCCGCCGGCTGGAGATCAGCTCTGCGGGGCGGTGACCGGCCAGGGCCGCGGCCACGCGCTCCACGTGGGCCCGGGCCAGTTGCCCGCTGGTGTGCGGACCCGGCGGCTCGCCGGCCTGCCTTTGAAAACTCAGGGCGCTGGTCCATTCCAGCCGGTCGGTACCGGCCAGGCTCTTTTCCGCCAGGCGAATCAATCGCTCGGGCCGGGCCTGGCGGGCCCGGGGGTGCCAGATGAAGCGCCAGGCGACCAGCACCAACCCGCCGGCCAGGCCCAGCCAGCCGAGCAGGGCCGCGGAGGATACGGACAACCACAACGCCAGCAGGCCGACCACGGCCAGGACCACCAGCCAGGCCGCGGCCAGGTACAGCAGGCCGGCGGCCAGTTCCAGGCCCAGCACCCGGCGCCGGCAGCGGGCCAGGAAGATCTCGATGCTGTGGCCTGTCGGTGTCACCGCATCAAGCTACGGGCTGGGCCGGATGGTGTCAACCGGGATGGGCATCCGGGCGGCATAAGGGAGGGCGCAACTCAGTGACGGCGTTTCCAGCGTTCCACCTCGCGATCGAGATCGTCGAAGGCTTCCTGGGCGCGGGCACGCACGCGATCCACCGCGGTGAAAAGACGGCGGAAACTGTAGGGGCGCGGGCGCAGGCGATAGTGGCTGCGGAACCTGACCGGCCGGCGGGTGGGATGCCGGGCGGACTGGGTGACCCGGGGTTGCCGCGGGCGCGGCAGCACCACCTGCCCTCCTTCGCCGTCGTCCTCGACGGTGATGGTTCCCCCGGTGGTCTCCCGGCTGCCGTAGACGCGCTTGCCGCCGCTTGCCGAACCGCTGCCGGTGGCCTCCCGGGTGGTGGCAGCGGCCGTGGCCGGGGTACCGCTGTCAGCAGTGGTGCCCGGGTTGGCCGGTTGCCGGGCGGCCGGGGGCTGCTCGCTGGTAGCAGCGGAGGCCACGCGCACTTGCTCCTGTTCGCCCAGGCGCTCGGGGCCGTAGGCCAGGCGGATACCCTGGCGGGCGGCGAAATCCTTCACCACGCTGGCCTTCAGGGCGAAGTTCACCCCGGTGATGGCCACTCCCCCCTGACCCTTGCGGGCGATGGCGGTGTTGACACCCACCTGGTAGCCGCGCACGTCGAACAGCGGGCCGCCGGAGTTGCCGCGATTGAGGCTGGTCTCCATCTGGAAGACGTGCTTGCCGGGCACGCCCTTGAAGTTCTCGAACTCGGTGCCGATCACCCCGGTGGTGATGGTCCACAGGCCACCCTGCTCGGGGTGTCCGATGGCCACCGTCTCGTCGCCGGGGCCCAGGTCGTCGGGGTTGCCCAGGGTGAGCACCGTCAGCCGCGCCGGCGCCTTTTTCATACGCAGCAGGGCCAGGTCGAGATTCTCGTCGTAGGCGACGACGCCGGCTTCGAAGTGGCGGCTGAGATCCTTGTTCATGTCACCGGTGACCCGGGCCGGCTTGAGAAACACGTGGATGGCGGCATAGGGCTTGTGGGTGTCGGGGTTGAGAATGACATGGCAGTTGGTGACGATGGTTCCGTCGTCGCGGATGATGGAGCCGGTACCGGCCGAGGCCGAGGAGGCTCCCTTCGGCGCCGCCACGATGAGAACCACCCCGCTGGCCTTGCTCTTGTAGATCTGCCGGGGGCTCATGCGGGCCCCGGCCACCGATGCCACCAGCGAAAATGCCAGTATCAGGCACAACACCGATAAAGACCTTTTTTCAATCATTGCTCTGTCGCCTCCCTGGTAATGGCTCCTCGAAAAACCGTTTTATAGACGGGCATTATAGCACCGCTATTCTGCCCCGGGGGCATTTTTTTCCCCTCCCGCGGAAACTGCCAGGCGAGCGAAGACCCGCCAAGCGGGGGTGAGCAATCCGTAGATTCCCCTTCCGGCTCCCAGCAACAGGCTGTAGCGGCCCAGGTCCAGGCGCACTCCGGCCAGGCCCTGGGCCGCCAGCAGGGTGCTGTCGCCGGGCCGGGCCAGTACTCCCTCGGCGCGCATCTCCAGCACCGGCCACAACGGCCAGCCGGGGGGACCGAGGCGGCCGGCCAGGCTGACATGCCAGCCGTCGTCCCACACCAGGTTGCGAAACAATGTACGGCGCCGGGTGGTGACGCCCAGGTTGGCCAGCAGCGAGCCCAGCCATCCCCGCAGGCTCAGCAGCAGGGCAAACCGGGTTCCCCAGTCGGGTTCGCCGGCCAGCGCCGCCGGAGAGGCCGCCGGCAGGCGCAGGCCGCATTCCAGCAGGGCGGCAACCCGGTCCGTGGCCAGAGGTGCCCAGCCCATGGTCAGCCAGGCCTCGCCGCTCCCGGCGCCAAGAGGTTCCAACTGGCCCAGTTCGTCGTAGCGCCTTCCCCGTTGCCAGGGCAGGTAGCTGGCAACGACAGCCAGGCGCAGCTTCCGGCCGACGACGACCTGGCCGCCGGCGAAGATACGCAGGCGCTGGTCTGCCAGCCATTCACCTCCCGTCGCCAGGTTGTCCCGCAGCAGGTGCCAGCTCCAGTCCAGCCCCACCCCGGCGGCGACGGTCCCCGGTTCCAGGCGGGCTTCGCGGGTGGTGAAGGCGTCCCCGGCGCCCAGGGCCGGCGGCAGGGGATCCACGTCGATACCTTCCTGGGCCCGGACCGGCAGGGCCAGCAGGGGTAGCAACAGCAGGCCCAATCTGGCACGGCGGATCATGTTCGTCATGACAACACGTTGGCCGGTTGCAGGCAACCGAGAAACCACGGGTTCGGGTTGACACACCAGCGTGGAAACCGGAATATAGGCGTATAGCCGGGATCTGGCCGGGATTGCTTTTTCTTACCGGCGGGTTTCCCGATTTTCGTTTGCAAAAGGAGAGCCATCATGAAGCGAAAAAGCGTGAGCGTATTCGCCTCCTGCCTGGGCCTGCTGGTGCTGGTGGCCCTGCTGGCCACGGGATGTTCGGGTGGAACCAGTGGTTGCCAGGAGGGCGAGGGAGCGGCCTTGCAGATCAACACGGCGCCGTCGCCGGCCAAGGTTCCGGCTGACGGCAAGACCAAGATCCACGTGACCATCAGCGGCCAGGACGAACTGTGCCAGCCGCTGCGTGACACCCAGGTAGAACTACGCATCACCGATCGTGATCCGTCCGACAGCGATGTGGGCAAGTTCACCGGCAACGACGGCGACACCATCACCCTGAACATGGGCACCTTCGGCGCCTCCACCGACGTCGTCAGCTCGGTGATTGGCACCGCCCGGCTAACCGCTTTCTGTGCCGAGCACAACCTCACCGCCATGCCGGTATCGCTGGAATTCGAGACCCCGCCGGTGACCGGCCAGTGCGCCGTGGAGATCAACATCGATCCCCCGGCCATCGAGGCCGACGGATCGTCCACGGCCACCGTCACCGCCGAGCTGACGTCCGACGACGGTGGTGCCGTGGCCGACAACACCGAGGTGCAATTCTCCACCGACAAGGGCAAGTTCACCGAGAGCAACAGCACCGAGTACACCGCCCTGAGTACCAACAGCCAGGCCACCGCCACCATCCAGAGCGTCCAGCTGCAGCCCGATCAGGAAGAGGAAGCCACCATCAACGTCAGCTTCCTCTGCGATGACGACCAGAACCACTCCAACCAGGAGACGGTCCGTTTCACCCACCTGGACAAGCCGAGGGTCGATCTACGCTCGTCGAAGGATGCCGTGCTGGCCGACGGAGTCGATGAGGCCACGCTTACCGCTTCGATCCTGCAGTCTGGCGGGATTCCGGTGGGCGCCGGCCTCGAGGTGGACTTTGTCATCAACGACGGGCCCGGCAGCATAATGGAAAACGGCGGCACCCTCTACACCGCCACCACCGACGACAACGGCGAGGCCACGGCAACCTTCGTGGGGGGTACCGAGCAGGGACAGGCGGTCATCACCGCCAACGTCTTGGTCGAGAACCAGGCGGCCTGGGACGAGGTGACCATCAACGTCAAGGCCCTGGGCGGGGTCATCTTCGACAGCGCCGTACCCGACCGGTTGGGTCTGCAGGGTTCCGGGCGGGACGAATCGAGCGTGGTCACCTTCTTCGTGGTGGACACCAACGACCAGCCGCTGCCGGACATCCAGGTGAACTTCGAGCATTCCAATGCCCCCGGGGTGACGCTGGATCCGGTCAGCGCCCGCACCGACGCGGCCGGCCGGGTGCAGACCGTTCTCAGCTCCGGCCCTTCTCCCACCACCGTGACCGTCACCGCCACCGCCCGCATGGGTTCGGGCAATCCCATCAGCGCCTACTCCCAGCCCATCTCCATCGTCGGGGCCAAGCCCAGCGCCTCCAAGTTCACCTTTTCCTGCGAGGCCGGCAAGCTCAACATGGGCAGCTTCAACCTGAACAACTTCAGCATCTACTGTATCGTCCAGCTGGCCGATCGCTTCTCCAACAAGATCGGTATCGCCACCAACGTGCAGTTCCGGGCCGAGGCCGGAGCCATCCAGGGCCTGGCGGTGACCGACGAGAGCGAATCCAACATGGGAGTGGCGCAGACCACCTTCACCACCGCCGATCCCCGGCCCTGGGACGTGGCACCCGGCGCGGGCGAACCCTCGGTGACCTACGACATCGCCAAGCCCTGCTCGGAAGACGGGGATTGCCGGGTGGACGCCCAGGGACAGTTCGATTCCACCCACATGCTGGACACCTGCGTCACGTCCACCACCTGCCGGCATACAGACAACCCCCGCGACGGCCTGATTACCATCATCGCCTACACCACCGGCGAGGAGTCCTTCAGCGACGCCAACGGCAACGGTGAGTACGACGACGGGGAGAGCTTCTCGGACATGAGCGAACCGTTCATCGACGCCAATGACAACGGGGTGTATGACGGGCCCAACCCGGCCCTGGGCTTCCCGGGCGAGGAGTTCACCGACATCAATGGCGATGGACAGTTCAATTCCGGCAACGGCGTCTGGGATTCCGATACCACCATCTGGAAGCTGACCAAGGTGTCCTGGACGGGCGGCGCGGCCGTGCACCCCACCCTGGGGGGACACGACTGCTCCTCTCCCCCGGGTAATCGCTACTCGGTGTTTTGCGCCGGCGACGCCGGCGGACCGTTTGCCACCACCTTCACCGTCGGCTACCAGGAGCAGATCACCCTGTGGTGGGAGGTGAAGGATTTCAACCTCAATCCGCTCAACGAGACCCTCTCCGTCAACGCCAAGGTAAACGGCAAGGGCAAGATCGTCTCCTCCAGCCCGCCGCTCTCCTTCAATGCCCCCGACGCCGTCCAGGGTGACTGGGCCGTCTGCGGCGGCGGCTTCTGCGGGGTGATTACCATCGAGGGAACCAACTCCTCCGGGGTTACCGAGGATGGCAGCGTGCAGCTGGATCTCTCCTGGCGAGACAGCCCCGGGGCCGGCAACAGCCATAACTACTCCCTGATCATCAACGGTACCTTCCTGGGTTCCTGATCACCCGGGACCCCAGAATCTGCCACCCGCGGCCGCCCTTGACATCTCAGTCGGCAGCGGGCTAGCGTGCCGCCCATGTCCCGGGACGAACTGCCCATAGGAGTCTTCGACTCCGGCATCGGCGGGCTCACCGTGCTGCGCCAGCTGCACCGTCAGCTGCCGGCCGAGGGGACCATCTACCTGGGCGATACCGCCCGGGTACCCTATGGCACCAAGTCCGCCCAGGTGGTGACCCGCTACGCCCTGAACAACGCCCGGCTGCTGGTGCAACGCGGCGTGAAGTTGCTGGTGGTGGCCTGCAACACCGCTTCGGCGGTTGCCCTGGAGGCATTGGAGGACGCGCTCGACGTTCCCGTGGTGGGGGTCATCGAGCCCGGTGCCCGGCGGGCGGCCGCCGTGAGCGGCAGCGGAGTGGTGGGCGTGATAGGCACCGAGGGGACGATAACCTCGGGCAGCTACCAGCAGGCCCTGGCGCGAGTTCGCCCCGATCTGGTGGTGCAGGCCCGGGCCTGTCCCCTGTTCGTGCCGCTGGCCGAGGAAGGCTGGCAAGGGCATCCACTGGCCGAGCAGGTGGCGCGCGAGTACCTGCAGGGATGGCTGCGGCCAGATGCCGATACCCTGATCCTCGGCTGTACCCATTACCCGGTTCTGGCCGATGCCATCGCCAGGGTGCTGGGGACCGGCATCAGGCTGGTGGACTCCGCTTCGGCAGTGGCTGCGGAGGTGGAAAAGATGCTTGACAACCGGCAGTTACGCGCTTCCAGCGGAGCCACGGCCACCCGCGAGTACTGGGTCACCGATGTTCCCGAGCGCTTCCGTCGGGTGGGACGGATATTTCTCGACGAGGAAATCGCCGGGGTACGCCTGGTGGATGTCGCCGAGCAACCCCACTAGCCGGTCGCCAGGGAGGCCGGGGCCATTTTTTTCTTGAAAATCCCGCCTATGGACAATATCATGTCACATTTTAGACGGTGCGAGATCCATGAGTGAGAACGAAGACAACAAGGGTGTAACCGCCGATATCCCCGCCGAGGCGGTGGAGCAGGCACTGCAGAGCGTCGCCCGCCGGCCTGCCGCTGGTGAGAAGGGAGAAGGTACGGAAATACCCGTAGTTGTGGAAGGCGACGAACCCGACGGCCGGCAACAGCGCGGGCCCAGCCGAGAAGAACTGACCGCGGCGCTGGAGAAATCGCGCGCCGAGGCCAAGGCAGCCCGCGAGCGCATGTTGCGGGCCCTGGCCGACGTCGACAACCAGCGCAAGCGGCTGGCCCGGGAGCGGCAGGAAATCATCAAGTATGGCCAGGAGGGCCTGCTGCGTGACCTGCTGGTGCCGCTGGACAACCTGGAACGTACCCTGGCCCATGTTCCCGGCGACAACGACGATCCCGCCGTGGTGGCGTTGCGTGATGGGTTGGCCATGGTAATCAAGCAGTTCGAAGACGCCCTGGCTCGGCATGGCTTGCAGCCGTTTTCCGCCCTGGGCAAGCCTTTCGATCCCCAGCGCCACGAGGCCCTGCAACAGGTGGAAGACGCCGAGTGCGAGCCGGGCACCGTCATTGGGGAGATTCATCGGGGATACTTGTTACACGATCGCCTGTTGCGTCCGGCCCTGGTCAACGTGGCCTGTGCACCGGCAGCGGGCGCCGCTGCGCAGGATGAAGCCGCGGACAGCGAGACGGAAACGCAACAGGACGAGTAGGAAAAGAGGGGCTAGATGGGCAAGATCATCGGTATCGACCTGGGAACGACGAACTCCTGCGTGGCCCTGATGGAGCGCGACGAGCCGGTCGTGCTGCCGAACTCCGAGGGCTCGCGCACCACTCCTTCCATCGTCGGGTTCACCGAGGCCGGGGAACGCCTGGTGGGGCAGATCGCCAAGCGCCAGGCCATCACCAACCCGGAGAACACCGTTTTCGCGGTCAAGCGGCTCATCGGCCGCAAGTTCGACGACGAGCAGGTCAAGCACGCCATGCCCAACCTGCCCTACAAGATCGTCGCCGCCCAGAATGGCGATGCCTGGGTGCAGGTGCGCGGCAAGGACTACAGCCCGGCCGAGATCTCGGCCATGGTGCTGATGAAGATGAAGCAGACCGCTGAGGATTACCTGGGCGAGCCGATATCCGATGCCATCATCACCTGCCCGGCCTACTTCGACGACAGCCAGCGCCAGGCCACCAAGGACGCCGGCAAGATCGCCGGCCTCAACGTGCTGCGTATCATCAACGAGCCCACGGCCGCGGCCCTGGCCTACGGGCTGGACAAGAAGGGCAGCGTCAGGGTGGTGGTGTTCGACCTGGGCGGCGGTACCTTCGATGTCACCATCCTGGAATTGAACGAGGGCGTGTTCCGGGTGCTGTCCACCTGCGGCGACACCTTCCTGGGAGGCGAGGACTTCGACCTGCGCATCGTCGAACACCTGGTGGATTACTTCATGAAGGAGAACGGCATCGACCTGCGCAACGACCGCATGGCCATGCAGCGGCTCAAGGAGGCCGCCGAGAAAGCCAAGCACGAGCTGAGCTCTTCCATGGAGACCGACATCACCCTGCCCTTCATCACCGCCGACGAATCGGGCCCCAAGCACCTGAACGTATCGCTCACCCGCGGACAGTTCGAGGCCCTGGTTCCGGATCTCATCGAGCGCCTCAGCGAACCCTGCATGACGGCGCTCAAGGATGCCGGTATCAGTGCTTCCGATGTCGATGACATCATCATGGTCGGCGGCATGACCCGCATGCCCAAGGTGCAGGAGAAGGCCAAGGAGATCTTCGGCAAGGAGGGCAACAAGGAAGTAAATCCCGACGAGGTAGTGGCGGTGGGCGCGGCCATCCAGG